>WUUC01088672.1_pt1 | contig 15795 bp, 9 predicted proteins | sample 6278441 | NCBI WGS metagenome assembly WUUC01 (sample SAMN13675441, study PRJNA597444) | soil metagenome | isolation source: soil | place: USA: Washington | collected 2017-10
GGTTGCCGTACGCCACATCGTCACTGTTCCGCGTGGTGGAGCCCCGATGCATACTCCGCAACTGCCGCGATTTGCGCATCGGTCATGCGGCTCGCGATGCCACGCATCATGCCGGCGGGATCATTGTCGCGCTCGCCTGCGCTGTACGCGCGCAGTTGATCCGCTACGTATTGTGCATGCTGATAAGACAGCCGAGGAAACACCGCGGCCGCATTGCCTAGACCAGCGGGACCGTGACAGGCTGCGCAGGCTGGCAGGCCCCGCTCAGCGATCCCTCCCTGCCAGATGCGTCTGCCCAGCGCGAGGCGCTTCTTTGTGGCACTCCCGGGGCTCGTGGCCCGGCTGGCAAAGTAGGCCGCCAGATCGCGCATGTCCTGCTCGCTCAAGCCGGCCGCCTGCGCGTTCATGATCGGATTGAGGCGGGCCTTGGATTTGAACTCCTGCAGTTGCTTGTAGAGATACCTCGGGTGCTGACCCGCGAGCTTCGGCCACTGCGGATTCACGCTGTTGCCGTCGGCGCCGTGGCAGGCGGCGCAAGGCGCTGACTTCGCCTGACCCGCCTTGATGTCGGCCTTCTCGCCTATGGCCGCGGCGGGCAGCAACCAAACGATAGCGAAGGCGGTAACGAGCTTTCTCATCTCTGATGATTCCCTGAGCGAGGACGATGTTCGGATAGCACCGGCACGGGCATCGGCGAGGGGCGGAAACTTAGCATAGAACGTGCATTCGGCGCTAATGTGCGCCAGACGCCAGCGGCGCACGAATATTTCCCTCATGAACCCGAGCTACCAACAGACGCGCTTTCTCATCAGCGTTTACGACAGCCGACAATTTCCGCCGGACGAGGGGGCCGAAGCAGCGTTCGCGGGTCGGTCTAATGTCGGCAAGTCGAGCGCCATCAACGCACTGTGTCGGCAGAAGGGCCTGGCGCAAATCAGCAAGACGCCGGGTCGCACCCGCACAATCAATTTCTTTTCCGTGGATGACGACCGGCGTCTGGTCGATCTGCCCGGTTACGGCTATGCGCAGGCGCCCGTGGCGATGCGCCGGCACTGGCAGGGCCTCATCGAGCACTACCTGGGCAGACGCCAGTGTCTCCGGGGCCTGATGGTGATGATGGATGTGCGCCGCCCGCTCACTGAGTACGACTGGCAGTTGCTGGCCTGGTGTCAGCAGCGGGACCTGCCCCTCCACATCCTGCTCACGAAGTCGGATAAATTGAGCCGGGGGGCAGCGAAAGCGACCGTCCATGCGACCGCGAGCAGGCTGCGCGCTCGCGGCTTCGATGCCAGTTTACAGCCTTTCTCGGCGCTCAAGCGTCAAGGATTAGATGAGGCGCATCGGATTCTGGATGCTTGGCTCGGGCATTAAATCCTGCAGCGACGCGACGCCGACTGGGCGAAGATCGGTAAGGGGACACATACGCCATTGCGCGCCGGATCAGTGCATGGACATCGGCGAATTTGCGCCTATGCCCAAGGGTAGGCCTTGAGGCCCGACGGTCGCAGGCAAGGGTTTACACACGGACAAAAAAGAGCCCCGACGCAGTTAGGGTAACGCCGGGGCATCTTGGGCTCGGTTTGGGGGAATGCCGAGCCGTATACCCGCTTAGGGAGGGAAGCGGGAAGCGCCGGGCTTCAGCGCTTACTTGTGTGACTGAGGCCGGCGATAAAAGTTCGACGTGGCGAGCTCGAGCTTTATCTGATGGTTTGCGGGAGCCATGGGGCACGAACAAAGATCGGGGATCACCATCCCTGATGATCCCGGCGACCCCTCTTCCCTTCCCCACATCTTTTCAGTCGCGGCCGGGCTGCGGAAGAATCGCTGGCCGCGGACGCAGATCGATGAAGCTTTAGCGGAGCAGACTGTGCTGTGACTGCCGTTATAGGTCAGGCGGGAATGGATTGATATGCAGCGGGCGACAGGCGGTCGATTTGGCGGTACAAATGCAAACAGCGCCACGCAGGCGTGCGCGGGTTAGTTCGCGACCAAGAGGCTCGGGCGTCTTGTGCCGACGGAAAACATGATCGCGCGGACAACCCGTGCTAGTTGGCGGCGGTCTGCGCGCAGCTAAATCCGTCAGGCTGAGCCGCGATGGACACTCGTGATCTCTAACCGGCGTAACTGCGGCCACGCCGGGGATGGCCGTCAATGCGCCTCATCCCAGTTGCCGCCTAGCGCTGCTTCGACCCGCAGAGGCACCGCCAGCTCTGCGGCGGCAGTCATGCGCCGCACGATCTCGGCCATCACCGTCTCGGCCATATCCATCGCGACCTCGAATACGAGCTCATCGTGCACCTGCATGATCATCCGGGCCGGCAAACGCGATGTCTGCAGCCAGTTGTCTACGCTTATCATCGCCCGCTTGATGATGTCGGCCGCGGTGCCCTGCATGGGCGCATTGATCGCCGTGCGTTCGGCATACTGACGGCGCGATGCATTGCGGGATCGGATTTCCGGCAGGTACAGACGGCGGCCGTATACCGTCTCTACATAGCCGCGTTCACGCGCCTGCGCGCGCGTGCCATCCATGTAAGCCTTGACACCGGGATAACGCTCGAAATAGCGATTGACATACAACTGCGCGTCGGCGCGGTTGATGCCGAGCTGGCGCGCCAGGCCGAAGGCGGACATGCCGTAGATGAGCCCAAAGTTGATGGTCTTGGCGGCACGCCTCTGCTCAGCGCTTACACGGTCGACTTCGACGCCGAACACGTCGGCCGCGGTCGCGCGGTGGATATCCTCATCGCCCTCAAATGCGGCGAGCAGCCCAGCATCAGCGGACAGGTGCGCCATGATGCGCAGCTCGATCTGCGAGTAGTCGGCCGCTAGGATCTTGTGCCCGGGAGGAGCAATGAACGCCTGACGGATACGCCGACCGATATCCGAGCGGATGGGGATGTTCTGCAGATTGGGATCCGCAGACGATAGCCGTCCCGTCGACGCCACCGCTTGATGATAGGAGGTATGTACGCGACCCGTGCGACCGTTGATCTGCGCGGGCAGTTTGTCGGTGTAGGTCGATTTCAGCTTGCTTAAGGAGCGGTGATCGAGGATCAGGCGGGGCAGGGGATAGTCGAGCGCCAGCTCCGCCAGTACGTCTTCGGCGGTGGAAGGCTGTCCTTTGGGCGTCATGCGTTTTCTGGGCAGGCCTAGCTTGTCGTACAGAATCTCCTGGATCTGTTTGGGCGAACCGATGTTGAACGGTTGGCCGGCGACCTCGTGTGCCTCGCGCTCGACTTCAAGCATACGGGCGGCCAGCTGCGCGCTCTGGGCGCGCAACAGCTCCGCGTCGATCAATACGCCAGTGCATTCCATGCGGGACAGCACCGGCACCAAGGGCATTTCGACCTCTTCGTAGAGCGTGCGGAGCCGCTCCTCGGACTTGAGCTTGGGCCAAAGGTGATGGTGCAGACACAAGGCCATATCCGCATCTTCGGCCGCGTAGAGCGCGGCCTTCTCCAGTGCTACCTGATTGAAGGTCAACTGCTTGGCGCCCTTGCCCGCGACATCCTCGAATCGGATGGTCCTGTGGCTCAGATGGCGCTCACAGAGGCTGTCGAGATCGTGCCGACTGCCGATCGAACTGAGGACGTAGGATTCGAGCATCGTATCGTGCGCGATGCCGCCGAGCGTAACGCCATGGTTCGCCAGCACGTTGCGGTCGAACTTCAGGTTATGCCCGAGCTTCCGCCGCACGGGGTCTTCCAGCCACGGCTTGAGCTTTGTTAAGACCTCGTCAAGATCAAGCTGTTGTGGCGCAGCAGGGTAGTCGTGTCCCAGCGGCAGGTAGGCCGCCTCACCGGCCTCGATCGCGAACGACATGCCTACGACCCTGGCTTCGACATAGTTGAGGTTGTTAGTCTCGGTATCGAACGCCACTAACTCGGCAGCCTCCAGCCGCGCCCGCCAATGGTCCAGGTCGGCCGCGGACAGGATGATCTGGTAATCAGCCCTGCGGTCCGCCTGCGGCTCCGCGCGATCAGCCATATGGGCGTCGGGCTCAGGCGCAGTTTCCCGCTGTTCCTCTACCTGCGCCGGACCGTCCAGCGGCGCAGATTTCCGCTTTCCTTCTATCTGCGCCGGACTGTCTAGCGCGGCGAGCCAGGCCTTAAACTCATAGCGGCCATACAACTCGCGCAGCCGCGATGCATCGGGCGGCTGGATACGCAGATCGCTGGGACCCAAGTCCAGCGGCACGTCACACTTGATGGTGGCGAGCCGATACGATAGCGGCAGCGCGGGCAAGCTCTCGCGCAGTCGCTCACCGACCTTGCCTGCGATTTCATTGGCGTGGTCCATGACGCCCTGCAGGCTTCCGTACTGCTGCAGCCACTTCGCCGCCGTCTTCGGCCCCACGCCCGGCACCCCGGGAATGTTGTCAATACTGTCGCCAACCAATGCTAGATAGTCGACGATGCGCGCAGGCGGTATACCGAAGCGCTTGTGCACTCCTTCGACATCGAGGCAGGTGTTGTCCATCGTATTCACCAGCGTGGTGCGCTGGTTCACGAGCTGCGCCATGTCCTTATCGCTGGTGGAGATCAACACCGGCATGTCGAGTCTTTCAGCCGCGCGCGCCAAGGTGCCGATGACATCGTCGGCTTCGACGCCTAGCACCTGCAACAAAGGCAGCCCCATCGCGCGGACGATCTGGTGCAGCGGATCTATCTGAACGCTCAAGTCGTCAGGCATAGGCGGACGCGTCGCCTTGTAGTCCGCGTATAGGTCGTTACGAAACGTCTTACCCTTGGCATCGAAGACGACCGCCATGAACTGCGTCCGGCAATCCGCGATCAGCCTCCTGAGCATGCCGATGACGCCGTAGATCGCCTGCGTGGGCTCGCCTGCGGCGTTGCTGAGCGGTGGCAAGGCGTGGAACGCGCGGTACAGGTATGACGATCCGTCGACGAGAACGAGTAGATTAGGCGGTGAATCGTTCATTAGTCACTCAACATGGCGCGCGAACAGCATGCCCCACACTCACCGGGACGCGCATTTACGCAAGATCTATAGATCTGGCGTGTGCGGCGCGCCGCGAATACGTCTTGCGCGCAGACCGCAGCCTAGTGTGATCCGGTGGTGAAGGTTATCATGCAAAGCACCGCGATCACTCGGTGAGATTATGGACGAACACACGCGCGCGTCTCATCCTGGCCTTGCGCCGGTCGATGATAGTCTGCTGACCCGCGAGAGCTGGAAGATCTTTCAGATCATGGCCGAGTTCGTGGAGGGCTTCGAACGGCTGGCTCGCATCAAGCCTTCCGTCAGCATCTTCGGCTCGGCGCGAGTTCTGCCCAATCATGCCTACTACAAGCTGGCAGAAGACATCGCGCGAGCCTTATCCGACGCCGGCTTTGCGGTGGTCAGCGGCGGCGGCCCCGGCATCATGGAAGCGGCGAACAAGGGCGCGTTTGCCGGCAAGTCGCCCAGTGTCGGGCTCAACATCCAACTTCCGCACGAGCAGGGTAGCAATGGGTACCAGGACATCTCCCTGCGCTTTCGCCATTTTTTTACGCGCAAGGTCATGTTCGTCAAATATGCATCGGCCTATGTGGTGCTACCCGGCGGGTTTGGCACTTTAGATGAGCTGGCGGAAATACTCACGTTGGTGCAGACGGGCAAGACCGCGCGGATTCCCATTATTCTCGTGGAATCCAAGTTCTGGGCTGGGTTGATTGACTGGTTTAAAAAGACACTGATCGAGGAAGGTGTGATCGACCGGGAGGATGTGGACTTGTTCAAGCTGCGAGATAAGCCCGAAGAGGTCGTCGCAACCATCTTCGAGCACTATGAACATCGTGGTTTCGAGCCGTCCGCAGAGGAGATAGAACGCCGGCTTGATTTATGAAAGCGAAGACTTTCAAGCGCCCGGCAAAGACTTGAGCCGCAGTCGGCTCGGCGGCGACTTTGATTCCGCCGTTATGAGAATAGGCCGGCGGGGCGATCGCCTCTATCGCATCCCCGCCACTAGCAGGCAGACTCTTTCCCTGGCGGGAAGGTAAAACGTCTAGCGCATATGTCGGTTTATACGTCCGTCAGTCGCGAACAACTGGAGTCGTTCCTGCGCCTCTATGACGAGGGTCCGCTCGCCAGTTACTGCGGCATTAAGGCCGGCATCGAGAACAGCAATTTCTTCGTAACCACCGAACGGGGAGAGTTCGTGCTGACGCTGTTCGAAAAGCATGCCGCCTACGAGCTGCCATTTTTCCTGAACCTAATGGCGCACCTCGCGGAGCGTGGTGTGCCGAGTGCTCATCCGATTGCCGATCGCACTGGAAAATATCTGCAGTACCTGAACGGAAAGCCTGCGGCGCTGGTGCGGCGGCTATCGGGCGAAAGTCCCCACCAGCCGACTGCCGGATATTGCCGCGCGGTGGGGCAGGCGCTTGCGCGCCTGCACCTGGCAGCCCGGGATTACCGCGGTCATCGTGACAACGATCGTGGCGTTACATGGTGGTTTGCCGTTCGTGAGGTTTTGCATTCGCGCTTGCCCGAAGAGGATGCGCGCCTCCTGAACAGGGAGCTCAAGTTTCAGGGCCAGAACCGGTATGCGGACCTCCCGCGCGGCGTGATCCACGCTGATCTCTTCCGTGACAACGCGATGTTCGTGGGCGACGAGTTGACCGGGATCATCGATTTCTACTACGCCTGCAATGACGTATTGCTCTACGACTTGGCCATTACCGTCAATGACTGGTGCAGCAAGGCAGGCGGCGTCCTGGATACGACCAAGGCAAACGCCTTATTGGAGGCGTATGACGCGGAGCGACGTTTGACTTCGCTCGAGCGCCGCACATGGCCAGTCATGCTGCGCGCCGCGGCACTACGCTTTTGGCTGTCGAGGCTTCACGACCAGCACTTTCCCCGCTCCGGCCAAATCACCCACATGAAAGATCCGGACGAGTTCAAGCGTATCCTGGTCGACCGGATAGCTAACGCGCAGCCCCTGTGACGCCGGACTGCGAATTTACTGCCGCCGTCATGGCGTCGATTCAAGTTTGGAGACTACTGGGTGTCAAGACCGTCCCATTTGAAACCCGGTTGTCTTCGCCCGTGAGGGCATCTTCACCGTGCCCCACGTAAATAAACGCGGCCAGCGAGTCGCGCATCCGAGGTTATGCCTCTATAACACCGTCGGAGACTTCGATATGAGCAATCCTTCCCCCAAGGCGCATCTGGCACTGGTTCACGCGGCTGAATCCCGCTTCACCCAATTGAGCACCCACTATGACGAGAAGTATCAATTATTATGGTACTACATGCATGCGGCGCCTCGCCCCAGCTTCACTGTTGGCCTGCTAGACGAACTGTGTCGCTTCCAAAGACAGACCGCCGCTGAGATCGAGAGCGCCGACGGTCGCGACATCCGCTACATCGCCCTCGCGTCCGACGTGCCTGGCGTGTTCAACCTCGGCGGCGATCTGGATCTGTTCGGACGTCTCATCGAGACCCAGAATCGCGACGCCCTGCGAGCCTACGCCAACGCCTGCGTCGATGCGCTGTACGGCAACGTTTCGCATCTCCACAGCTCTGACGTGGTCACCATTTCCCTAGTGCAAGGCGATGCCTTGGGCGGAGGGTTCGAAGCCGCTATGTCCAGCGACGTACTGATTGCCGAACGTAGTGCCAAGCTGGGCCTGCCGGAGATCCTGTTCAATCTCTTCCCCGGCATGGGCGCGTACAGCTTCCTGAGCCGCAAGGTCGGGATTGCCCAGGCCGAACGCATCATCCTGAGCGGTAGAATCTACCGGGCCGAGGAGCTGCACGAGCTGGGCGTAGTGGACGTGCTGGCGGAGGACTTGCAGGGTGAGATGGCCGTTTACGATCACATACAAAGGGCAAACCGCGCCTCGAACGGCTACCGGGCGCTACGCGCGGCGAAGCAGCGCGTCAATCCGGTGACCTATCAAGAGTTGCTCGACATCGCGGAGATCTGGGTGGACGCGGCGCTGCGTCTGGAGGCCCGAGATCTGCGTATGATGGCGCGGCTGGTGACCCGACAGGGACCCAGGGGGATGGACGCCGCATAACGGTCTGGGGCGTTCAGCAGCCTACGCGGTCAACGCATGACGTTGCGTTGACCGTTCGCATACTCGGTCAGCTTCGCGCAGGTCCTGTCGAAGCACGCCTCTATGCGCGTGGCGAGCGCCGCGAACTTCGTGCCCGCCATGTCGTAAGGCTTTAGCTGTTGCGCCTCGCTGCACAACCGCACCAGCTGCGATCCACCGAGCTCACTGGCGGTTCCCTTGAGCGCATGGGCGGCATCCTGATAAGCGGGATAGTCCCTGGCCCCGACAGCGTCATGGAGTGCTTGCATGAGCCGCGCGCCATCGCGGCTAAATCCTTGTACCAGTTCGCGCAGGAAATCGCTGCCGGTACCCAGACGGCTGAGCCTCTCGAGCGCCGATTCGTCGAGATGCACCTCGGTGTCCATAGCGGCGCTCGTCGATGGTATACGGCGCACGGCGGCCTCCCGCGTCGGAGTCTTGCCATGCGCCAGCATGAGGGTCGCAATGGTATCCAGCAGGTGGCGGGCGTCGATCGGCTTAGTGAGGAACGCATTCGCGCCGGCCTCCTCGCACTGGACCATGGCCTCGCGCGTCGCATTCGCCGTCAACATGATCACCGGCGTCGTGGCGCGGGTATCTATGAACCGATAGGCCTTGAGCACTTCGAGTCCGCTCATCGCCGGCATATGCATGTCCAGGATTAGGAGATCGAAAGATGTAGTGGCGTCTGCCAGCGCGTCCAGGGCCCGCTCGCCGTCAGCAACGAGGCGTACCCTGTGCTCGGCGTGTTCCAACACGGCCTTGATGACCTTCTGATTGGTTTCGTTATCCTCGGCCACCAGAATATTCAGGTGGCGCGCGGCGCCGCGCTGACGGTAATGTTCCGCCAGCGAGACCACGTTCTCCGGTGGCTCATGATCCGTGTGCGCCGCGTGAATGGCGTTAAAAAGCAGCGCCTTGTCGAGCGGCTCTGGCAGTACCGCACAAAATCCGGCACGCAACCAAGTATCTTCCTGTGCGGCATCAGCTTGACGGTCAATCAAGACCAGCGAGAGTCCGCGGGCGGGTTGTAACGCCCGCACCGTCGCCGCAAAGCGCCCAGCATCGATGTCGAGCTGGTGGCGCTCCACCAGTATGACGCTGTAATGCCCAGACTGCCCAGCGCCCTGCGTCAGTTTCGCGAAGGTCTGAGCCGCATTCTCTACCGGCTCCCAGGCAAGCCGCCAGCCGGCGAGCGCTGACCCAACGCTGGCGGCCATCCTTTCACCCACGAGTGCAAGCACGCGCAAGTCACGCAGTGAATCGGGCGCGATGTGCTCCTTGCCCGCATCGGCCTGTCGCTCCAATGGCAGTTCGAACCAGAACGTGGTGCCGACCCCTTCGCGGCTGTGAACGCCGATAAGGCCGCCCATATGCTCCACGAGTTGCCGGGCGATCGCGGTGCCCAGACCGGCGCCTCCGAAGCGGCGCGTCGTGGACGCGTCCGCCTGGGTGAAGATGTCGAAGATGCGCGCCTGGGCATCTTCAGGGATGCCGATGCCGGTATCCACGATCTCGAAGCGCAGGCGAGGCTGGTCTCCAGCGCCACTAGCGGGCATCACCTTAACATCGATGCGACCTTCGGCCGTAAACTTGATGGCGTTGCCGATCAGATTGATTAGGACCTGGCGCAGGTGCGCCGCGTCTCCGCGCAGCATGAAGGGCGTCGCAGGCGCCACGTAAGCGGCGAACTTCAAACCTTTCTTGTCCGCCTGCGGCTCGAACAAGAGCACCAAATCACGCATCAGGCGGTGCAGATCAAAATCGCTCGTCTCGAGCTTGAGCTTGCCCGCCTCGATCCTCGAGAAGTCCAGGATGTCTTCGATCAAACCCAGCAGCGCGTGCGCCGAGGCATGTACGGTACGCGCGATCTCGCGTTGCTCGGCGTCTAACCGGGTGTCCATCAGCAGATCGCTCATGCCGATCACACCATTCAGGGGCGTACGCAGCTCGTGGCTCATATTGGCGACGAATTGCGATTTGGTCTGACTCGCGATCCTTGCCCGCTCGATCGCATCGTTGAGCTTACGCAGCAGCGCCGACATGTATAGCGGCACTGCCGTCAGCATAATCAGAATGCTGACACCGTACAGGGCATTGGACGCCCAGAAATCGTTGCGCAGCAACACCACGGTAAAGCCCGCGATGCTCATCACAGCGGCCAAAACAAGGTACCTGGGGCCGTAGCGAAAGCCATTGCCCATCGTGACCCATAGGTAGACCCCCACCAGCGGCGCGGCCTGATCGCTCAGCGCGAGCACGGTTGTGGTGCCACCGAGATCGGCCGCCATGCCGAGTATGCGGCGGTACGGCGATACTCCCGGCTGAATGATGATCGCGAGCAGCAGCACCCCTGCGAATATCAGGAATAACGCGCTAATGATCAGAGCTATCGACAGGCCTTCGCCGCCGGCGGGCGCTTTTACGCGCAGTGCGATGGTGAAGTAGGTAAATACGACGAGGCCGATGATCACCCGCAGGATGGCCTGCTCGTGTTCGCTGTCAGGGCGATTCGACAGCCGTTCCTTGACGGACTTCAGCACGATGAGCTACTTGCAGGACCTAGGATCCGCGCTCTTCAGCGGCCGACGACCGATCCTTCTGGCGGTACGGCCTTGATCTCGGTCAGGCGCGCCATCAAGGCCTCGACGCAGCGAGGTTCGAAATGATGGCCCGCCTGGCCCTTTATGTAGCTGACCGCGGCCTCGGAAGACCACGCCGGCTTGTAGGGGCGTTCAGTGGTCAATGCGTCGTACACGTCCGCCACGGCGACGATACGGGCGCTAATCGGAATGCCTTCCCCGGACAGGCCATAGGGATAACCGCTCCCATCGTAGCGCTCGTGATGGCAGAGCGCGATTACGGCACCCTGCTGGATGTAATGTGAGGCGCTGTCTTTCAGGATCTCATAGCCGATCGTCGTGTGCGTCTTCATGATCTCCCATTCCGTGAGCGCCAAGGCGCCCGGCTTGAGCAGGATCTGGTCGGGTATGCCTATCTTGCCGATGTCGTGCATCGGGGCGGCCAGCTCGATCTCCTCGCACTCGGAGGCGGACAGGCCGAATTGCTCGGCGATCAAACGCGCGAACCGCGCCATCCGCAGCACGTGATAGCCCGTTGACTCGTCCCGGTATGATCCCGCCTTGGCGAGCCGTAGTAGCGTCTCCCGCTCGCGGTTGTGGATCTGGCGGGTCGCGGTGGATACTTGATCTTCCAGCCAGCGCGCGCGGTGCGCGATCATCTTCTGCTGTCTGCGCAGCGTGAGCAGATTGCGGCAGCGGGCGCGGCATTCATGTTGATCGATGGGCCGCACCAGGAAATCCGTCGCGCCTGCGTCGAGCGCCCGATATCGCACCTCGGGGTCTTCTACTACCGTGATCATTACCACCGGCACGTCCGCGCACTCCCGTATCGCGCGCAGCCGGCGTGTGAACTCCACGCCATCCAGTTCCGGCATCTTGTAGTCGGTCAATACCAGATCAGGGGTCTGCTGAGCCGCTGCGCGCAGCGTTTCTTGCGGACTCTCAAAGGTCTCCACCTTCAGCGTCGAATCGATGCTTTGCACCAGTTCCTGCAAGATCTTGCGGCCCGTGAATTGATCGTCGAGGATGAATACGCAGGCGCGAGACCTGCTCGTTCGCCGGGCCGTCCCCTCGTCTTTATCCCAGTTCGACGTTCCACTCGCGGAGCCGCCTGCGCCAGCGAGTCTGAGGGGCCTGCGGGTAAGACCGCCGTTATGGATGGTCAGAGGTATGACATTGCTCATGTGCATTTACTTGACGTACGTGCTAAGGGCCGGGAGAGATGCGCCGTCGTTGTCGCAACGGTCGATCTGCTCCCGAAACGGAAGTTCGGTCCTGCCGTATTGATGCCTCGCATGCGATTACCCCAAGGCGCTTATGTGATTATAGCTGCGCTACGCGCAATCAGGGCGTTCTTTTCATGGCGCAAGCCCGGCTTTTCGACCAGAGGTCGTGGGTCCGCGCCAGTGCGGATGCCCGACAAAGGCGCTGCCGCGCCGAATTTACAGTGTTTGCAGATTTGCGTACTCGACCACCAGCCACTTGCAGCCGGCATGTTCGAAATTAACCTGCACACGCGCATGACGTCCCTGCCCTTCACAGTCCAACACCACGCCCTCGCCGAATTTGACATGCGCCACCCTTCTGCCGACGCCGATGCCCCTCTCTTCGGCCGGTTCTGGCGCGAGCGTGGGACGCGCGCGCAATGGCCGCGTGATCATCACCCGCGGCCTGACCTCGTGGATCAACTCGGGCGGCAGTTCGCCGATAAAGCGCGACGGCGGATTATAGGTTTCCGAACCATACTGCCGCCGGGCCTCGGCAAACGTCATGATCAAATAGCGGCATGCGCGCGTGATACCCACGTAGCACAGCCTGCGCTCCTCTTCCAATCGCCCTGGTTCGTTGAGGGACATGCTGCTCGGAAATAGACCCTCCTCCATGCCCACCAGAAAGACCAGCGGAAACTCCAGCCCCTTTGCAGAGTGCAAGGTCATCAACTGTACGCAGTCCTGATACGTCTCGCCCTGGCCTTCGCCGGCTTCCAGCGCCGCATGCGATAGAAACGCGTCCAGCGGCGTCATCTCGCCGTGCACATCCGGTTCCAGCCGAAAGCCGCGCGCCGCCGTAACCAGCTCCTCCAGATTCTCGACCCGCGCCTGCCCCTTCTCGCCGCCCTCAGCACCGTGGTGCTTGATCAGTCCGCTGTGCTGAATCACATGGTCAACCTGCTCGTGCAGGGGCAGACCCGCAACCGCGACGCTCATCGCATCGATCAAGCGCATGAATCCGAGGAGCGCACTGGCGGCGCGGCCGCTCAAGCCACCGCCGTTGATCAATGCCGCGCTCGCCGCCCATAACGTTAGTCCGTGCGTCCGGGCGTGGCTGCGGACCTCCGCCACCGTGCGTTCGCCGATGCCGCGCGTGGGCAGATTTACGACGCGCTCGAACGAGCCGTCGTCGTTACGATTGGACGCAAGCCGGAGGTACGCCAGCGCGTCCTTGATCTCGGCGCGCTCGAAGAAGCGCAGGCCGCCGTACACGCGGTAAGGAATGCCGCGCGCGACGAACACCTCTTCAAATACCCGCGATTGCGCATTGGAGCGATACAAGACCGCGACCTCGCGCCGCGCATTGCCCTGTTCGACCCACTCGCTCAAGCGGTCAGCGACGAAGCGCGCCTCATCCTGCTCGTTATAAGCGGCATATAGCTGGATCGGCTCGCCCTCATGTCCACTGGTCCACAGCCGCTTGCCCATGCGTCCCTGGTTATGGCCGATCAGCCCATTGGCCGCGGCGAGGATCGTGCCGGTCGACCGATAGTTTTGCTCCAGCCGCAACACCTGCGCGTCCTGGTAATCTCGACTGAAGCTCTGGATATTCTCTATCTTTGCCCCGCGCCACCCGTATATGGACTGATCATCGTCACCGACGGCGAAGATCGGGATCTTGTCGCCGGCCAGGAGACGCAGCCATGCATACTGAATGGCATTGGTGTCTTGGAATTCATCCACCAGGATGTGGCGAAAGCGCTCGCGATAATGGGCGAGCAGCTGCGCGTCGTTTCGCAATAACTCCAGCGAGCGCAGCAGGAGCTCGGCGAAATCGATCAGGCCCGCGCGTTGGCAGGCGCCCTCGTAGGCCGAATAGATGCGCACTAACTGCCGGCTGATGGGATCGCCGGTGTCTTCGAGTTGATGCGGCCGCAGCCCCTCGTCCTTGCGCGCGTTGATAAACCATTGAGTCTGTCGTGGCGGCCAGCGCGCCTCGTCCAATTCCAGTCCCCTGAGCACTCTGCGTACTAGCCTATATTGGTCATCGGAATCGAGGATCTGGAAGGCCTCAGGCAACCCCGCTTCGCGCCAGTGGGTTCGCAACAGCCGATGTGACAAGCCATGAAAGGTGCCGACCCACATGCCGCGCGTGGATACCCCTAGCAGCGCATCGACGCGTCCGCGCATTTCGGCAGCCGCTTTGTTAGTAAAGGTAACCGCCAACACGCTAAAAGGGGACACGCCCTCGATCGTGCACAGCCAGGCGATGCGATGCACCAACACGCGGGTCTTGCCGCTGCCGGCGCCGGCGAGCACTAGGGTCGGGGCGGGAGGCGCGCTTACCGCGACGCGCTGAGCATCGTTAAGGTCATTGAGGGTCGGCGATACGTCCATGCGCGGAGTTTAATGGGCGCTAGGGCTAGCGGCTAGGGGCATGGCCTTGGAGTTTCGGGCTTGAGGAGAAAAGGAGGAGACTCCATTGCAACATCGCATGCACGTGTTCCCACACTCCAATGAACGCCGGGTTCGATCCACGGTCGAGGCGTGCCGACGTTCCACCACTAATCCCCAGCCCCTACCATTAACCTCTCACTGCGACAGATACATGCCGACGAGCACGAGCAGCGCCGCGGCGGCGATGGCGATCATCGTGCGCCGGTACGTCAGGTGTATCTCGTCGCGAATCTCCTTCAGTTGCTGACTTTCCCACTCGATCTTCAGGTCGCCCCTCTCCGCCTGGCTGGCGAGTGAGTAGAGCAGATCGGGCATCTCGGGCAGTCTCTCGATGATCGACGGCAGGGCCTGCTTCAAGCCCTCGAACAGGGCGCGCGCGCCAAGCTGCTCGCTCATCCATCGATCCAGAAACGGCTTGGCCGTTTCCCATAGATCCAGTTGCGGGTCTAGCTGCCGGCCCAGACCTTCTATGCTGAGTAAGGTCTTCTGCAGCAGCACCAGCTGAGGTTGTACCTCCATATTGAAGCGGCGCGCGGTCTGAAACAGGCGCAGCAGCAGATTGCCGAAGGAGATCTCGTTCAGCGGCCGCTGAAAGATCGGTTCGCACACCGTGCGAATGGCGGATTCCAGTTCGTTGACGCGCGTGTTCTCGGGCACCCAGCCGGATTCGATGTGCAGCTCCGCCACGCGTTTGTAGTCCCGATGGAAAAATGCGACGAAATTGGCCGCCAGGTAATGCTGATCGACGGGCGACAGGCTGCCGACGATACCAAAATCCACCGCCAGATAGCGTGGATCCTGGGGATTGTCGGTAGACACGAAGATGTTTCCCGGATGCATGTCAGCATGGAAGAAGTTGTGCCTGAACACCTGCGTGAAAAAGATCTCCACGCCGCGCGCCGATAATATCTTCAGGTTTATGTTGTGCGCCCGAAGGGCCTCGATATCGCTGATCGGAATGCCGTGGATGCGTTCCATCACCATAATCTCGCGCCGCGTGTAAGGCCAGTAGACCTCCGGCACGTACAGGAGCGGCGAATGTTCAAAATTGCGGCGCAACTGACTAGCGTTGGCAGCCTCGCGCATCAGGTCCAGTTCATCGATGATAGTCCTTTCGTAATCGGCCACGATCGCGCGGGGATGCAGCCTCCGTCCGTCCGCCCAATAACGTTCCGCAAGCCCGGCCAATAGATACAGGAGACTGAGGTCGCGACGGATTATCGGCGCGATGCCGGGACGCAGGACCTTGACGACTACCTCGGTGCCATCATGCAGAACCGCCGCGTGCACCTGCGCGATCGAGGCCGAAGCTAGCGGCGTCTCATCGAACTCGACGAAGTACTCGCTCAACGCGCGGCCGTAAGCCTTCTCGATCAGCGCGCGGGCCTCTGCGCCCGGAAACGGCGGCACACGATCCTGCAACCTCGCGAGCTCGGCAGCGATGTCGTCCGGCAACAGGTCCCGACGCGTGGACAACATCTGGCCGAACTTGAC
>WUUC01149314.1_pt1 | contig 15794 bp, 12 predicted proteins | sample 6278441 | NCBI WGS metagenome assembly WUUC01 (sample SAMN13675441, study PRJNA597444) | soil metagenome | isolation source: soil | place: USA: Washington | collected 2017-10
TAAACACCTCGAGCAACAGCGCGTGCTTCAGGCGCCCGTCGATGATGTGCACTTTACGCGTACCGGCGCGCATTGCGTCGAGCGCGCACTCTACTTTGGGAATCATGCCACCTGAAATCACTCCGTCGCTCTTCAAACGATCGATGTCTTGCGGAGTCAGCGACGGGATCAGGTGACCGTCCGCACCTTTTACACCTTCGATGTCGGTCATGAGCACGAGCTTCTCGGCATCCAGCGCACTCGCGACTGCGCCGGCTACGGTGTCGGCGTTCACGTTCAGCGAACGTCCTTCGTCGTCCACGGCGATGGGCGCGATCACGGGGATGAAGCGCTCCGCAATCAGGCTCTGGATGAGCTTCGGACGCACTTCGCGGACGGCGCCTACACGGCCCGGATCGACGAGATGACCCGCTTTCGTACGCATTTCGATGACGCGGTCGGCTCGGATACAGCAATCGTCGTGACCATTCAGGCCGACTGCTTTGCCACCCTGCTCGTTGAGCATCGCCACGATGCCTGGATTGACGCGGCCGCCGAGCACCATCTGTACCACTTCCATGGTGCGCTCGTCCGTGACGCGTAGCCCATCGATGCGCTCAGAGACGACCCCCAACGTCGCCAACTCTTTGTCGATCTGAGGGCCCCCGCCATGTACCACGAGGACGTTGATGCCCACGTAACGCATGAGCACCACGTCACGGGCAAAGCTGTGGGCGAGCGTGGGATCGATCATCGCGTGGCCGCCGTACTTGATGACGACGGTACGTCCATGGAAACGCTTGATGTAAGGCAGCGCTTCTTGAAGTGTTGCGGCTTTGGCGATGAGATCCTGCATGGGCGCGCAGGAATTAGCAGACTCACGCCCCCTCGCCACGCGCGAAACACCGACAAAACCCGGTTCGGGATGCGTGCTTCAACTGGGCTACGGCGCGGTGAACGATAGGAAACAACTTACAGGATGTAGCGGGCGAGGTCTTGATTCGAAACGATCGGCTCGAGCGTCTTTCTCACCATCGCTGCATCGATGATCACTTGCTTTTCGGTCATCTCGCTGGCGCGAAAGCTCAGATCATCCAGCAGAGCTTCCATGATCGTATGCAGCCGGCGAGCGCCGATGTTCTCCGCCCGCTCGTTCGCATCCGCGGCATAAGCAGCCAGCGCATCGACTCCGTCGGGCGTAAAGGAGAGTTCTAGCCCCTCGGTTCCGAGCAGGGCCTCGTATTGTCGCGTCAGCGCGTTCTTGGGTTCGGTCAAAATACGGACGAAGTCGGCCCGGGTGAGCGACTCGAGCTCTACGCGCACCGGAAACCGGCCCTGCAGCTCCGGAATGAGATCCGAAACTTTGGAGACGTGAAACGCCCCCGCCGCGATGAACAGGATGTGGTCCGTCTTTACCTGACCGTACTTGGTACTTACGGTCGACCCCTCGACGATGGGCAGCAAGTCACGCTGTACTCCTTCGCGCGAGACGTCGGCGCCCTTGAGCGCACCTTCGCGCGACGCGATCTTGTCGATCTCGTCGAGGAAAACGATGCCGCTCTGCTCGGTGCGCTCGACGGCGAGCCGCTTGACCTTGTCCATGTCGATCAGACGCTCAGCTTCTTGTCCCTCGAGGATCTTGCGAGCTTCGCGCACTTTGAACCCGCGGCGTTTGGTCTTGCCCTTCATCCCGGGCAGACCGTTGAGCATGTCTCCGAGCTTGCTCGAAAGATCTTCGCCTGGTCCTCCGAAGATGGAGACGAGCGGCATCCCACCGCCGCTCTCTTCGACGTCGATCTCCACCTCACGCTCGTCGAAATCGCCTGCACGCAAGCGGGCGCGGGTCTCGTTGTACTCACTCTGCGGGATGGTCGGTTCCGGCTCATTCTTAGGAATGGCAAAAGAGAACGGACCGAAGGATTGCGGCGTCGTCTTTTGCTCCTGAGCGGGTGGCCGCGCAATCAAGCGGATCAGTCTGTCTTCGGCCGCTTGCTCGGCTTTGGTGCGCACCTCGGCTTGCTGTTCCTGGCGCACGAGCTCGATCGCTTGCTCGACCAAGTCTCGGATCATCGACTCTACGTCGCGACCGACGTAGCCCACCTCGGTGAACTTGCTGGCCTCGACCTTGACGAAAGGTGCTTGAGCGAGCTTCGCCAACCTGCGCGCGATCTCCGTTTTGCCGACGCCAGTGGGACCTATCATGATGATGTTCTTCGGCGCGATCTCTTCCCGCAGCTCGGCAGCGACGCGCTGGCGGCGAAAACGATTGCGCAGGGCGATCGCGACGGCTCGTTTGGCCTTGTTCTGGCCGACGATGTAGCGATCCAACTCGCCCACGATTTCTCGCGGCGTAAAAGACTGCGCCGAGCTCATCCCACAACCTCCTCGAGCAGAATCTCGCCGTTCGTATACACACAGACCTCGCTCGCGATGCGCAGTGCTTCGCGTGCGATCTCGCCCGCGCTCAATTCGCTGTGCCGCATCAGCGCGCGCCCGGCCGCCAGAGCGTACATACCACCACTCCCAATCGCGATCACGCCATCATCGGGCTCGACGACGTCCCCCGTGCCGCTCAACAGGAGCGTGTTCGAGGCATCCATCACGATCATCATCGCCTCGAGTCTTCGCAAGTATCGATCCGTGCGCCAATCTTTGGCGAGCTCCACGGACGCTCGCGGCAAGCTGCCGCGGTACTCCTTCAGCTTGGATTCGAAGCGGTCGAGCAACGCGAACGCATCGGCAGTCGCTCCGGCAAAACCAACCACCACGTTTCCGTCGTGGATGCGCCTTACTTTCTTGGCTTTGTCCTTGAGGATGGTCTGCCCCAACGAAACCTGACCATCTCCGGCCATCGCCGCCTGCCCGTTTCGGCGCACTGCAACGATGGTCGTGGAACGAAACTGCGGGCGCTCACTCATGAACAAAACCTGGTCGAGCGCACGCTTGCCGTCAACATGCCGTCACCTCGAACGGGCGAGCGGATGCGCCTTTGCATAGACCGCCTGTAAATGGTCCATGCTGACGTGCGTGTAACGCTGCGTCGTCGACAGGCTGGCGTGACCGAGCAGTTCCTGAATGCTGCGCAAGTCCGCTCCGGCGTCGAGCAGGTGCGTGGCGCAGCTGTGACGCAGCGCATGCGGATGAAGCTCGGCGGTTCCGGTGGCGAGGCCTCCGTACGCTTTCACCAGATGTTGCACCTGCCGAACGCCAATGCGTTTGCCTTTTACGCCCAAGAACAACGCGCCCGCATCCTGCGCGGCGTGCTTCTTGGCATGCAACTGCGCGCGCTCTGCCAGATAGGCCGCGAGCGCATCTCGCGTCTTTTGACCGAGCGGGACGATGCGCTCCTTGCTGCCCTTGCCGAGTACGCGTGCACTGCCTTCACGCAGATCCACGTCATGAATGTTCAAACCGACGAGCTCGCTTACGCGCAGCCCCGAGCCGTAGAGCAGCTCGAGCATGGCTCGGTCGCGCACGTGACGCGGCTCGGTGCCCACCTGCGTGGGCATTTCCACGGCTTCTCCCGCCTGCTCCACGCCTAAAAAATGCGGAAGTTTTCGGCGCAGTTTAGGAGTCTTGAGCGCCGTGGCCGGATTGGTCGCTGCTAGACCCCGTCGCACCAGAAAGCGGTAGAACGAACGCAATGCCGCGGTCTTTCTGATCAGTGTCGCCGGTTCGACGGCACCGGATTCCGCGAGAAAGCGTCGCAAATCGCGCACATCGAGGCGCTCGGCAGCAAGCGGGCGTCCGGCGCGCGACACGTGCTGGGCAAGCGCGTGCAGGTCGCGCATGTATGTTTCGCAGGTGAGCTTCGACAGACGTCGTTCGCTCTCCAAATAATGCCCAAAAGCCACCAGCTGCTGTGAGAGGTCCACGCCCCAGCTTACAACGCGCCGCCGCGATCCACGCATAAAGGCACCGTCGAGTTGCGTTGCTCCCGACCAGTCGCGCGAATCCCGCCGCTCAATGCTGCGCGTCCTGTTCGCGAAACTCGCTGAACGGCGCGCCGTCGACTTCGATACGCAGCACGAGCGCGCCTTTGCGCTCGGGGTCTTCGAGCAACGTCCACTTCGTGCGCTCGGCCGTGAAGCGATTCTTGGGCAGCCGCTTACGGCCCAGCTCGTACTGAGCGCCGCCGCGTTGCACGAGCCAGCGATGCTCTTCTGCCTCGGGTACGCAGCTGCGTGACTCCTCATGCACGACAGCATTCAAGAACGGGCGCTGCTCGATTTCCGAAAACAGGCAAGTGCGGTCGTCGTGAGCCGCTTCGGTGCGCACGATGACGAAGAAGATCGAACCCACGAGCACGACCATCAGCGCGCTGGCCGCAATGCCGAGCACACGCACGATCTTCTTGCGTTGCGCAGCGAGCACGGCGTCGGGCGGCCTTTTCACGTGCGCACCAGGGTGCTTTGCCACGCAGCCAAGTCGGTGAGCGCGCGCTCGGCGAGCAGCCGCTTGCGCATGGGCTTGTCCTTCTTTTGCTGGGGCTCCAACTGAATATCCGGGAACATGCTCCAGACCACGTTCGAAGGCTGAAAGTTGTCGTGTGGACGGCGCAGGTGGCGCAGTAGCGCCCCGAGCGCGGTGGTCTCGGGCGGCGCTGAAAACGGTCTATCGAGCAGTCTTCCCGCAAGCAAGAGGCCGATGCACAATCCGCACGCCGCGCTTTCGACGTAACCTTCCACGCCGGCGATCTGCCCCGCCAAATAGACCCCTGGCCGCATCTTGAGTTCGTAGGCATCACTGAGCGCGACGGGAGAGTTGACGAACGTGTTGCGGTGCACGCTTCCGAAGCGCTGGTACTCAGCCTGTTCGAGGCCGGGAATGAGCGCGAACACGCGCTTTTGCTCGCCGTAAGTCATGCGCGTCTGAAAGCCGACCATGTTGTAGGCAGTCTCCGCTTCGTCCTCGACGCGCAACTGCACCACGGCATAAGGCCAGCGACCCGTGCGCGGATCGGTGAGCCCGACTGGCTTCATCGGACCGAACGCCAAGGTGCGCTCGCCTCGCTCCGCCATCACTTCGATCGGCAAGCAGCCTTCGAAATAGCGTGTCTCCTCGAACGCTCGGGGAGCGACCTTCTCCGCAGCCAACACTGTTGCCACGAAAGCTTGGTACTGCGCCTTGTCGAGGGGACAGTTGACGTACGCATCGTCACCACCCTTGTCGTAGCGCGAGCCGCGAAACACCTTGCTTCGATCGATCGAGTCGGCGGCGATGATCGGCGCAATCGCGTCGTAATACGCAAGATGCTTGCGGCCTACGATCGTAGCGATGTCCTCCGCGAGGGCGTCGCCGGTCAACGGTCCCGTCGCGATCACCACCGGACGGTCAGCGGGGATGCGCGTTACTTCGTCGCACACCAAACGGATGCGCGGATGCGTGCTTAGAACGCGCGTGATCTCCGCGCCAAACTTCTCGCGGTCCACGGCGAGTGCGCCACCAGCCGGCACGCGTGTGAGGTCTGCGGCGCGCATGACGAGCGAACCCGTGCGACGCATCTCTTCCTTGAGCAATCCCACCGCATTGCTCAAGTCCGCCCCGCGCAGCGAGTTGCTGCACACGAGCTCTGCGAAGAACTCGTGTTGCTGGGCGACCGTGCGCCGCTTGGGCTTCTGTTCGATCAACGTGACATCGATGCCGGCCTGCGCGAGCTGATAGGCACATTCGCTGCCGGCCAAGCCAGCGCCTATCACCGTTGCGTACGACATCGATGCCGCTCAATCCTCGTCGGTGCCAGTGGGGCTGAGCGGTGCAGCCGTCTCGCCACCGAACTCTTCCGTGGTCTCGTCACGCTGGAAGTCGCAGCCCTCGGCCACGCACTTGTAGATGCCCGGTTCGTCCTGCTTGCCCGCACGCACGATGAACTTGGCGTTGCACTTCGGGCACGGCAGATCGATGGGCTTCTGCCACACGCGGAAGTCGCACTTGATCGCTTCCACGTTGTAGTTCGTGCAGCCGTAAAACACACGGCCGCGACCCTTGCTCTTGATCTCGATGATGTCGCCCGTGCTGCACTTGGGGCACTTGATGCCGAGCGGCATCGGACGCGTGCCTTTGCACTTGGGGTACGTGGAGCAGCCGAGGAACCAGCCGTTGCGGCCCCAGCGGCGCATCATCTTCGAACCGCACTCCTGGCACTCGTAGTCCGTCATCGTGGGACGACGCTCTTCCGCCTGTTCGGGGTTGAGGCCCAGGTCACGCGTGTACTTGCAGTCGGGATAGGCCGTGCAGCCGATGAAGGGGCCATTCTTGCCCCAGCGCTTCATCAGTTGTTTGCCGCATTCTGGGCACGGCTCTTCGAGAGGTTCCGGTTCCGGCCACCACTTGCTCTTGTTCTCGAGCGCTGCGTCGATCTGCTTCGACAGGCGATTGTGAAACGGGCGCAAGACGTCGACGCGCAGCATCTTGGCTTCGGCAACGGCGTCTAGTTCTTCCTCGAGCTTTCGCGTGAAGCCGATGTCCGCCATGTCGAAGCTCTCGGCAACGAGCTTCTCGATGACCAACTTGCCGAGATCCGTGGCCACGAGCTTGTTGCCGACCTTCACCACGTAGTCGCGGGCGAGCACCTTGCTCAGGATTTCCGCGTACGTGCTGGGACGACCGATGCCCTCTTCTTCGAGCTTCTTCACGAGGCTCGCTTCGTTGAAGTACGGCGGCGGCTCTGTCTGTTTGTGCGCGCTGACCACGCCAGGAGGATCGATCAACGTCAGCTTCTCGCCATCCTCGAGAGGAGGAAGCGAAGTGCCCTCGTCACCGACCTTTTGATCTTCTTCGCCGGCGAGCTCCGCATCGCCTGCGCCGTAGACCTTACGCCAGCCAGGCTCGCGCAGAATGCTGCCCGATACGCGCAGTCCGTACGTGTGCTTGTCCGCTTTTGCTTCGATTTCGACGCTGGTCTGATCGTAGACGGCGGGAGTCATCTGACACGCGATGAATCTGTCCCAGATAAGCTTGTAGAGCTTGAGTTGCTCATCTTTCAGGTAGTCGGCGACCGCCTCGGGAGGCAAGTCGACACGTGACGGACGGATCGCTTCGTGCGCGTCTTGCACGTTCTGCTGCTTCTTGGACTTGAAGACGTTTGGCTCGTCCGGCAACGCGACCTTGCCGTACGTCTTCTCGATGAAATCACGGGCTTCCGTCACGGCGTCATCCGACAAGCGCATGCTGTCAGTACGCATGTACGTGATGAGCCCGACGAGCTCGGCATCTTTGCCTTTGCCGATCGACACACCTTCGTACAGCGTCTGTGCAACGCGCATCGCGCGCTTGGGCGCCATGGACAGGCGATTCGAGGCGTCCTGCTGCAGCTTGGACGTCGTGTACGGCGCCGGCGCTTTGCGGCGCTGTTGGCGCTTGGTGATCCCAGCGATCCGATAGTTCGCTTTTTTGAGATCGTTGACGTAGCGCTGCGCTTCGAGTTCGGTAGAAGCAGCGGGGCGCGAAGCTACGCGCTCGAGCTTCTGGCCGTCGACCGTGTCGAGTGCTGCGGAAAACGTGCGGTTGGCGTCGCCTGATAGCGCCACGTCGACCAGCCAATAACTGACCGGAACGAATGCATCGATCTCGGTCTGGCGATCGACGATGAGTCGCAACGCGGGCGTCTGAACACGGCCTGCAGACAAGCCGAATGCCAATTTGCGCCACAAGAGATTGGAGAGCGGGTAGCCACCGATTCGGTCGAGGACGCGGCGCGTTCGCTGCGCCTCGTACAGGTTTTGATCGATGTCCCGCGGGTGCGCGATGCCCTCAGCGACGCCCTTCTTCGTGATCTCGTTAAAGAGGACACGACGGATGGTCGCTTTCGTCTGCGTCTTTTCAACCTCGACGTAGATGTGTGACGCGATCGCTTCGCCTTCGCGATCCGGATCCATCGCCAGCAACACTTCGTCGACCTTCACCGCCTTGTCGCGGATGCTCTTGACGATCTCGCCCTTGCCTTTTTCCTCGATGACCTCGTACGTCTCCTCGAAATCGTGCTCGACGTCGACACCGCCGCGTTTGGGCAGATCTTTGATGTGTCCCTTGGAAGCCATCACCTCGTAGTTTTTCCCGAGGTATTTCTGAATCGTTTTGGCCTTGGCCGGGGACTCCACAATGACGAGTGACTTGGTCATCTCGCGGTGATCCTTTCAGGAATCGTCAGCGCGCGTGTAGCGCCCACTGCCAACCTCACGAATGGCTCCGGAAAGGAGCAACATCAAGACCGCCCTGTGAACCCGTGGGGCGGCAAGCCCCACCTCGTCGCACAACTCATCGGCTCCCTTCTCCCCTACGTCGAGGGCATTGGCAATGATGAGCTGGTCAGGATCAAGTTGTTGATGTTCCTCGCTTTTCAGCAGCTTCGTCCGCTTCGGAGCCGGCGCACCGCTGGCCCCGCGAGCCACTAGCGATAGGACATCCGCTGAAGTTCTGCAAATCCTTGCCCCTTGCTCCAGCAGTAGAAGCCCCCCTCCACCACGCGCGTCCCACGGGGCAGAAGGCACCGCCAAAACAGGACGACCGAGCCCCCTGGCGTGGGCTGCCGTGGACAGCGCACCGGACTTTGGCGGCGCCTGTGTAACCACCGCAACTTGCCCCAATGCCGCAATAATCCGGTTGCGATCGAGGAATGTGTGAGGGAGAGCCGGCCCTCCTTTTCCCCCCTCGCTGAGCAAGCATCCACCGTGGGCAACGATGCGGTTAAACAGGGCGCGATTTTCAGCCGGATAGGGCTTCGCGGTACCTGTGGGAAGAATCACAATTGTCGGTCCGCCCGCTTCGAGGGCGCCCTCGTGCGCGGCGGTGTCGATGCCCAGGGCACCGCCGGACACGATGGTCACCCCCGCTCTGGCGAGCTCGGCGGCCAAACCGCGCGTGAACGAAGCCGCCCACGGGTCACAAAAGCGCGTGCCGACGATCGCGACGGATCGGGAGAGATCCGGCAGGCTGCCTGCGATCTCGAGCCAAGCTGGCGCCTTGCTCAGGCCGGCGAACGCTTCACGCGGCCACTCGGGATGCTCGGGATAGAGGAGATGCGCGGGAGGGAGATTGGCGGAAGATCGTTTCGACACGCCAAGGTATCGATTGTTTCACGCGCAGGTTGCTTCTGGTTTCTTGCTTCTTGCATCTTCGCGATGGCACGGAAGTCCGATGCCGAACGACGTACTCACGCCGGCAGCGTTCTGGGGGGCTATCGCGCTGCTGGTGCTGGGCCTCGTGCTCGGTGGTGCCCTGACGTTGCGGGCGCGACGTTGGAACGAGTCGCGCGTGAGTCGGGCGCGCACGAAACGCGGCCTGCGCGGCGAACGGGTCGCGGAACGCCTACTCGCGAAACGCGGCTACAAGGTCATCGCGCGGCAAGTCGCGGGCAGCTATCAAGTGGACGTTGACGGTGAAGCTCGTGAGGTTTCGCTCAATGCCGACCTGCTCGTCGCGCGTCATGGCCGCTCGCTGATCGCGGAAGTCAAAACGGGCGCACAGAGGCCTCGCTTCGAGCACCCCGACACACGTCGCCAGCTGCTCGAGTATCAGCTCGCCTTTGGGGGTGATGGGATCCTGCTCGTCGACCCGGAACGCGAAGAGGTGCGGGAAGTTCGCTTTCCCTTCACGCGCCAAGTAGCGCGCCCGGGTCTACGAGCGGGCACATTCTTGGTCATCGCTTCGGCCGCACTTTTCACGCTTTGGTGGTGGCGTCACGCCTGAGTTAGGGGCTCGCCCCGAGGCTTGACTCGGCGCGTCAAGACGTGCGCCGCACGTTCCCGGACTGGCGCAGGATGCGCGGGCGACCTACGGTCTACGTTCCGCACGCGAGAGTCCCATGCAGAACGCTTTCATTTCAGGTACCGGCTTCTTCGCTCCACCCCGTGTCGTCACCAACGACGACCTGCGCACTGAGTACGGGATCGAAACGACCCACGAGTGGATCGTACAGCGCACCGGGATCGAGCAGCGACACTTCGCGGACGCTGGCGTTGGCAGCGCGGACCTCGCTGTCCCCGCCGCGGAGCAAGCGATCAAGAATGCGGGCCTAGAAAAAAAAGACATCGACATGATCGTGTTCGCGACCCTGTCGCCCGAACACTGCTTCCCTGGCTCTGGCGTGTTTCTGCAGAAGAAGCTCGGCTTGTGCGACATGGGGCGCTTCATTCCCGCCCTCGACGTCCGCAATCAGTGCTCAGGCTTTTTGTACGGTCTGAACGTTGCCACCGGGCTCGTGCGCTCGGGCATGTACAAGAACGTGCTGGTGGTCGGCGCGGAAGTGCATTCTGCGGCGCTCGACCTGAGCACCCGTGGGCGGCAGGTGGCTTCACTGTTCGGAGATGGTGCCGGTGCGGTGGTCGTGAGTGCGACCACGCAAGATCGCGGCATCAGGCGTGTGTTCTTGGGTGCAGACGGCCGCTTTGCGGAAGTGCTCTGTCAAAAAGTTTGGGACATCACCAAGCGTCCGTTCATTCCGCAAGACGAGAACGGCATCGGCCAAGTGGCCCCCGAGATGATGTGGGCGCAGATGGACGGGAAACTCGTTTTTCGGCACGCCGTCGAGCGCATGATCGGCTCGCTGATGCAGGTGATGAACGACGAAAAGATCACGCTCAAAGACATCGACCTGTTCGTGTTTCATCAGGCCAATCTGCGCATCAATCAATACATCGCTCAGCAGATCGGCGCGCCCGAAGACAAGCTCGTGAGCAACATTCAGCGCCACGGCAACACGACGGCGGCGACCATCCCGAGCTTGCTCCATGAAGCGACGGAATCGGGCAAACTCACTCGCGGCATGAAAGTCGCGATGGTGGCCTTTGGCTCCGGCTTCACGTGGGGCGCAGCGCTCGCGGATTGGTGACGCCAAACGGGATCGGTGTTGGCGCAATCGAGTTTGAGCGCAGCCTCGTCAGTTGAGCGCAGCACCGCAGCACTTCTTGTGCTTTTTGCCGGATCCGCAGGGACAAGGGTCGTTGCGGCCTACCTTGGGGCTTTCGCGTCGGTTGGTGCTGCCACGCCGCCGTAGCGGCTCCCATGCCTCGTAAAGCGCGGCCACGATGTCTGGCAGGTCTTCTCTTGCGCGCTCGACATACGCCTCGATCGCGGCCCCGGGTTCGATCACTTCGCGCAGCTCCTCATCGCTGACACGACCGGCGAGCAGCTCGAGCGCGAATAGGTCGGCGAGCACGCTCTCATTTTCGCTGTCGACCTCGATTTGATCGACCACGTCCATGTAGCCCGCACAAAAATCCCGCACGCCTTTCTTGTTCTCGCCCTCGGGCGTGAACGACTCCGAGTCATCGCGGCCCAGTGCAGCGTTGATGTGCTGCTGAAACCGCGCCACCAGCGCCAGCACGCGATCGAAGCTCGCTTCTTCGTTGCGCAACGCCTCGGGCAAGAGCTCGGTCAACCACGTTCCCACCGCGATGGCATTGGGTACGCTGGAGATGGCAGCCAAGAAACCGGCGGCTTCGTCGATGGTTCTCGGCGCCAGCGCATCTCGCAGATCCTGAAGCTCGTCGGGGTCGAACGGCAGGACGGCCGTGGTCGTGGCTGACGTCATCGGGTCTCGAGCGTAAACGCCAACGCGGCGCGCGTCGACCTGGATCACACCTCTGTCGAGTTACGGATCGAACACGCAGGTGGTCCCAGTTTTGATGGACTTGTCTAAGTAGCGAGCGAGTGCCGGGGAGGTCCGTGCGATACGGCGCAAAGCGTCGCGAATCCGCCGCTGGACGTTGATGCGTGCTTTCTCGACCGCGGAACCTTGCCTACGTTTTCGGCCGCCGAGTCCGAGCGCCCGTGACAGCTCGTCTTCAATCGCCTCGATTTCCGCGCGCACCCGCTGCGCCGCCTGTTCGGCCCCCTGCGCTTCGTGCTCGCCCGCTTGCTCCCGCAAGGTGTGAACACGCTGACGATACGAATCGATGGCCGTATCATCGAGCAACTCGCCGGCATCGCCGCCGTCGACTTCATCTCGACGTACCTGGAGCAACTCGAAGACGTGGAAGCGACGGCCCGGGCTGCCCACGAGCCGTGCCAAGAATTCGAGCCCTTTGGTGTCCTCGAGCGACAGTCTTTCGCTTTGCCAGTTCACGTCCCAACGCTCGCCGTGGCGCGCGAAAGCGGGCACCATCGGGAGTGTTTCGAGTGGCGACGTTGGGAGTTTTTCGGTTTGAGGCTTCGGCCCGTGCGAAGCGGCAGCCCTGCTGAAACCAGGGGTCGCCTTCATACCGAGTTCAGCAAGGAGACGTTCACTGCTCGCTGCCAGAGCCTCGCTACGCTCGCGGTCTTGACTGCGGTTTCGCTCGCGCAGCAGCTCGGAGAGCTCGGCGGAAATGAGCGCCTCGTGCGGCCCTGCGCCCGTGGCTTCGCACAGGTCGAGAGCGCTTTCCATGCAAGCCACGGCTTCGTCCAGCGCGCCTAGCGCCCACTGCACGTGTGCGAGGGAGCGATCGAAAGGAGCTTCGACGGTTAAACCCAGCAACCCCCACGAAGCGAACAGGCCCACCCGCTCACGTAGCGGTTTCATCAACGCGCTCGCCGCCTCGCGATCGCGCGCACGCAGCGCATGTTCGGCGCAGAAGATCAGCACGCCAGGGTCACCCAGCCGGCAAGCATCCGCGACTACGCCCTCTTCCATACGACTCACCGAACCCGTCAGGCCGCGCAGATAGGTACGTAAGGCCCCGTGCCACGCTGAGGTGGTCGACACTTCCGACAACAGCTCGAACTCATGGTCCAGCAGCGCGAGTGCTTCCTCTCCGTGTCCGATCAGGCGCAACTGACAGATACGCTGCAGAAGCAGGGCTCGCCCAGCAGTCAGGTCCCGAGCCTGCTTGCCTTGCTCGCGTGCTTGCTCGAGCAGCACCTGCGCTCGTTCGAAGGCGCCCTCGCGTGTGCGTGCCATCGCCGAAAGCCCCAACGCGATCCAACGCGCCTGCGGGATGGCGAGCCGCTCGGACAGCGCGCACAGGCGCGCGAGTGTGGCGTGGGCGGTCGCAACGTCACCGACTTCGAAGCAATCGAACGTCAGGCGCTGCAGACCTTTGAGCTCGTCGAATGGCATCTCGAGGCTGCGCGCCAAAGCGACCATTTCTTCGTCATACGCGCGCCGTACGCGGGGATCTTCCAAGTCCGCCATCGTGCTCGTCGCGGACCGGAGCGTCTCCAGCAGCACGTTGGGCTGAGCCAGCTCACGCGCTTCTTGCACGGCCGCACGCGCCAATGCGATGGGTTCGCCTGGATCGAGCGCGGGTTGCATCGCTGCCGCTCGCCGTGCCGACAGCCGAGCCCGCAAGCCTTTCTCGGAAGCGGGCAACAGTGCGAGTGCCTGTTCGGACAATCGAATCAGCGTGTCGTCGACGACGCCTACGACGAAAGCGTGGCCGTATTCGAGCACGGCACGTCCGGCCAGCTCGGGCAGGTCGAGGTCACGCGCGCGCTCGAACGTTCGCACGCAGATGGCCCGCCCTTCCTCGAGGTGTCCCGCGGCGATCAATGCGCGCGCCTGGGTCAAGCCCAGATCGCCGTGACGGAGGGGCTCCGCGCGTTCGAGAGGCGTGTGCGCCGCGATCGCGCGCTCAGCCCAATGAGAAGCCTCGTCGAAGGCGAAGCGTGTGAAGGCTTGCTCTGAGGCAGAGCGTGCCGCTTCGATGCCGCGCTCCAGCGCAACATGCCCAGACGCGAGCAGATGATGAGCGAGCTCCGGCCAGCGAATGTGCGACCGCGCTGCCTGCCCGAGGTGATCTGCGATCGTGCGGTGGAGCGTTTCGCGCTGCGACACAGTCAGGCATGCGTAGGCGACGTCTCGCAGCAAGACGTGCGTAAAGCGCAGACGGCCTTCGTATACAGGTTCGAAAATGCGCGCGTCCACGACTTCCTCGATGTGCGCGTCGGGGTCCTCGAGATCGCTCAGAACGGCGAACAAGACATTCAGCTCCAGCTGGCGGCCGAGCACCGCAGCCGTGTGTACGAGCCGGCGCGCCGGCTCGGAGAGGGAGTCGAGGCGCGAACGAATCGTGCCGCGTACGGTCGCGGGCAGACTTCCGGAAAGGGGCGCGATGCCTTGCGCACGCTTGGAACTCCAAAGGCGGCACAGTTCGATGACGAACAACGGATTGCCCTCCGAGGTTCGAGACAACGCGTCGATCCATGCCGAGTCGAGCGGGCATCCCAAGGTCGCTTCCGCGACCGCGCGAATCTCGTCATTCGAAAGCGGCGTGAGCGTCACTGTGCTGGACACGCGCGCGATGCGCTCGAATGCCTGCGCCACCTGCGCTTCGCTCGTTGAAACCGGCCGCGTCGTCACCAATAGTACGATCTTGGCCGAGCGAACCTGACTCGCCAGGATCTCGAGGCCTTGCAGCGAGTCGAGGTCGGCCGCGTGCATGTCTTCGAGGACGACGAGCAGCGGTTGGGCGGAGGCGGCTTGGGACAGCGCGCTCGCAAACGCCTCGAGCAGCACGAAGCGTGCGTGCTGACTCGGCAGCGCGTGCAACACCCCCGGCACAGCGTCGGAAGCGAGCTCGGGCACCAAGGTGGAGAGCGCGGTCTTGAGGCGCTCACTGAGCTTGGTCGCGAAAGAGGGATCTCTCCACAAGAGCCCGCGCAGCACCTCCGAAAAGGGCCAAAAGGCAGGTGCGCTGCCGGTTTCGATAGCCCTCCCCCACACGAGTGCAAAGCCGCTGTCGATCGCGGCTTCGCCTGCGGCCTCGGCCAATCGGCTCTTGCCGATTCCAGCCTCGCCTCGGATCACGACGAGTCCACCCATACCTCGTGCGGCGCGTTCGAAGACGAGTGAGCACAGCGTAAGGCCCTCCTCTCTCCCTATCAATCGCGACGGCGCGTTCGTCATGCGTTCATCCATCGTAGCCCACGATGCGCGCACACTGAATGCGTCAGCCGCGGGCGCGCAAAAGTCACCGGCTTTCGCACACCGCGAATGGGCGGAAGCCCGCGCGCGCGAGGTTTGCAAAGGGAGGCCGAAGGCACCCCGAGTCGTCCGCACCGGCTTCACAAAACAGCCGAGTGCAACCGAGCGCGAAGCCGATGCGGAGGCGCCGCTCTATCAACGCAGCGTGTGCGCCACGTCTGCGATGGGATGGCAGCGTGCCTGCCGCGAACAAATAGCCACTGGCATCGATGACGAATAGAGCGGCTGCGGCGACGACCTTGCCTGCATCACGCGCCGCGAGCAGATGCCAATGCGGCCTCTCTGCGAGCGCGTAGACGAGCCGCGCGATGTCGGGCTGAAATTCGTGGGCCATGGCGAGCACGGCGCCTGCTTCTGCTGCCTCTCGCCCTGCTGCTGTTCCGATTTCGAGCGTGGTGCGCGCCGCATTCACCGCACCCGGACCGCGTACGAGCTTGATGTGACTGCCTGGCAGCCGAGCTGGGCCGCACACCCCGAGCTGCGCGCGCGACCACGGCCGGTCGGTCATTTGGAGGGTCGCCTCCAGGTCTTGCCAAACCATGGCTGCAACCCGCTGGGATTCATCCGCGTCGCTCGTGGTCGGTGTCGCCTGCCCAGCGCTCATAGCTCTCGGGCGTTCTTCCGCACGGAACAATGTTCCGCGACTGACGGTGCTCGCTTGCGAACGAGGTTCCGTGCCGCGTCACGCCTCCTTGGGGAAGCCCTCGACGAGGGCGACGGGAGGAAACATGGAAAACGTCGTCACGCTGGCCCTGCTAACAACTTACTTGGCCTTCATTGCTCTCGATTTTCTGGTCCCTGCGCGCGCGTTTCCGCGCATGCGAGGCTGGCGCATGAAGGGCATCGCTTTCTTGGTCATCAATGTGAGCCTCGCCACGCTCGCACCGTTGCTATGGGCCGAATGGCTGGCGGA
>WUUC01038025.1_pt1 | contig 15791 bp, 10 predicted proteins | sample 6278441 | NCBI WGS metagenome assembly WUUC01 (sample SAMN13675441, study PRJNA597444) | soil metagenome | isolation source: soil | place: USA: Washington | collected 2017-10
AGCTGAACGCGACCGCGAGCATTCCAGGCACGTTCGAATACACGCCGGCTGCGGGCACGCTGCTGAACGCCGGAGCGGCGCAGACGCTGTCGGTGACCTTCAGGCCGACCGACGCGGAGAATTACGACGCCGCAACCGCCACCGTCACCATCTCGGTAAACAGGGCGACGCCGACAATCGTGTGGCCGTCCCCGGGAGAGCTGATCCAGGGAACGCCGCTCGGCAGCGCGCAGCTGAACGCCTCTTCAGACGTACCCGGCACGTTCGAGTACACGCCTTCGGCCGGAACGGTGCTGCCGGTCGGCGCGGCGCAAACGCTCTCTGCGACATTTACGCCGGCGGACCAAAACTACTCCGTGGCGACAGCCAGTATCGTCGTGTCCGTGGTGAGCACCACTCCGACCATCTCACTGAGCGCGACCACGGCTACGGTGGGTTCCCCGATCACGGTAACCGTCGCCAACGGCCCGGCCAATCTCGATGACTGGGTGGCGCTGGTCCCGGTCGGCGCCGACTCGACAGCGTATGTGGATTACCGGTTCCTCAACGGCCTCAAGTCCGTCCCGATCGTTCCGTTGCGCGGTGGCATATTCACATTCCCAATGCCCATCGCGCCGGGCGCGTATCATCTGCGACTCCTGGCGAAGCATACGTACAACCAGCTGCTGGCCACCAGCGCGACCATCACCGTCGTCGCTCCGAGCGTCGCGGTAAGCGCCGCCTCGGCGCCCGTCGGCGCCACTGTCACAGTGACGGTCACCAATGGTCCCGGCAAACCGGCCGACTGGGTCGCCCTCGTGCCGGTCGGGGCACCGGCGCAGTCGTATGTTGATTATCGCTATCTGAACGGCTTGAAGGTCGTGCCGGCGGCAGGCGCGTCATCGGCGTCGCTGACATTTACCACGCCGGTAACGCCCGGCGCCTACGAGTTCCGCATGTTCGCCAACAACTCATATACGTTGCTGGCGACGAGCGCGCCAATGACGGTGTCGAGGCCGACTCTCGGGTTGAGCGCGACAACGATCACCTCCGGCGCCAGTCTGACGGTGACCGTCGCCAATGGTCCGGCCAAACCGGCCGACTGGGTCGCGCTCGTGCCGGCCGGGGCGCCCTTGTCGGCCTACGTCGACTATCAGTACCTGAACGGCACGCGAATGGTACCCCTCGCCGGCACATCGAATGCGACGTTGACGTTCAGGATGCCGGCCGCAGCCGGCGAGTACAACCTGCAGTTCTTCTCGAACAACAGCTATACCGTGCTCGCAACGAGTTCGACGCTGACGGTGGCCGCTCCGCTGGTGACCGTCAGCAGCACAACGGCCCGCGTCGCAACGGCGGTGACGGTCGCCGTAGCCAACGCGCCCGGAAATCTCGCAGACTGGGTGACGCTGGTGCCGGTTGGCGCTCCCTCGTCGGCCTACGTCGATTACCGGTTCATGAACGGGCTGAAGTCGGAGCCGGCCACGGCGATCTCGGACGCGACGCTGACGTTCAACATGCCGCTCGCGCCCGGCGCCTACGAGATGCGTCTGCTCGCCAATCACACCTATACGGTGCTGGCGACGAGCGCGACGATCATCGTGCCGGAGCCAACCATCAGTGTCAGTGAGTCGGCGGCGGCGCCGGGATCCCAGGTCACCGTCACCGTGTCGAACGGGCCCGGCAAGCCGGCCGACTGGGTGGCGCTGGTGCCGGCGGGCGCCGCATCCCAGGCGTACGTCGATTATCGGTACATGAACGGTAAGAAGGTTGTGCCTGCGGCAGGCGTGTCGGACGCGACGCTGACGTTCACGATGCCGACGACGCCAGGGTCGTACGAGCTGCGGATGTTCCTGAACAACACCTATACATCCGTGACGGTCGGCCCCACGATCGTCGTGCAGTGATCGGCGCTGTAGCGAGGCTGGACACACTGCTGCCACGCGAACGCGGCCGCGGGTAACTCGCCCGACGTCAGAACATCCGGAACGCCATCGCGGCGATGAGCGTCGGAAGCAGGGCGCCAGCGACCAGCCGGAGCGGTGAAACAGACTCTTCGAAGAATCGGCCGAGCAGCGCCTGCCCCGCAGGATTCGGCGCGTTCGCAATCACCGTGAGGCCGCCCCCGACCACAGCTCCTTGGACCACCGCCATCTTCAACTGGTCGTCGAGATTCGGCACCAGCGTCGAGAGGTAGGTGATTAGCGCGTTGTCGTTGAAGGCGGTGAGGAACGCCGCGCCCGCGAAGAGCGGTGTTTCCGAAAGACTGCTGATGACGGGCGCGATCCACCAGGCCTGAAGCCCGCCGTGAATGACCAGCCCCGCGAGGAAGAACCCCACGAGCAGCGGCGTCTTGAGATCCATCCGGCTCTGATACGAGGCAGTCGCGCGGGCAAATCCAAGGAAAAAGAGAAACCCTCCGATGAAGAGCGCCGGGTAGTGCGCGTTCACGACCGTCCACCCCATGAAAGCGATATGCATGGCGGTGACCCATGCCGGCACCGGGAGAAGCGTCGCCGCGCCGCTCTCGTCCTCGGGTTGTTCAACGTCGGGAACGGGCGGGCGCCGCGCGAGCGCGCGCAGCTCGCCTCTGAATACGAGGAAGTAGCACAATGTCGAGATGAGGATGGCTGCCGCCGCGCGCCAGCCGAAATGGCTCAACATGAACGCCGTGTCCCAGCCCCACGGGCGCGCGACCATGAGAACGGGCGGCGCCGCGAAATGGGTGAGCGTGCCGCCAATCGACACGCTGACGAACAGAAGGCCCAGCGTCGCGTACTTGAGTCTGGTGCCGGGCTTCAGATCGTAGAACTGCCTGGCGAGGAGCAGCGCAGCGATGGTCATCGCGCCCGGCTCCGTGATGAACGAACCCAGCAACGGACCGATGGTGAGGATCGAGACCCACCAGGCGGCCGGAGTGCCACCGCCCGCATTTGCGACGCGCCGCAGCGCCGATTCCGCGAACCCGATGATCGGGCGCGTCGAGGCGAGCGCCATGATCACGACGACGAACAGCGGTTCCGTGTAGGTGACCGTGTCGTTCGCGTAATGCGTCGCCGACTCCCATCCGGCGTACCATGTGAGCGCAACGAGCAGCACGACAGCCCAGAGGCCGAACACGACTTCAACCTCGCCGAGGAAATGCAGCAGTTCAGCCTCGACGCTCGGCATGGCCGGACGCCCCACCCTGGCGGCGTCTCGATCGTGGCGATGCTGCACGCGATGGGCGAGCGCGGTGAAGCGCGCGGCGGCGAACGTGTGAAAGATGGCGAGGACGAAAATCGCGGTCGCGACCGCGTTGAACGGCTCGACCTGGACGCGCATCGCGAGCGTGTCGGCGAGGCTTTGATTGGGAGTCGCGGGATAGCTTGTGAGCGCCCGGGGCACTTCGGCCGGCCCGACACGGTCGACGCGCATCAGCCCACGTTACCGGACGCGGCGCGCGTCCGCAAAACCGCGGCGGCGAGCGACATGACGACCGGAAGATTGCTGCAGCGCCGCAGGACTGAGCGGTAACGACCTACGTAAGGGTTACGCGGTTCGGCTCTGGGACGGCCGGCGACGATCCTCGCCGGTTCGCGCGCTGCGGCGCTCGAACCCGTGGCGCCGGTCGCGCGAGAAACCGGCAAGCGACCAACCGGCCTGTTCGAAATGGGCGACACGCTCGTCCTGAAATCGAACCAACGATGGAAAATCGGTGAAGAAGAAGGAGCGGTCGGGAGCATCCGGGCAGCTCTCGACCAGCAGCACGCCGTCCTCAGTTCTGGCTCGGCGGAGCCACAACTGGTCGTCGCCGTGAGTATAGGTCCAGACGATGTCGATGGGGCAAATCGCCACGGCGTATGACTAAGCAACCCGGATGCCGCAATCTTACTTCTTTCGTGCCGCGTTCCGCTTGGACCAATAGGCCTTCATCCGGTCCGCCGCTGCTTTTCTCTGGGCGGCGGTCCACTGGCGCCGGCGTGGTTTAGCGCCTTCGGCATCTGAGGCGGTCTGTTGTGCACCGGATCCTGTGGTTTGGGCGGTGGAACCCGCAGTCTTGCGCGATCGGCGCCTTCTTCCGCCCCTCTGGGCGCCCGTCCGGAGGTCTGGAAACGCTGCCTCGATTGCAGCGATTTCGTCCCGAAGTTCCTTGAGTCGAGCCCCGGCACCCAGACGAAGCAGCTGAGAACGATTGAGCGATGCAGCCAAAGATGTGACCTCCGAAGCAGACAGTGAGACAAATATTCGGCCAGTGGATTGACTTCCGGCCAACCTGTTAGCCTTTGGGATTATTCAGGTTTCGCCCCCGCCCTGCAAGACGAGCACACAACGGACACGAAGGTCGCGAAGGATACAAGGCCCATGACTCCCAAGCCGCGCTCAAAAAAAGATCCTGCCGCGCCACCCCGCCCGACTGCCCAGGATGCGGGGCCGTTCGCAATCGCGCCGCCGATCGAGCCGATGCTTGCGAAGCTGGCCGACGAGCTGCCCGCGGCCGAGGGGCTTCTGTACGAGCCCAAATGGGACGGATTTCGCTCGATCGTGTTTCGAGGCGGTGCGGACGTGTTCATCCAGAGTCGCGATCTGCGGCCGCTCGATCGTTACTTTCCCGAACTGCACGACGTGTTCCTTCGCGCCTTGCCGGAGGGCTGCGTCGTCGACGGGGAAATCGTGATTGCGACGCGGCACGGGCTCGATTTCGACGCGCTCCAGCTCCGCCTGCATCCCGCCGCGTCGCGCGTCGCCAGGCTCGCGAAGGAGACGCCCGCCGCGTTCGTCGCCTTCGATCTCCTGGCGATTGAAGGCCGCGACCTGCGGCTCGCGCCGCAGCACGAGCGCCGGGCGCGCCTCGAACAAGCACTCGCGGGAGCCGGACCGCCGATCTATCTCACGCCGATGACGCGCGACCCGGTGCTCGCGTCGGAATGGCTGAACCGTTTCGAAGGGGCCGGTCTCGACGGCGTGATCGCCAAACCGGCCGGCGGCGCGTACGAGCCCGGCAGGCGCACGATGATCAAGGTGAAGCACGCACGCACGGCCGAATGCGTCGTTGCCGGTTTTCGATGGCACAAGAGCGGGGAGGACGCCGTTGGGTCGCTGCTGCTCGGCCTGTACGACGATCGCGGCGTGCTGCAGCATGTGGGCGTGACGTCCTCATTCACCATGGCCATGCGCAAGCAGCTGGCGGGTGAGCTGGCGACCTTGCGCGAGAACGCGCTCGACAGGCATCCGTGGCGCGAGTGGGCCGCTGCCGACGGCACCGATATGACGCGGATGCCTGGCGGGCAGAGCCGCTGGAGCGCGGGGAAGGACCTGTCTTGGGAGCCGCTGCGAGTGGAGCGGGTGTGCGAGGTCAAGTACGACCACCTGCAGGGGCGCCGTTTTCGCCATGCCGCGGTTTTTTTGCGGTGGCGTCCGGACAAGCAGCCGGCCGACTGCCGGTACGATCAGCTCGAGGTCACGACGGCGTACGAGCTCGAGAAGGTGTTCGGCGCGACCGGTTCGCGCCGCTGACATCCTGCCAGCCGTCGTCGCCCTCGCGCGGACCATCATCTGGATCGAGCGCCTCCTGCGAAGGCCGCAGGCCGGCGGGAACGTGTTGCAGGTTGACGCGGATGCGCGTCCACGTGTGAAAGCGGCCGCGCATGGCGTCCACGAGCACGTCGGCGGGCGCCAGGTGTGCTGCCGCGTCGGGATGGCGGGCACGCCAGCGTTCGAGCCCGGCGAGCGCGTCTTCTTTCCGCTGCGCACGGCCGATCTCGATGAGCGGATGCTTCGGGACCCGCCGGCGCGACGGCTGCACGCGCGGAGGTTCGCCCGCCTGCTTTCGGTATTGAGGCGGCCACGGCGCGTCGCCCATGCCTTCCTGCTCGTGCCGCGCGGAGAGCTCCAGCAGGGCAGCGAGCGAACACGGATGCCGATCGATCTCCGCATGGCGATCGCCGATCGCCGCGAAGCGGCCCGGCATCGTGGCGAGCGTGAAGTCGGCGGGGTCGCATGCGTCAATTTCGGTCCACGCCAGAGGCGCCGAGACGCGCGCGTCCGGCTTCGGGCGCACCGAGTAGGCGCTCGCCACGGTGCGATCTTTCGCGTTCTGGTTGTAGTCGAGGAAGACGCCGTGGCGCTCCTCTTTCCACCACTTGCTCGTTGCCAGCCCCGGCGCCCGCCTCTCCACTTCACGCGCAAGTGCGAGCGCCGCGCGGCGCACCTCGTCGAAGGTCCATCGCCGCTCGACGCGGACGGCCACGTGCATGCCGCGCGATCCTGATGTTTTCGGCCAGCCGGTGAGGCCGAAATCAGTCAGCGTGTGCCGGACGATCTGCGCGACTTCCAGAACCTGCGTCCACGCCACGCCAGGCACCGGATCGAGATCGACGCGCAGCTCGTCGGGATGATCGAGATCGTCGGCGCGCACGGGGTGCGGATGGAGCTCGAGACAGGCGAGATTGGCCATCCATACGAGTGCCGCCGCGTCGCCAGGAACGATCTCCTCCGCGCTGCGGCCAGAAGGAAACCGGAGCGCCACGACCTGCAGCCATTCCGGCCGCGAGCGCGGGGCTCTCTTCTGATAGAAGAACTCGCCGTCGATGCCGTCGGGATACCGTACGAGCACGTTCGGACGGCCGCCCGCTCCGCGCAGGGCGCCGTCGGAGACGGCGAGGTAATACCGGGCAAGATCGAGCTTTGTGTGGCCGGTCTGTGGAAACAGCACTTTCCGCGGGTTCGAGACGGCAACTTCGCGGCCGGCGACGCTGAGGAGTTCTCGTTCGCTGCGGTTCCCCATGAACTGAAGACTCGCCGAGGTTCGACCTTCGAGCCGGATATCCGCTCGCGGTCGGCGGCTGGCGAAGCACCGACGGAGTCTCGCTCTCTGAACTGACCAGCGAGCCGAATGTTCAGATCCGATCGCGCTACTTCCGGGTTTCCGCCTCCCGCTCTTCGACGCGCGTGCCTTTCAGAATCCCCTCCATGCCGTAGTTGGCTTCGTGACAGGCGTACTCGTAGATCTGATCGTCGGTCTTGGCGAGCGGTATCCGGCCGGTCCAGGGCTGCGTCCAGGTGGCTGGATCGTTCACGGTGAACTCGTACAACAGAGTGCCTTCGTCGCTTCGCCGGAATCGTTCGACGAGCCGCATGCTTTCGGTAGCGCCGCGGTACAGGTTCTTGGGACTGAAATTGGTCGTCTCGACCACGAGGGTGTCGCCGTCCCAGCGGCCGCGCGAGTCGCCGAACCAGCGCTGCAGCGCGGGTGGGAGGTGAGGACGCCCGTCGAGCGGCACAATCCGCGCGTCGTGGACCATCTCCGTCATGATCATCACGTAGTCGCGCGTCTGCACGATCTGGATGTTGTTGTTGTACGCGCTCGGCGTGAGCGGCGGGCCCGCGTTGAATCCCACGATACAGCGTTCGGCAAGACCGCGGTCCTCGGGACCGTCGGCCGGACCCCTCTGCTTGCGGGCCGCGGCCCGTGCGGCCGCCCGCGCCTGTCCGTCGGCCGTCATCGGCGGCACGCGTCCGTTGGGCGGATCGACGACGATCGAGGTCTGCCGCGTGCCCACGACGCGCGTGCCGCGGTCATACCAGAAGTCGTTGTACGCGCGGCCCACGTCCGCGGCCGTTCCACGCTGGCGCCCTTCGTCCTGATTGGCGCGTGCGGCCGCCTGCTTCTCGAACGCGGCGGCCTCCTCCGCGGTGAGCACTTCTTTGTCGGCCAATTCGGGCGGCCGTTCGAACGGAGTGACGGTCGCGAAGCTCCAGGTGCCCTGCAAATCAGGTTGTCCGTCCGCCGTACGCGGCGCAGACCATGGCTTCGCGGTGCCGGGCGCCTGCGCGACGACGGCGGGCTCGAAGAGCGCCACGGCCGCGAGCGCAGTGGCAAGGCCGATTGAGGCAACAACTCGGACCCGCATGGGACCTCCTGAAAATGATGCTCCACCCATTCCAGCTGTGGCGGTGGGCCGAAGCGACCGCCTGTGCAGCTGATTGACGAATTTATCATTAAGGGCCTGCGCGCGCCGACTCATTGATTGCCTTCAGCGGGTCCCCGCGCCGCCTGATCGATCTGGCGTATAGCGCCAAGGTGGTAGGCCAGGTGAGCAATGCTCCCGATCATGCCGTTCAGCTCGATCTCCTGCACTGCCCGAGGCATGCGTAACGCATTCAGCCAGCCGGCAGCCTCCATGCGAAGCTGTGCGCGCAGGATCTGCCACTCATCCTCGGACACCGCCGTCTTCTTCCAGCTGGCGCTCCAGTCGGCGTCCTTGAACGGATTTTCACCGGCATTCCACCGGTTCATCAGAGACAAGCCGTAGCGGAGGTGATCGACGTGCGCGGCAATCGACGACCCTGTCGGGGTGGCAGCGGACGCCGCGGGGGCTGGCAACTTCTCGATCGATCGCAGCAACCCTTCATCACCAGGGTTCAGCATGTAGCCTCCGGAGGCCGGCGCACCGTTCACCAGCTCACTGAACAAAGTGGCGAGCGTCTTCGCGAGATCGTCTGTGTGCATTGTGTTCGGGCCTCTTCATCAAAATTCTAGGCCAGGTCCGCTGGCGGCGGTCTCGAGCGCGCGCGAACCGGGCCGCGTAGCCATGAGAACATACCTGTGGCCGGAGGAGGGCTCGATGCCGTCGTCGCGAATCGTTGGGCTCCGGGCTCTCTGCTCCGCCTGGCCAGAGACCTTGACGAGCGGGTCGCGGCTCGGTCGCAAGATCGCCCGCGATCGAAGTTCTTCCGAACATGTGAACACGATGGACGCCCCCGACCAGGACAGGATGGCGATGTGGTTCTTCGAGATGTTCAGCGGGCTTCCGCGCCAGGGCCCCGGCGACGCCGCGAGCACGCTCCGGGCGCTGGCGCTCGTGCCGGGGGTAGGGCCCGAGACTCGCGTGCTCGACGTGGGCTGCGGTACGGGCCTGCAGACGCGTGTGCTTGCGCAGAACTCGCCAGCGCGCTTCGTCGCGATCGACAATCATCCCCCCTTCGTCGAAGAACTGAACCGCCATGCGTCCGATCTCGGCCTCGCGGATCGGATTGACGCTCGCGTCGGAGACATGCGACGGCTCGATCTCCCCAACGGCTCTTTCGATCTCATTTGGTGCGAGGGCGCAATCTACGTCATGGGCTTGGCCGCCGGTCTCCGCGCATGGCGGCGGGTCCTCGTGCCGGGCGGACACATGGCTGTCACCGAGGTGTGCTGGACCAGGCACGACCCGCCGACGGAGTGCGCCGCGTTCTGGGCGCGGGAGTATCCCGCAATACAGACCGCGTCGGCGCTCCTGGCCGTCATCGAGGAATGCGGGTATCAGATCGCGGGGCATTTTCCACTGCCCTCGACCGCCTGGTGGGACGATTACTACCGTCCCCTCGAACGGAACGTCGCCCGATTCCGCCAGCGTCACGAAGAACCCGGCGCCCAGCAGCTGGCGGAGCAGACGCAGCGGGAGATCGACGTATGGAAAGCGTACTCAGAGTTCTACGGCTATCATTTCTTCGTGATGCGCGCTCCTTGATCGATCGTCGTCACCGCTTTCTTTCATGGCTTTGTGGTAAGCGCGCCTCTCGGGCTCGAGGCACCAGGAGACCAGGGACATGAGCCAGGAGACGCAACGCGATCAGCTGTCGAAGAAGCGCGTGGTCTATTCGATGCCCGGCCTGGAAGCCGTCGCGGTCCGGCGGGACGAGCAGTATCGGATGACGGATGCCGGCGCGCTCACGATGGATGTCTACTATCCGCCTCGATCGCACGCCGGCGTGCGAACACCGGCGGTGATCTTCGTGACCGGCTTCCCCGATCCTGGCGCTCAGAAGATGCTCGGCTCGAGGTTGAAAGATATGGGCTCGTTTGTGTCCTGGGCACAGCTGGCGGCTGCTTCCGGTCTCGTCGGCATCACCTACGTAAACAGAGAGCCTGGAGACGTTCATGAAGTGCTTCACCACATGCAACGGAACGCCGGGTCGTTGGGCGTTGACGACAGCCGGATTGGCGTGTGGGCCTGCTCCGGACATGGACCCAATGCGCTGTCCGTCCTGATGGAGCATGGCCGCGATCTGAGGTGCGCGGTCCTCGCCTACGCGTACACACTCGACCTGGACGGATCCACGCGTGTTGCCGATGCGGCGAAACAGTTCGGGTTCGTCACCGCCACGGGTAAATCCGTTCACGATCTCCCGCGCAATCTTCCGTTGTTCGTGGTGAGGGCCGGTCAGGACCAGATGCCCGGGCTGAATGACGCGCTCGACCGATTCGTCGCGGCGGCGTTGACGGTCAACCTGCCCCTGACGTTCGTGAACCACGCGTCGGGACCGCATGCCTTCGATCTGCTCGACGACACGACGACGACGCGCGACATTGTCAAGCAGATGCTCGCGTTCCTGCGGTTCCATCTGTCCGCATAGAGCGGGAGCGTGCTTTCCATCCTCACTCTCGCCACTCCGTGGAGGTGCGCGGCGACGCCGCGGGTAACCGCTGGATCCTGGCGGCTACCTCGTGACGTCTCCGAAATAGCGCGGAAGGTCCGGTTTCGTGTCTCGCAGGATTTCGACGATGGATTGGCGGTCCGCACGCGACAGCGCGGACTGGTAGCGCGCGTCCCGTTCCTGGCCTGACAACACCTCCCACATGCGCCTGTAGATCGGGTCTTTCGCGCCCGGCGGCAGCGCGTCGAACGCCGGCGAGTAGATCAAATAGCTGCAGGGATACGCCATCAGCCGCCGATCCAGGTCGAGCTGCCGCAGCGAGCGGCCCCTGCGATCCCGCGGCCCCATGCCGGAAAACCGCTCCGCGAAGCCCGATCCCCCGCGAACACGATCGGGCAGCTTCGCTTCGTCGACGAACAGCAGGTAATCCACCACCTCGGTCGCGATCGCGCGCATCATCGCTGCGACGCGAGCCTCCTCTCCGGGAGTGGACGTGAACGGAGCGTGCAGGGCGGGATTCGCCGCGCGTGCTTCCCAGCTGGCTCGGGTCAGCAGGTTCGTCATGCGCGTCTGGTGTGAGAACACCAGGTGGGCGACGATGTCGCTGGAGAGCGCACGATAGCCGTCGGCGTCGAACAGCCCCTGGACTGAGGCGATCTCTCGGCTGCCGCGTCCGTCCAGTGCGGCCGCGGCGTTTCCCATGTGCCGCGCCGACCCGGTACTGCCAGTCACGAACCAGCCACCGAAGCGTTGCGTCAGCAGAGTGTTTTGATCCACGGGATGTGGAACGCCCGATCCCTGAGGCTGGTCGGCCGGGGTAGTGCTGAACATCAACAGCCCGGGGACGCCGAGCGTATCGCCGGCAAGGTGACACCCGAGACATTCGAAGGCGCGCTTGAACTGCGGCGGGCCGGCCGCAGCATCAGCGCGCTGTTCGAGCGTGTAGAACACGATGCCTGCGGAGTCGTCGTGAGCGGCCACTTCGATCACGTCGCCGCCGCGGACCCACCCGAGCGCCGCCCGATCGTTGAAGAACAGCGCGCGCGGATTCTGCTGGGCGATGAGCCTCCTCTGCAGGCTGGTCCGCGAGAAGACGAGCAGCTGCGAATCGACGTTCATCTGCAGCGCCTCGAGCGCGGACCGCAGGAATCCGCTCCGGCCGTCGAAGGTGAGCTGAACTTCGCCGGTCTGCAGCCTCGTGTTTACGTCGGCGACGATGTTGTGAAGCGGCGCGGTTGCATATTGGATGGCCGGATCGTCGGTCGATCCCATGAACGATCCGGCACGCTGGGCGTCGGCGGGTGTCCGGATGCCGCCGAGTACAGCCAGACAGAGTCCGACGGCAAGGAGAGTTCTGGCATGCATCGGGGGTCTTCCCGATCTTGTATGGTCAGCTTCCCGCCGTCAAGCAACGTGAGCCAGGTCGTAGGCTGGAAGAGCGCACCCCTTTCAACGTCGATTCACCGGTAAGTCTTTTCCTGTCGGTTCACCGGATCGTCGGTAGAGACCATACGGGCCCTGCAGGCGGACGAGCGTCAAGCCGGCGTGCCCGATGCCAGGTGCGCCAATCAGGTAATCCCCGTGTTCGCTGCGTGCGAGGAACTCGTCGAGCCCTGAAGACGAGTGCCCGCTCGCTCCAGCGAGTGCACGCAGCACGAATGTGTCGGCGCGATCCCAGCTCTCGCGAAAAACGCGGCGGCCGGTCAATTGATGCTTCTCCGCCAGCATGAGGCCCTGGACAGAGCTCCGCAGGTCCCGTTTGTTCCACGAGTACCACAGCAGCTTGCCTTCGGCGACACCAAACGAGATCACGGCGATGATGCCGAGCGCGCACCGGCGCCGTGCAATGGTGCGCGTGCCGGTCTGGGAGAATGCGTACACGAGAACGGCAGCGATCCCAAGCGCGAACACGGGGTAGAACGAGTTTACGTACCATGGCAGTTTCGTCTGCATCAACGTGGGCACGAGCAGCGTCGCGGCTGCCCACGACCCGAGCAGCACCCGCCTGCCGTCCTCGTCGCGCCATACCGTGAGAAGCCGCCGGAACCGGGACCATCGGATCGGAAACAGGATCGCAGCCAGAAGGGCTGCGGCGAGCCAGTCGTAGTGGTCCTTTTGAATGATGTGCAAGTAGTACAGCGGCGTGCCGGCGTGTCCTTCGACAACGACGGATGTCCTCGCCACGAGATCAAGAGCGAACATCTGCCCGAGGAACTGCCATCGATCGACCTGCCATCGCAACACGATCCAGCTGGCGACAGGAATCAGGAAGAGAACCGCCGCGGTGACGAGCGGGCGCACGCGTTCGCGCCCACTCCCACGCGTCCACGCCTCGAACACACATACGATCGCAAGCGGCATGAGCATGCCCAGACCCCGTACGAGAAAGAGGCCCGCCATGAGCGGCCCGAGCCAGAGCGAGCGCCACGGGCGTTCTCTCGCGGCCCACAGCGTGATGACTGTCAGCAGGATCAACAGCGTAAACACGGCGTCGGGATTGCCGCTCCGGCCCGAGTGGACGTACAGAAACCCGAAGCTGGTGGCGAGCACCAGACTGGCGAACAGCGCGGTCGCTCGTCCGAAGGTCCTGCGACTCCATTCCTGCAGCGCCAGAACCGTGAGCCATGCGGCGATAGCCGAAGGAAGGCGAAGCGCGAGCAGGCTCGTGCCCAGCGCTTTGAACGAGAGGACGATCAACCAGATGCTGAGTGGAGGTTTGAGGATGGAATAATCCAGGACGCCGAACAGCGTGGTCCCAATCCAGCTGCCGCCCTGGAACATCTCCCATGCGGCGTGAGCGTACAGCGATTCATCCCACTCGGTTACGACCTCGGAGTCGAGGCGGTATCCCAGGTTGAACGCTGCCAACGTCAAGATCGCGATCGCCGCGGCTGCGTAGTGCCTTTCGCATACTCGGATCAGCGCCGGCCTCGTATCCGCGCTTTCGAGCCGCTTCACGATCAACGAGTGTCCGTTTCTTCTTTCATGCGTGCGCCGCGGAGGACGTTCACGAGGCTGTAATTCCCTTCGTGGCACGCATATTCGTACACGCGCCCCTCGGTGACGCCGCGCGACGCCTGATTGGTGGTGAGCGGAAATCTCGCGGTCCACGGGCGCGTGAACATCCGGCGATCTTCCATCGTGAACTCGTAGTCGATCGTCTCCGCGTCGACGCGCGTGAAGCGCTCGACCATCCGGAGAGTCGGCCGCGGCGCCCGCCAGCTGGTTGCCCACCAGTACGCGGACTTGTCGGCGAAACCCTCCGTCTCGACGATCAGCGTGTCTCCGTCCCAGCGGCCGCGAGATTCGCCGAGCCAGTGGGGGATACCGGTGCGCGGGCGGCCGTCCAGCGGAATCACCCGCAGGTTGTGGTACAGCTCTCCGAAGATCACAAGGTGATCGCGGGTCTGCACGATCTGATAGTTGTTGTTGTAGCCGGTCCAGTAGGGGATGGGCATGCCGTCGGTGAGGCAGCGTTCGCCGGTGTCCAGATCCAGGTGGCTGTCCCGCGGGCCAGTCCCGTAATGGTCCGAGGAGCGGGTGGCCAGCTCGCGCCCTTCGGCGGTATACGGGATTCTTCCGTCCGGAGGATCCACGATCAACGACGTTCGGCGATCGGGAACCACTGCGGACGAAGGGTCGAACCAAATCTGGTTGTAGGTGCCCGGATCGCCCGCCGAAACGCCAGGCTCGGCGGTGTTGCGGGCGCGCGCCCGCGCCTCGATCGCGGACGCCTCCTCCGGCGTGAGCACCGGCTTGTTCGCGTGCTCCTTCGGGCGTTCGAGCGGCGTGATGGTGGACCCGGTCCACAGACCGTGAAGATCCGGCGTTCCCCACGACGTCCGCGGCGCACGGGCGCTGGAGCGTCCCGCGCTGTCCTGGCCATGCGCAAGCGCGGCGAAGCCGAGCGAGGCGGCGACGCTCGCGACGGCAGCAGCGGCAGCAACTCGAGCGAGCATCATAGCGCGAGACCTTTCCTGTTGACGGCTGTGGGGATTCTACACCCGCATATATCACGTTCTGCGAGGCTGATCCGTTCTGTTACCGAGCGGCAGCCGTCGGGCCGGACGCCGGTCGATCCGGTGTAGTATGTGCGGCACACTGCGGGCCCCGCCGGGCGACAAATTTCCAGGCCGTCGACAACCGAGGAGCGAGCCCATGACTGCACCGCATACGAAGACGAACGGAATCGCGCTCACGGTGGCGCTCGTCGTGGCGCTGATGAGCGCCGTGGGCTGGCTGCCGCGCGGAGAAGCCGATCTCGCGGCGCAGTCGAAGGCCCGGCAAAGCCATCACGATTGGCCCACCGGCCCATATCAGGTGATGGAGAGCTGGCCGCAACCGCTTCCCGACACCCGTCATTCTCACGACGGCTGGACGTGGGGCTCGATGGGCGGCGTGTACGCCGAAACGCCGGATCGCATCTGGGTCGCGATGCGCGGCGAGCTGCCGCTTCCGCCCGGAGCGAAGCCCTGGACGCCGTACGCGGCCCTCGAACCCTCCCGCGGCAACGCGCAGCCGAACACCGACGGCTTGAGCGCCACCTGCGAGCCGGCAGCGAAGCGCGGATGGGAGCGTCGATTCGAGCACGTGATCTTCGTCGTCGATCGCAACGGCAAGCTGGTTGACGAGTGGCCGCAGCACGACAAGCTGTTCGCGCAGCAGCCGTGCGGCCGCGGGCCGCACACCATCACCATGAATCCGTACGATCCCGAGAAGCACGTCTGGGTCATCGACGACCAGCTGCACGTGATCTACCGCTTCACGTACGACGGCAAGCTGGTGAAGACCTTCGGCCAGCTTGGCGTACGCGGCCGCGGCCCGAACACGTTCGATCGGCCGACCGACATCGCGTGGCTTCCCGACGGCACGTTTTTCATCAGCGATGGCTACGGAGGCAAGCGCGTCGCGAAGTTCGACGCGAAGGACAACTTCATCATGGACTGGGGCCGCGAGCCGAAGGATCCGAAGAACCCCGGTCCCTCGGAGTTCAACACGCCGCACAGCATCGCCATCAGCAAGGATCGCCGGCTTTTTGTCGTCGATCGCGGTCATCAGCGGATGCAGGTGTTCGACGAGAACGGCAAGTTCCTCGACATGTGGCCTCTCCGTTCCCCGCACTGGCCGGCAAACCAGGGAACGCTGATGGTGAAACACATCATCACGACCGATCAGTACATCTGGGTCGGCGATGCACCGACGAGCCGTCTGATCAAGTTCGACCTCGACGGAAACTATCTCTATAGCTGGGGCGCACCGGGCGGACAGCCTGGCCGGCTGAACTGCTCGCACGGCATTTCGACCGACCAGCAGGGCAACCTGTTTCTGGCCGACTGCTTCGCAGGCCGCATTCAGAAGTTCACGCCGCTGCCTGGCGCCGATCCGGCGAAGGTCGTCGGGCAGATCCTCCG
>WUUC01142494.1_pt1 | contig 15790 bp, 27 predicted proteins | sample 6278441 | NCBI WGS metagenome assembly WUUC01 (sample SAMN13675441, study PRJNA597444) | soil metagenome | isolation source: soil | place: USA: Washington | collected 2017-10
AGACCGTTGAGCAGTTCTTTGACCTTCAGGAAGCCTAACCAAAGGGCCGGCTGCCCCCGGCCCCCTACAGGAGGGATCCCGTGACGATCAAGAGACAGAAGCGACCCGCCCGGCATCTCTACCAGAACCGCACGCCTTCCGGGGGGATCGTCTCGGACAACTACCGCTTGGGCGCGTATCTGACCCAGGATCAAGACGCCTGGCTCAGCAGGAAGTCCCAGGAGACCGGGCTTTCCCGGGCTCACCTCGTCCGCTCCTTGATCGATGTCGCCATGAGAGCCGAGGCCGACCAATGACCGAAGCCGAGCAGATCGTCGATCATTTGATGGCAGGGCTGGGAGACTCGTTTCCAGCCGATCCCGCCCTCGATGATACGTGGTGCCTATCCCACAAGGAGTTTCGGAACGCCCTGCTAATGGCGATCGAGCAGGCGCAAGAGACCATGTTTGACCCCACGGCCGCCCGTCGCGTTGTCGGTCAGCTTAAGAGGGATCTGGACGAGGCGCGGCGGGCCGTCCTGACGCTCATGCGCGCGTCGTCGATAGAACTGGGCGAGTCCCCTTACTTGATGCTGCGGCGGCACGCCGCACAATGGCCGTGGTTGATCGATAGGGTTGACGAGGCGCACCCATGACCGAAGAGAAACCGGAAAAGCAGTACCGGCGGGCCATTCAGGGCGATGGGCTCCCCTGGCAGCGGGCCGAGGACGTGGAGGAGCCGGATGAGGACAGGTCCTTACGCCGCCGGCTCGACATCCGGCTCTATCCCGACGAATACAAGCGCCTGCAAACCTACTGTAAGAACCGGAGGACCGGCATGGCCACGATCGCCCGCGAGATCGTCATGGCGTATCTCGAAAAGATGGAAGTCAGGCACGAGAAGGAGCAGCGATGAAGAGTGGAATATTCACGCCGGCAGAGGGCGGCGGCGGGCTCGCCTTTGCCCCCGTCACCTCGGACCTTAGCTGCCGTCCCCACGTCCTCGTGATCGCAAAGAAAGACGGCGTGGCCGTGGAGCTGCGCCTGTCGGGCGAGCATGTGATGGCCCTTGGCGCGAGTCTTGCGAAGATGGGCGAGTATGTCCACCAGGCAGAGATGAGCGCGGAGGTGCAGCGATGAAGCCAGGCGTGAGGCGGGAGGCGAAAGAAGAGAGCGAAGGCGGGACTTTAACCACGCCTCACGCCTCACGCCTCACGCCTCTCTACGTCGAAGACGAATGGGAGGTCGAGCGATCCGACTGGCCCCCCGGCCCGTGGGACCACGAGCCCGACTTCTGGGAGGAGTGGTATACCCCGGCGCCCAGCGCCCCGCGCAAAGCGCCCAGTGAAGACCCGACAGGAACGCTTTGCGCGGGGCGCTGGGCGCCGATCTCATGCCCCCTGGTGTGTCGCCGGAACCCGACGCTCGGCCATTGGACCGGCTGGATCGGCCTCCCGCCCGGGCACCCCTTCCACGGGGCCAGGTGGAGCGCGACCCTGCCGCACGCCCTGTTTCATATGCGGGACGGGTGGCAGATGAGCGGGGAGGCGTTAGGCGTTTTGCGTTTTGCGTTAGGAGAATCGGACGGGAACGCAAAACGCCTAACGCCTAACGCCGGCTCCTACTGGTTCCTCGGCTTCGACTGTGCCCACGAGGGCGACCGCTGCCCCACCGATGTCGTGCCACGGGAAGGCGAGGTCTACCGGGATCTGGAATGGGTGCTCGACCGGCTGCGGACGATGGCAGAGGCGTGCCGGGAGGTTCCCGAGTGAAGCTCTCACCCAACCACTATGTTGACTGGATCAACTGGGCGAACGGCAAGTATAAGACGCTCTACGGAGAGGAGCGGGACGCCTTCCTAGGCTCGGTGTTCCACCTCTTCAACCTCCTCCTCGTGGACCTGCGCCCGGGACCGCTTAACTTTCGCACCGGATTGAAACTCGCCGCGGGACGGTGGGATCCCCTGGAGGCCGCCCGGAACCGGATGGAGGCGATGAGGAAGACCTATGGCGACTAACGAGGAGCAGGAGCAGCGGGATACCGTGATCTTTGCCCTCGGCTTCCTCATGGGCTATCTCTCGGACCCGAGGAACGCATCCGACCTGGTGATGGACCTCCAGGCGAACCCCTACCTCCGCGGACACCTCGGGCGCCTCGCCGACCGCCTCGGGGAGGTCGCGACCCGGGCCGGCTATCGAAAGGAGCAGGACGGTGGCGATTGAAGCCCGCTTCATGGTCTCGTTGTCGGGCAAGGAGTTCATCCTCTACGGGGGGCTCCTGGATTGCGCCCACCGCGCCGGCCTCGTGGGGATCGAGACCGATCTCGTCCAGATCCCCACCGCCCAAAATGACTTCACCGCGATCGTGAAGGCGCGGGTGAAGATGGATCACACCGGGGACGGTCCCGTGCGCGTCTATGAAGCCTACGCCGACGCAAGCCCGAAAAACGTCGGCCCGAAGATCGCCACCGCTTTGCTCAGGATGTGCGAGACCCGCGCCAAGGCGAGGGCGCTGCGCGATGCGACCAACGTGGGCGAACCTCTCTTCGATGACCCGGAAGAGGCAGGCGATGGGCGTTTTGCGCCCAGCGTTAGGGAAGTCCCGATCCCCCTCACGCTGGGCGCTGGGCGCAAAACGCCTGACAACGGTTCCGCCCCCGCCCCCGACGCCTGCGCCGAGTGCGGGGTCGCCCTCTCCCCCGGCCAGGCGAAGGTCTCGCGCACTCGCTACATCCGTCCCTTATGCCCAAGGCATCAAGCCGAGGCCAAGGAGGCCGCGAAGTGAGCCACTTCATCCAGCGCGATCAGTGGTATCTCGTCCGGTTGAACTCGGAGTTGCGCCCCGAAGGCGGCTGGATCCGGGGCCGGATGGTCGTGTCCGACGAGCGCATCCTCGTCCTCGCCTACGCAGATGGGCGCGAGGTGCTCATCCCCTGGTCGGCGGTGCTCTTGATCGAGAAAGGAGAGGAGAAGTAAGCGAGAGCACTCACAGGTCCGCTTTGTTCGGCAGATACGGGTCATACGCCCGCCGCCTCCGCCATTCGACCGTGCCGTGACACGACCGGCACAAACTCACCAGGTTATCGAGCCGGTTGGCCCGGGCGTGGTCGGGGCCGAACGCCGCACGAGGCAGGACGTGGTGGACGGAGAGGTTCTCCCGAGCCTTCGCCTTCCCGCACCGTCTACAGGTGTGCCCGTCCCTCCTCCGGGCGGCGGCCCGCGCCGCCTTCCACGAGGGACCATAATCAGGAGACATCAGCGATGAAACCCGAGATCAAGGAGATGCTCGCCCGCGCCGCCCGGAAACTCCCGCCCAAGGGTCGCAGGCCCGATGGCACCTACCTGCCCACCATCCCCGAGGAGACCGTGGAAGCCATCAAGGGCTCCGAGATCGCCTTCACCTCCGAGACCGGGATCAGCCGGGGCTATGCCTGGAAGATCAGGAACAAGGGAGCACGAAAAGGATGAGCAGCCGCCACTTCGTCAAGCTCACCTGCATCTGCAAGACGAGCGTGATCTTCTACGGACCTGATTACCCCAAGCCCTCTCTCCTCACCTGCCCCCTGTGCGGCGAGACCGGCAGATGGTGGACCCAGGCGGGGACCGAGATGGAAGGCGCGAAGATGACGACCACCGTGAACGATGCCTTCGCCACCCCTCCTCTTACCCCGAATGAGGAATCTTGAGTTCCCAGCACCCATCGACGAAGAGACCGCCCGCGTCCTCCAGCACGTGATTGGTCGCCCGCGCCAGGTCCTCGCTCGGGCACGCGGCTAATCTTTCCAGCATCGCCGAGGCCCGCCGGCAGAGCACCGCCGCCGCCGAGAACTGGCCGGCGGCGCCGTGGGCCGCCACGATCAGGTCGGGCACGCGGGCGTCGGCTTTGGTCAAGGGCTCACTCATGGGGCTTCCTCGCGGATCTCCATCACGACCACGCCTTCGGCGAGCAGACCCAGGCCGGCGCCGTCGAAAACCCAGTGGACCCTGCGGCGCAACTCGTGTCCGGTGTAGCCTTCGGGCGGATACGGCCCCGGCTCCCACTCTCGCAGGATCAGGGTGTCGCCCATCTGGAAGTCGCGGTCGTTCCGGCGCACCTCGAACGACTTGTGACCCCCGGCGACGAGGGCGAAGAAGATCGGCCACGTCTTCAGATCGTGCGTCTTCGCTTCGGGAAAAGGCTCACTCAACCGACCATACCAGAGACAGACGGTTCGGGTGTTCCTTTCCACCTGATACGGATGGCATCGACTGATCTCCTTAGAGCTGCATCTGACTATTCCTGGCCCCGTGAGCGGTGAGAACCGAACGGGGCCTCTTTTTGAGTCAGGCGATGGGCGTTTACGCGACAGGCGATGAGCCAATACCTTCCGGGCTCTTCGCTCTTCGCCCTTCACTCTTCGCTCGCCCTGCCGATACTTACTCTACGGATCGGTGAAGAGATCGCTTGCAGTGTGTCGCGTAGCTCTGGCCCCCGTTACCCCCGGGGGCCGCTCCTTTTACTGCCCGAGGGAGGACATCCGGGCGAGCAGCGCCTCCCGCCAGCGCACGCCCTCGACGATCCGGCGCAGGCCGTCCCCCGTCACCTGTCCATCGGTCCCGATCGATTGGGCGGCCAGGCCGTCGAGATACTTCTCCACGTCTACGAGGGCACGCGCCACGTCTTCCTGGCGCCGGATCTTTTCCGCCTCGCCCGCGTACGGGTTCTTTTGCCCCGCCTCTTCCGCACTTCTGGCTTCATCGGTGGCGCGGCGGATGATCTCCCCGAGCACCCCCATCCGCTCGCCGGCCATCTCCCCTGCCCGCTCGTTCCGCTCGCCCCCGGATTCCGAGCGCAGGGGGCGCACCCCGAGGATCCCCTGGAGGAACGCTTCCGCGGGCGTCTGGGGCGTGGATAAGGGCGATCGACCGGTGGCGAGGCCCGCGTCTGCCGTCTCCATCCGGCCCGCCGCCCGCACCGCGCCCGGGAGGGTCGCGTTCAGGAACGCCCGCGCCCGCAGGTCCAGGTGCTCGTGGGTCGAGGGCGGCGTGCCGGGCGGCACGATCGGCGGCGCGTCGTCGATGTTCGTATACAGCCTGCGGTTCAGGAGTTGCTCGGCATAGGGCGAGAACGCCGTCCTCCCGGGGAGTTTGGAGAGGTCGTCACCCGAGAAGGTCTCCCCCGGCCGGCTCATCCAGTCGATCGCCCCCGCCTGGGGGAAGTAGCGGGAGGGATCGATGAAGGTGTTGGTGCCGGTTGCGACGAGGTGCGACGGCTTTTCCCGGGGGTCCATCTGGTCCACCGCGGGTTCTGCGCCCATCTCCTGATGCGTCAGGCGGGCGAGCCTCGGGTAGCGGGCCACCAGATCGGGGCGGGTGGCGAGCGTCTCCAGGGTGTTCTTGAGCGCGAACATGGGGAAGGCGTTGAAGACGAGGAGCCCGTAGCGGTCGAGCATTTCGAGGAGCGCCGGCCGATCCGAGTAGTCGAAGAGGGTCTCATCGACGATCCGCGCCGCCTCTTTCGTGCCGACGTGCGGCTCCATCGTCTTAAAGAGAGCGAGCTTGAACGTCCGCTCGGTGAGGCCGTGAACGCTTCCCACGGCCGAAAGGCCCCGCTCGACCTCCCCTGCCGCCGTCTTCACCACCCGGCCCGCTACGTCCACCGGCCGGCGCAGACCCGTGCTCGTGATCGTCTCCAACTCCGGGTCGGGCAGTTTCAGGGTGTAGGGCAGAGAGACGGGGCCGACCCTTTTCCCGCCGATCGCCCCCGGTAGCTCGACCCGTTTCCCCGCGACCCCCGCGGCCTCCGCGCCGCTCTTTCCCCGGCTGACCCCCGCCCCCTCGGAGATCGACTCCAGGAACGCCCGCGTGTGCCCGCTCATGCGCCGGATCGTGGGCGACATCTGGGCCGTCTTCTCATAGGCGAGCGCCTCGTTCGCGCTTTCCTCCAGGTGCGAGAGGAACTCGACTTCCGAGATTCCCTCGCGTTTCAGGCGGGTCTCAACCAGGCTGTAGTTCCCCCACCCGTTCGTAAGCCAGGTGGAGGGATTCAGCATCCACGCCCTTTTCTGGGCGCCCACGTAGCGGGAGATCTTCGCGCCCGCCTCCCGCACGTTCTTGCCGAGCATCGCCTCGACCCCCACGATCCGCCCCGCTTTGGTCACGGAGGGGAGAAACTGCGCCATCTCGCCCGCCATGTAGTTCCAGAGGGTCTCGGGCATCATGAGGTCTTTGGCGAACTCCATCCCCTTCGTCCAGGGCACCCGGCTCACGTCCTTGGGCAACTGGGTGTTGTTCGTCACCACCACCCACCCCCGGGGCACGTCCGCGCCCGGTCCCCACGGGCGCACATACTCGCCGAGCTGCTTCTGTCCCTCGATCAGGTTCCGCATCCCGGCCCGCCTGACCGACTGGATGCCCTCCAGCACCTCCCCGTGCTTGCCACGGGCGACCCGTATCCCTTTCGGGCCGAGGGTGTGCAGCCCGCCTTCCGTGGCCGTGGCGTGGGGCAGAATGTCCTCCATGTAGTAGCGGAACCAGTGGCGCCGGAGCCGGTCCTGGGAGCGGGCCTCCGCACCCACCGGGATCCCGGACCAGTTCTGCGCGAGCCAGGTGGGCAGCCTCGGGCCTAAAGGCTTCTTCACCTGCAAGCCCCGCGCCTGCTCGAACGGGTTCGCGCCGCTTGCGATCAGCTTCGCGAGCGTCTCCTCCCCGTGGGTGACGATGGCCTCCCCGAACTCCTCCACCCGGTCCCAGGGGATGCGGTGCGCCGCCGCGAAGGATCGCGCCGCCGCTTCGTCTGCCGGGTCCAGCCGGGGCGTGGAGCCGACCGGGTGCATACTCTTACTGGTCCTCGTCTGCCCCTTGTGCCGGTTGGCGCGGACATAGAGGCGAACCGCGTCCGAGAGGGGATCGAGCTTGCCCGGATGAACCCTTCGATACTGCTCGGCGAGAGTGCGAAACGCAGGATCCATGTCCATCCGCCGCTCGACCCAATCCCGCATCGAAGCCACGATCGCCTCGGCGTCCTTGAAGGCCACGGCCACCCCCGGCTCGTAACTCTTCCGCACCCCCCGCATCATCCGGGCGGTGGGGCCGACGCCTAAGGTGTGCGCCGCCACCTGACCCCGCAGGCTCCCCACCTCGCCGAGGAGCGCCCGCTCGGCGGCACCCGCCGCCTCCGCGACCTTCGGTGCCACCTTCGCCTTGGCTTTCGTCTGAAGGGCCGAAGCCGTCGCCACGCCTCGCGCAACCGCCGGGATCCGCTGCGCCTGGGTTCCGACGAACTTTCCCACCGGCCCCGTCACCAGGCCCACCGGATCGAGCAGCCCCGAGATCAGGTAATCCGCGACCGTCGCGGTGTTGTAGCCGAGGCGAGAGGATTCCCCCTTCTTCGCTCCGACCGTCGCCCGGATCGCCGTGGGGGCCACCTCGCGGTTCAGGTCGGTGAAGGCACGCACCCCCGCCGCCCACGCCTCCTTGATCGCCGTCTCCTCTCCGGATCCCCACCGCCGCTCGTCCGCGAGCCGGCGGAAGTAGGCGTTCATCGCGTCGGCCGGCTTGCCCGGCACCCGGAGCGCCTTGATAATCAGGGGGCTCTCGGGGCGCGGTGGCTCCGTGCTCGCCGCTGCCGTGAGCCGGGGCGCGGGCGCAATGCGGGGCGGCCGGCCGCCGGGGACGGCGACCTTTTGCTCCAACTCGGCCGCCGCTTCCAGCCGCTCGGCGAGCGACTTCTTCCCCGGGGCATACTCGGAGAGCGTCGGCGTGAGGGGGTTGACCCGGAGCGCGTCCAACTGTTCGGCGAGTGAGGGCTTCTTCGGGGGACGCATCTACGGTCTCCGGGGCGGCGCAACCGGCGCGGGCTTCTTCCTTGCGGGCCGCATCAAATCGGGCGTGGGCCGGGGCCGGCCGGCCGCCGGCCGCGGCACCGCTTTCCCCGGGTAGAGGTAGCGGTAGCCGGCGATCAGATCGGCCACGAGCGCCGGGTTCTTCGTGGCTCTCGCCCCTTTCACAAACGAGTCGAAGGTGCCATCGGCAAGCAGCGCCTTCACCATATCGATGTCGCCGTTCGACAGGCCCCGCGGCCGGTCCTGATACTCCCCGAAGTGCCAGGGGCGGCCGGTGATCTCCTGGTAGGCGTTCAACACCTGGCGCAGGTGCGGGGTGATTTGATCGTTACTCTTCGAGCGCAGCATCGAGATGTGATACTGCCAGCGGGTCGGCTCCTTCAACAGCCAGGCGACCTCCTCCTTCACTTCCGGCCGGGGCGCTCCCATCGAAGCCGGCGGCGGTGCGGTGGACCCGCCACGAGACGGCAGGCCGAGCGCCTGCCCGACCGGCTGGACCGCGCCCGCGATCCCTTGGGCGAGGCCCTGACGTGCCCGCTCCACCCCCACCCGGAGGCCCGCCGCGGGGTTCGGGCCGAGCGCACCCGTCGCCGCCGCCCGCGCCGCGCCCGCCGGATCGGCGAGTGCCCCCATGAGCCCGTCGAGCGCGGAAGGACCGGCAGAAGGCAGGGCCGGCGGCCCGCCGCCTTCTTGGGGCAGGACGGCGCCCGCGTCCTCGGGGACGCGCACGGGCTCGAAATCGTGGAAGAGGATCGACTTCTCCATCGCCTTTAGCATGAAGTCGGCGCGGCGCCTCGCCTCTTCGGCCGCGGGGCCGCGGGGCAGGTTCCCGTAGCGGTCCCTCGTGTAGCCCAACTTCAGGTCCCGGTCGAGGCTCTGGATCCACTCCTTCGGGAAGCCCTCCAGCAGTTTCACCTCGGCCACGGTGCGGTCCCGGTAGGCGTTGGCCCTCGTGGTGTCGTTGGTGGTGCGGATCTTCTCCAGATTCAGCCCGACCGTCTCCAGCCGGGTCCGGTCCCTCGCCCGCTGTGCATCCGTGAAGGCGCGGATCTCGGCGGTGTCGGCGTTCCGCATCGCGGTCTTCGCCATCCGGTCCCGGTAGAGGTTCGCGGAGCGGACGAGGGAGTCCTGGCGTGCGTCGTCCTTGGGGATCGTCGCCGCCTGCGCCCCGAGATACGTCGTCCTCGCCCCGCTCTCGGCGATTTTGTGCGGCTGGAACTCCTCGGCTCTCCGCTCCGTGCCCTGCATCCCGAGGATCTGCGCCCGCATCCGGTCCCCGGTAAGCGCCGGGATCCCGGCGTCGAGGCGGGCCTGCAAATCCTCTCCCCGAAGGCCGAGCAGACCCGCCTCGGCTTTCGCCTTCTCCACCCGGGGATGGCGCAGCGCCCCTTCAGTCGCGCTCCGCTCGCCGTAGTAGCGCGTCTGGGCCTCGGTGAGCGGCTTCTTCGCCTCGTGCTCGGCAAGATCCAGGTCCGCTTTGAACCGGGCGATCTTCTCCATCGCCTCCTGGTGCTCGGCCTCGCGCTCGGCAATCGCCGCCCGCAAAGCCTGCGCCTGGCGGGCGATCTCCCGCTGCGCCTCCGCTTGCCGTGCCCGGAAGTTGTAATCCTCCGCTTTCGCCCGTCCCTGCCCGTAGCCGGCGAGAAGCTGCGGAGAGATCGCCCCCACGCTATCGATCAGGCTGCTCATCCGTGCCTCCTAGCCCCGCGTCCAACTGCCCGGATAGGTCCCGCCCGTCGATTGGCGCAGCATCTCCTGGAGCGGATCATACGGCGTCCCCGCGGTGCCCGCGATCCCGCCCGCCCCCTGCCTACGCATCGCATCCGCGAGCAGCCAGTTCGAGAGGAACGATCCCAGGCCCGCGCCGGCCGCGTTCGCCTGCCCGCCATACATCGCCGCGTTCTGACCAAACGCCGCCGACGCCGCCGCTCCCTGCCCGAGCCCCGGGTTCATCGCGCCGAGGAGTTGGGCGACCCGGCGCTCCTGCTCGGCCCGCGCGGCGAGGGCGATCTGCCGCCGGAACGCCGCCAACTGGCTCTGGTAATCCCCCTCGTTCTGGGCCATCGCAGAGGAGATCGTCGCCTCGCCCGCGCCCCGCTGCCCGAGCCGGAACCGCAACTGCTGCTCGCGCCGCTCTCTCTGCCTCCCGAGGTCCTCCTCCGCTTGCCCGAAGGCGAGCCGGTCCTGCTCGTTTTGCCCGAAGACGCCGAGGTAGCTATCAGGCAAGGCCCCGCTCCCAGAGGGGAGGGGTGACGAAGCAAGCGCATTGGTAGGGGTGCCTGCGGGCGAGCCCGTCCCGGCTACGAGGCGTTTTGGGCCAGTCAGCCCTTGCTCGTATCTGGCAGGGGTTGCCACGCCCGATTGCGGTAAATTGATGCCAGCATTTTGCGCGAGATACTGGAGAATCGCGCCGTAGTAGGGCGTGGTTTGCTGGAAAAGCTGGTTCTGGTTCTTGGCGATCCCCTGCTGAAGAGAGGTCGCCTTCTTCTGGTTCCGGTTGGCGTTGACCGCGGAGTAGACTCCCGTCGCCGCCATGATCGGTAAGGCTGCTGCCGCCATTCGTCTACTCCTACCAGAATCCTTGCTTTAGAAGGTCCGTGTTGTTATCCACGGAGGATGCGAGAATCGAGCGCACGGCGAGCGTGATGTCGTGCCAGTCGGCGCCCGCGAGCAGGTAGCAGACCCCGGGCGTGGTCATCCGCGCGAAGCGATAGACGTGCCCCGCCTCGCAAGAGTACCACCCCTCGCAACACCACTGACCGTAGACCTCGGAGGCGACCGGGTGCTGCCCCGTCTTCACGACGCGCTCCTCCAGGGACAAGCGCAGATCATCGATCGTCTCCACGCGCAAAGTCGCTACCGCCGCCATGGGTCTACTCCTTGGGGGTCTCGTGGTGCGAGAGCATCCGCCCGCCCATCTGGACGATACCGCGATAGCCGATCGGGAGGGTGGTTTCCCTTAGGGAGTGGGCGCTGAACTGCCGCGTCTTTACGCCTGCATCCACGTCGAGCGTGTCGCCGCTGTAAAAAGAGAGCCGGGGGAACACCGGGATCACCACCGAAGGCGCCCGCTCGCCGCCCGTGATCGCGAGCGCCTCATCCTCGCGCAGATAATAGCCGTCGTCACTCACGTAAAGAAGATAGGGACGCTCATCCACGAAAGAGCCTCCGTCGCACATCCGATAAGGTCCCGGCCGCGATCACCCCCACCTCTTTCGCGCCATAGCGCCGGTAGGAGCGCCGCATCGGCCCGAGCACCGAGGTCAGGAGCACCGCGTCCTCCTCGGGGATCCCCAGAATCGCGGCTTCGATCAGGGCGCGGGCCATCTTCCCGTCCCGGTGATGCGGGTGGACCACGAGCCGGCCGATCAGGTAGTGCGGCCCGATGGGCGGGGTCTCCTGATACCTTACCTCGATCATCCCGACCGGCAGAGAGAAGACCGGGACGGGTGACGTGCCCCCGTCCACTCTCCACACGGTCGAGATGCCCGAGCGGACGGCCAGCGTCAGCTCGGCAAGAGCGCACGCCAGGTCGTCCTCGCTTACCTCGCTTCCCTCTTCCCGGAACGAGAGGCCTAACAAGCCTGAGAGGGCTCGCACCTGAAAGGGCGTCACGCGGTAAGGGGTCGAAAGAAAGCCCCTGTCTATGCCGATTTTTTCCCTCTCGTCTCCAGTCGCCTGGAGCCCCGCGTGGGTGTCGTGAACCCGGCGTCCCTCCTCTTCGATAGAGGCTCCAGGCTCCAGGCTCCAGGCTCCAGGTTGGGGATCAGTTGTCGGAAGCGTCATAGAGTGACCTGTCCCCTACCTGGAGCCTGGAGCCTGGAGCTCGGAGCCTGCCTTAACGTGGATCGCCACCCCCTCCACGTCGCCGTTGCCGGGGGCGGGCAGGTCCCCGGCGAGAACTTTCTCGACCGCCATCATGATCCCGGACTTCAAGGCCATCACCGCCCGCAGGGGGGGCTCGACCTGGCTGGTGATCCGGGTGACGCAGTACCACTCCTCGGCGCCGTCCGGGCGGAGGCGCCGCGAGAGCGTCACGCGGGCGATCTCATTCGGGTCCGTTCGCATCGGCCTGCCACCTCGCCCACGTCGCCGCCGGGTGGCTCACCTCTGGCTGCTTGAACTCCTCGGCGATCGCCAAGAGGCGGCTGCCGTCGATCTCGATCACCTGCCCCGGCGGCCAGGAGGTGAGGAGGATGGGCGTCTCGTCATCCACCCGAGCCAGGATCGCGGAAAGCCGCAAGGTCAGGGGACCTTCCAGTTCCGGCACGCGGTTCTGGTCCTGGTCAAAGACCGAGACCGTCCCGGTCGGATGCACGGCAACAGATCGCACTCGGGTCATAAGAGATCGCCTCTCAACTGGAGAAAATTTATCAGGCTGTTAACGAACGCCATCAAGTCCTGGTGGCTCGCCTCCAAATTGGTGTAGGCGGTCCTGAGTGCGTTCAGGTCCGTGAGCGAGGCGTAGGGAGTCCCGCCCAACCCTGAGATGATCCCCGAGTAGGCCGCGCTCTCGTCATCGGGGGTATACGGCCCGAGCGTCTGATCGGCGGTCGCGTAGCTCTGGACGAACGGCCCCCCCTGCCCGATGGCCGGTTGGCCGAAGTAGGAGAGGAAATCCCCCGCGTGCTGGAAGGACTGGGTGATTACCAGGTTGTCGAGGATCTGATCGCTCCTCGCCTGGTCGATCGCCTTATCGACGAGATCGTGCCTTCGGTTCACCGGCTGCGGGCCGGTGGGGATCACGCCGGGGCGCACCTCTTCGAGATACCGGATGCGCTTATCCGGGGTGGGCATCGCCATGTCCCAAAGGGACCATCTTGACCTGATCCATCGGGATCCACTCGTTCCTCTGTAGAACCTCCTCGGGGACCTCCCAGTGGACCCCGCCGCACGCGGGGCACGAGGAGCCGGCCGCCATCTGCGATTGCTTCCCTTCCCACCCGCAGAGAGCGCAGGTGAACTCCGCGTTCGCCATCCGTTCGCCGAGCGTCGTCCCGTCGTCCCGGATGAAGGCCCCACCTTCGGTCGTCCTGCCCTTACTTCTCATCGCTCGATCACCCCTTCCCGCTCCCCGGGCGGCCAGTCGAAAGGCGGCAGGTACTCGCCGCACACCAGGTCCCATCCCATCCTCCGGTAATCCTCTGCGGTCGGCCGCCGCCAATCGGGGCCATCGTCCCGGATCACGATGCAGGTGGCGTCTTCGATGGGCCAGCGGGTGCCGTCCGGGGCGATCCACGCCATATCGATCGGCTCTCGCTTCCACTCGATCCGCATCACTCGTCATCCTTCGGGAACGAGTAGACCTTCCCCCCGCACTCGGGGCACGTCAGCAGGACGGACACCCAACTCTCCTTGAGGTCCGGTCCCATCCCTTTCGTCGCCATCTTATCCTCGTCCAGCCCCTCCCAGTCGCACACCGGGCAGGACCAGAGGCGGATCGTCTCTTCCCGCTTCTCCCGGCCGGGGATCATGTCCCCCCACGCGGCCTTCATCACCTCTTCCGATCGGGGTCGGCCGTGTCCCTTTCGGGATCATCGGGCACGGGCACCGTCTCGGTATCCGGCCCCGGCAGGCGGTCCCCGTTCCTCACCCGCTCGCGCACCTCATCGTGGGTGGTGCCCACGTCTTTGAGATCGACGCGGGGGGGTGCCCGCTCGGGCACAGGCGGCGGGTTCGGGTCGAGCGCCCCGCCTACCTCATCCTCGTTGCCGTCGCCCGCCACGCGCCGCTCCACCTCGGCCCCGCCGGTCGAAGGCGGGTCGCCCTGGGGTCGTTCAGGCAGAGGATGTCCCGGCTGCGAGAATCCCTCCTTCTTCACCGGGGGCTCCTCGGGCACGAGGCGGTCCACGGTCTTGGTCTCAAGCGAGTGGCCCGCGTAGCTCTTACAGTCGCATCCGGCGACCCCGCACTCGCCGTCTAAATCGAAGTGGTAGGAGTGCTTGTGCCCGCACTCGCAGATGACATTGACCGCCATAGGGCCTCCTTACGTCGCCAGGCTCCAGTTGCCATCGATCCAGAGAAGCTGGTAGGCCGCCGTCTTCTCGTGCGAGACGGAAATCCGAAAGTGCTCGGATCGGGCAAGATCCGTTGCCCGCTGAAAGAGCCGCACGATCTCGCCGTCCTCTTCGGTGGGCGTGGTGAGATCGACGGTGAAGGTCTCGATCACCGCTCCGGTTCCCTTCGATAGAGAGACAAGAGCTGTCCCTGCTCCAACATCGAAAGTAGCTCCCACAAAGTGGAGCCGCTTCTCACGTCCCGGGTTTCCCAGGTCCCATTGAGGAGACGTGTAGACACAGGGGATTGCCTCCCCGTTGTCGTCATCTCCGGTTTCGAGCTCCCAGATCCGCGCAACGCCTCTCCTCCCCGCGAAGACCCGCGGCAGCCTCGTCTCCCCCGCGTGGGCGACCGTGCTACAGTTCCACGGGTAAGCGGTGTATTCCCCCCACTGTAACATCTCACCCGCCGAATATTCAAGGTCTAGAACCCTTGCTTCGTCGCCGATGCAAAGCGTGTATCGCCCGTCGAAGACAAAGGCGTGGGCGGCGGCGATCTCCTCGGCCGTGCGGGCCTTTAGCCAGGTGTCGATCGGCTTCGAGACCCTTCGCAGCCCCACGCCCTCCCGCATCTCGTAGACGCCATCGGCGGCGAGCCACATGAGCGAGCCTCGGACGGAAACCGCCGTGCGGTGGGCCACGCAGCCTACCTTAGTGGACAACTTCAAGCTGTAGTCGAGCGGCTGATCGCCGATGAGGACGTGGAGGCTATCCCAGGTGAAGACGAAGACGCGATCGCCGTGAGAGCACAACGCGGTGATCTCTCCCGCGGCCGGTCCTTGGAGGGCGATCTCGGTGCCCTGGTTGGGGTCTTCGAGATCGGGGGCGGCGGGACAATACCAGGGCTCGCGGTAGTTGGAGATGAAAAGGGTCTGCCGGTCGAAATCGGCGTGGTGGGAGCAGGCTCCCATCAGGCGCCCCTCGTGGGCGATCAGGAGAGCGCAGGGTGGCATCGGCCGGCGGTCCTGGGTCGAGATGTCGTCTCCCAGGCTCGCGTCTGCCACGGTGTCCAGGTAGGTGGTGCTCGTGTTATCGGCGATGGTTGCGAGCACCTTCCAGGTCGTGCCCGACGTCGAGATGCGGTAGAGCCTTCGGGAGGCGACATCGAAGCTGCCGGTTGCGACCGGGATGCTCGCGAGCTGGATCTGCTGGAGGCCGGCGGAAGTCGCGGCGTTCGCCGTGACGACCGCGGACGGCGCCGACTCATTCCCATCCGCGCTCACGAAGACGACCTTGTAGGTGTAGGTGACGCCCGTGCCAAGCGTGCCTCCCGCGATCACGGTGGCGGTCATCCCCGTGCTAGGCAGCGCCATCATCGCAGTCGCTACGGAGGAGCCGGTGATGCGGATATTCGGGAGGGTGCCGTCGCCGGCATACACCTTCTGGTCGATCCAGGCAAACGAGACGGGGAGACCGGGGGTGAGCTTGTTCGCGCCGTTCACCAGGGGAGAGGGAGGAACCGGGGGGAACACGTCGAACACGTCTCCGTCGTGGACGACAAAGAGATGATCGTCGTCCCGGATACGGGCCCAGTAGATTCCATCGATCTCCTCGCTTGCCCCGGCCAAATTCCGGTCGGTGTGGGTCCGCGTGCCCTTCCGGCCGACGAGCTTCCCCCGGTCGCGGATCATGTTACGGATGACCGAGGCGTGCTGCGGCGCGACCTCGGTGGCCTCATCATCGTCTTGGCCGAAAAAGATCGCCTGCCGCCACGGACTGAGTGGCCTAGGCATTAACCAGAGCCTCCAGCCAGCCGGTGTCGTAGCAGGTGCCGAACAACCGCTCCTCCTCCTCGCCGGGGTCGATGTAGAACTTCCCGTCCTCCCAGATCACCACGTTCTTGTCGTGCCAGCGAAACAGCGTGACCTTCTTCCCCTTCAGGTAGAGGTAAGCCTGCTCGCAATCCTCCCTGGGCACCTCCAGGAACCGCTCGG
>WUUC01162822.1_pt1 | contig 15789 bp, 13 predicted proteins | sample 6278441 | NCBI WGS metagenome assembly WUUC01 (sample SAMN13675441, study PRJNA597444) | soil metagenome | isolation source: soil | place: USA: Washington | collected 2017-10
ATAATCTATTGCGTCAGACAAATTTTTAAAATCAGAAATTGTATTAGCAATAAACCTTTTTAAATTAGCCAAAAATTTTTCTATAGGATTGAGATCTGGAGAATAAGGAGGCAAAGATAGCAAAAAACAACCTGCATTTTCAATCAGCTCTTTGGTTTGTTTAGATTTATGAAATGTAGCATTATCAATAATGACCACTTGTCCCTTACGTAAAGTAGGAACCAGATATTCTTTCAGCCACAAATTAAATAATTCTGTATTACAAGTCCCATTAAAACAAAAAGGTGCGAAAATTTTAGATCCACATTTAGCCGCTATAAAACTTTCTATTGCATAACGACGACCTGAAATTTCTCCATAACTTTTTTCTCCTCGTGCAGACCAACCATGTGTTCTATAACTATATGAATCAACACCACTTTCATCAACGTAGACTAAATCATTTTTGCTTATTTTTGATATTTTCTCTATAAATACTTTTCGTCTTTCCTCGTTCCTTTCTTTGTAATAAGTTATCTTTTTTTTCGAGTAATTTTTAATCTTGCTAGCACATAACCCATCACAGGTCCGCTCATATTGAAAAAGCTTCCAAGTTCCTTTAAGGTACTATCTGGCTTGTTTTCCATAATTTCTTGTAATTTTTTATAATCAACTTTTAGCGGAAGATGAACTCTGACTTTAGCTTTTAAGTTTCCTGTAGCTTTCCTAAGTCTTATCCATCTATATATAGTATCCATACCTATTCCAAATAGGTTACAGGCCATGATTTTTGTATTCCCTTTAGCAATAAAAGCTAGAACTTTCGTTCTTAAATCTTCTGAATATCCTGTAGCCACTTTAGTTTTTAATCCATTTTATAAATTAAGTATCATTGCTAATGATATCATGCACTGTATTACATGGCAATTATTTCACTATATATCGAAAAAATCAGAAAAACCTAATATCTCAGAAGAAGAGCCAGCGATGCCCCACGATGGGATATTCAAAACGTGTATGAACGATTTAACGGTCGCCGAGGATTTTTTGAGAATTCACCTGCCAGCAGAGATTCAGCAGCAGCTGGACTTTTCAACGTTAAGTCTCTCCTCAGGCTCCTTTGTGGATGAGGATATAAAACAGTTTTGCTCCGATCTTGTGTATGCACTCAAGAGCAAACAGGGTGAATATTGCTACATCTACTGTCTGGTGGAGCACCAAAGCACTGATGACCCACTGATGCCATTTCGCATGCTACGCTATTGCTTAGCTGTGATGCAGCGGCATATCAACAGATACAAAACTAAAAAGTCAGTGCCCCTGGTCGTGCCGTTGCTGTTTTACCACGGGCAGAAGCGGCCTTATCCTCATACCCATAAAATGCGTTTTGTTGACTGCTTTGAGAACGTGGAGCTTGTTGAGAGGCTGTATCATGGACCGCTTCCCTTAGTGGACATCACCACTGTTCCAGACGCAGAGATACTCACTCACCGCAGCATAGCGCTGTTAGAGGCTGTATTGAAGCATACTTGGTCCAGAGACCTGTTGGAAGAAGTTGCTTTGCTAGCTAAAGCCTGGGCTATAGCCAACCCCAAGCGTGAATTATCCAGAACTTTGATGTATTATTTGTGGAAGAGTGGTGAAATCTCTGATGAGAGAGCGCTTATAGAGGCTATCATCCGAGCGGTCCCTAGTCCCCGGTAGGATGTGATTACCATTGCACAAAAATTTGAACAGCGTGGTAGGCAACAAGGACTACAGCAGGGCCTATAGCAAACTGCTCAACGAATGTTGGAGAATGGGATGCTATTAGATGAAATCGAGGAAATCACTGGCCTTTCAAAAAAAGAGCTCTCCCGCTTGCATTGAACCTTAATTATTTTCAGTAGAGGAGTGGAGCTCATCCATACCATGAAGTTAATGACAGAGCAGCAGGCCTCTAATGCAATATTTGATTATATAGAATCGTTTTACAATCGTAAGCGTAGACATTCTACACCGAATTAGCTTTCACCCGTGGCTTATGAAGCAGCAGCGTAAACTCGGTGCGCACTTTTTCCGGGACAGATCTGGTTTTTCCTAGGGAAGAGGTCAGCGTTGCAGCCGCCCTCTTCCCCGACTCCCCTTAAGCCATTTATCCGTTTAGGGCAGCGTATTGTTGCTGCAGTTTCTGTTGATCAGCCAGGCAGCCGCTCAGCTTGGCGCGCTCCTGGGCAACCACCTCCTGCGGGGCTCTTGTGACAAAACCTTGGTTCTCTAACTTAGACTGTAGACGCTGCTGCTCTAGCGAGAGCCTCTGTAGAGCACCGCTTAAACGTACCAGCTCAGCCTGTCGATCGACCATCCCATCCAAGGGGATCATTAGCTCCATATTCTCCAGCAATTGCGTGGCCGCTGCGGGTACTTTTGTGCCCGGCTGGACGATCTCAATAGTGCTGACGCGTGCCATAGCCTTGATCAACGCTGCACTCTGCGACAGATACCCCTGCTGTGTACTATCGAGATGTCGCAGCATGATCGCGATTCTCTTTCCTGGTGGGAGCTGCCTCTCAGCGCGCAGCTGGCGTACCCCATTGATGAGCCGCTGCATCCAGATCACTGCTGCTGTTGCCGGTGGATCAACCTGTTCAGGATGGTACTCCGGAAAAGTCTGCAGCATGATGGTCTCACCCGTCAACGGCATGACCTCTTTCAGTGCTAACCAGATTGTCTCGGTAATAAAGGGGATGATCGGGTGTGCTAAGCGCAGTAAGGTTTCCAAGCCATGCAGCAGGGTCTGGCGAGTCGCCTGTTGTACAGTGGGATCACCCGAGCTGAGCTGCACCTTGGCAATCTCTAAGTACCAATCACAGTAGTGATCCCAGGTGAAGGCATACAGTGCATTGGCCACTTGGTCGAAGCGGTAGGCATCAAATGCTTGGCGGCAGCGCTGTATCATCTCATTTAACGCACTGATGATCCAGCGATCGGCCAGCGATCGGCCCTTCATCTCTGTGCCAGGCTGGCCACACTCCTCGCCTTGAGTCTGCAGCAGCACAAAGCGGCTCGCATTCCATAATTTATTACAAAAATTCCGATAGCCCACCAACCGCTGCTGATCCCAGTGAATATCTCGACCATGAGAGGCCAATGCCGCTAAGGTAAAGCGCAGTGCATCGGTACCGTGCGCTGCAATCCCTTGAGGAAACTGCTGAGTAGTGCGCTGGCGGATCTGCTGAGCCTGTTGCGGCTGCATCAAGCCGGTAGTCCGTTTTTCCAGAAGCTCTGGGAGGGTGATGCCATCGATCAAATCTAGAGGATCGAGCACATTGCCTTTAGATTTCGACATCTTTTGCCCCTGATCATCACGGATCAAGCCGGTCACATAGACTTGTTTAAAGGGCACCTGCGGACGCCCTGTCTCATCTTTGAACAGATGACCGGTGAGCATGATCATGCGAGCAACCCAGAAAAACAGGATATCAAAGCCGGTAACCAGTACTTGGGTCGGATGAAAGGCCTTGAGACGCTCCTGCTGCTCTGGCCAACCCAAGGAAGAGAAGCTCCACAGTGCCGAAGAGAACCAGGTATCCAAGACATCTTCATCCTGGCGTAACAGGACTGAATCTGCCAGCTGATACTGTTTCCGAACCGCTGCCTCATCTGTCCCAACATAGACAGCGCCTTGCGGATCGTACCAGGCGGGGATACGGTGGCCCCACCACAGTTGGCGAGAGATACACCAATCTTGTAGATCATGCATCCAAGAGAAGTAGAGATTTTCATACTGCTGCGGCACAAATTGAATGTCACCGCGCTTGACGGCATCAATGGCGGCTGGAGCCAGTGCCTTGACCCGCACATACCACTGATCGGTCAACAGGGGCTCTATCGGCACTCCGCTGCGATCACCGTGAGGTATCGCCAACTCATGTGCTTGGATCTGTTCTAACAGTCCTAGCGCTTGCAAATCCTCTACCACCCGTTGACGTAGCCGCTCGCGATCGAGTCCCTGGTAGGTTGAAGGCAGCGTTGCCTCCAGTGTCTGATGAGGAGATCCGTCGCTATTCAACACCTCTGCCTGCGTGCGGAGCGTAATCTGCGGAGTCCATAAGTTGATGATCGGCAGCTGGTGGCGCTGTCCCAGTGCATAGTCATTAAAGTCATGTGCAGGAGTAATTTTGACCACACCGGTGCCAAAAGCGGGATCTACCGTCGTGTCAGCAATAATCTGGATGGTACGATTAACTAGGGGGAGCCGGACCTTTTGGCCAATTAATGCCCGGTAGCGCTCATCCTCGGGGTGCACAGCAACCGCCACATCGCCCAGTAGTGTTTCTGGACGAGTGGTTGCCACACACAAGTAGGGTCTCTTGAGTGCACCCAGGCTGCCGATCTCTAGTGGGTAACGCAGGGTCCAGAGATGACCGCTGGTCGGGTGATTCTCCACCTCGAGATCAGAGATAGCAGTCTGCAGCTTCGGATCCCAATTGACCAAACGTTTTCCACGGTAGATCAATTTCTCATGGTAAAGACGAATAAAAACGGTTTTTACCGCGTTTGACAAGCTAGGATCGAGGGTAAAACAGGCCTGTTCCCAATCGACAGAATTCCCTAAGCGCCGCATCTGCTGGGTAATGGTATGACCTGATTCCTGTTTCCACTGCCATATTTTCTGAATAAAGGCCTCGCGACCATACTCATGGCGGCTTTTCTGCTCTTCAGCCGCTAGTTTGCGTTCAACCACCATCTGAGTCGCTATCCCGGCATGGTCGGTGCCCACCTGCCATAAACAGTTTTTGCTCTGCATCCGCTGATAGCGAATGAGAGCATCCATCAAGGTCTGTTGAAAGGCATGGCCCATGTGTAGCGTACCGGTTACGTTCGGTGGGGGGATCACGATGCAGTAGTTGGCTTGATCGGGTTGTTGGGTCGGTCTAAAGTACCCTCGGCTTTCCCACTGTTGATACAGGGTCTGTTCAATCGTTTGTGGGTTGTAAGTTTTTTCCATGATCATCATCAGTTAAAGAGGGCGGCGGTTCAGCAGTGGTCAGTTGAAAACCGGCCTGACGGTAAGCCTGGTAGCGTTGGCGTGCTAGCTGTTTCAACTCAGGATCTGGTGGAACAAAATCAATCACTCGGGTAAAACGGCTAGCAAACTCCACCCAATAAGGCATTAGAGAGATCAGCAGTGTGCGGCCGGAACGAAAAGGTTGTGTTGGCCAATAGATCTCAATCGGTGCAGAATGGCAGAAATTCTCTCCAGCTAAAGCGTGCGGTACGAAGCGATGCAGAGGGCGTTGCCACAGCGCTTCATCCAATCGATGAGCTTGCTCTTGGCTCTCACAGGCAATCAGCACACGTTGATCCTGGCTCCATAAGGAGCCAGCCAAATCGCACACTAATGCCTCTTGCACCGCCAGACCATCAGCGGATTGAGAGGGGTGCAGTAAGTAGAAGGTCACCACTGGCATAGCGCAGTATACCATGCCTACGGAGTGATTACCGTGGAGCGTTACGCCTCAACAGCCATTCCGGCACGATTCAGTAAAAATTGGGTGAGCAGCGCCACTGGTCGGCCGGTAGCCCCCTTTTCTTTACCACTGCGCCACGCTGTCCCAGCGATATCTAAGTGGGCCCAATGATAGCGGCGAGTGAATCGCGATAAGAAACAGCCAGCGACAATGGTGCCGGCACTCCGATCTCCAATGTTAGCCATATCAGCAAAGTTGGATTTCAGTTGCTCTTGATACTGCTCAACCAATGGAAGCTGCCAGAGGGGATCATTGGCCTGCTGAGCTGCCTTGAGCAGCTCTTGCGCCAGTGGGTCATGGTTAGATAACAGTCCACTGATGTGATGCCCTAAAGCGATGACACAAGCCCCTGTTAAGGTAGCGACATCGATCACCAGTTCCGGCTCAAAGCGTTCAACATAAGTGAGTACATCACAGAGTACCAAGCGTCCTTCAGCATCAGTATTCAATACCTCAACGCTCTGGCCAGATAGTGTCTTCAGAATATCCCCGGGTCGATAGGCTTGACCTCCTGGCATATTTTCACAACCTGCCATGATGCCGATAACCTTCAGCGGAAGCTGCAGCTCTGCAACCGCTTGCATCACACCATAGACCGCTGCCGCACCACACATATCATACTTCATCTCATCCATGGCTAGACCTGGTTTGAGCGAGATCCCTCCTGAGTCAAAAGTTAGTCCTTTCCCTACCAATACGATCGGTTTAGCCTGTGGATCGGGGTGATGATCGTAGGTAATGATGGACATCAATGGCTCATATTGTGACCCTTGGCCAACCGCTAAGTAGGCGTTCATTCCCAATGACTGCATCTGAGAGGAATCCACCACGGTTGTGCTCATCTGTGGGGAGAAGCGCTCCGCCAGTTGACGTGCTTGGGCCGCTAAGTAGATGGTATGACACAGGTTTGGCGGCATGTTCGCCAAATCTTTAGCCTGTTTTAAGCCATTGGCAATGGCCAGACCTTGGGCAATCGCTGTTTCACCTAATGCGATCTCACCAGGCATCGCTACCGGTAGTATGAGCTTGTTTAAGGGACGAGAGTGCTCAGGTTTATCCTGTTTAAGGTGATCAAAACAATAAAGTGCCTGTTGAACGTCTTCTACTGTTTGGCGTATTACTTCATACGTACTGCGCCCCTTAACTGACCATTCAGTAAAGAACCCGATGGCGCTGGTTGATCCAGTGTCATTCAGGCACTGTAAAGTTTTTTGAATAATTTTTTGAAAGTGCTCATGAGTGAGTTCACTCTCCTTCCCACAGCCCACCAGCAGCAATCGTTCAAACGGCAGCTGTGGCACCTGATGCAGTAATAACCATTGTCCTAACTTACCATCCAGTGCCCCCTGCTGCAGTAGGGCACTAATAGCGCCTCCGCTCAAGGTGTCGAACTGCTCTGCAGTTTTTGAAAGCTGGCGTGATTCGAAGACACCAACAACTCTGCAAGCTGTCTGCAAAGGCTCTGCTGGGCCACAGGTAACGCTAAATTCCATAGTCTCTCCTAAAATTAAAGACAAAGTAGGCGCTTTTCTAGATAATGTTTCTGCCAATGGCCTTAAATGGCCACCCCTATCTTAGTGAATGCACGCTGATCCCAGTACAGTCATGTTAGCACCAGCCGTTGGAGAAGAAGCTATCGCTTTTCTCAGAAAAATACAAGGTTTCTCAGAGGATTTCAGCTCATGATTATTCATCGCTATCTGATTGGACAGGTGCTAAAAAATCAGATGGCGCTGCTACTCATATTGGTGTCAATTTTCTCATGTCAAAAATTGATCCGGGTACTCTCTGATGTAGCTACCGAGGTGTTATCCGCTCGTTGGTTGTGGGCCATTGTGGGATTTGGTCTCCCCTACATGCTGCAATTAATTATCCCCTTATCGCTGTTCTTAAGTCTATTATTAACCTACGGTGCCCTTTATGCCAATGGTGAAATGGTCGCCATGCAGGCTGGAGGATTTCCTCAGCGCAGTTTGCTCAACGTGGCCCTCTGGTTGGCACTCATTTCCTGCATCCCTGCGGCCGCCAATCTGGTGTGGTTTGGACCTAAAGCAGCCAATTATGAACGCCAAATGGTACAACAAGCTGCCAATCATTTGGAGACAGTTGCTTTAGCCAAAGGGAAATTCCGGCGTATTGGACGTGATCCCTGGGTGTTCTTTATTGAGGACTCTAAGGATCATCACTTTAAAAAAGTGTTTGTCGCACAACATCAGCCAGCGGCTGGTGAGCGCTTTGCTATTTGGATTGCCGAAGCTGGATCACTGCAACAGCAAGCTGATGGATCACGAACACTGCTTCTGGATAGCGGCGTACGTTATCATGGCCTAGCGCCACAGCAGCCTCTACACATCACTCAATTTAAACAGTATCGAGTGCATTTCAGCCCACCAAAACCGCTCTCATTAGAAAAAAGCCTGGAGGGACATAGCCTACGCTGGTTATGGCGCTCTGACCAACCCGCAGCGCGCCGAGAGTTGCATTGGCGCTTAACCCTGCTATTTTTTATACCTTTAATAGCTTTGTTAGCGGTTCCCCTCAGTGTACACAATCCGAGGCAACATCGAATCTTTAGCCTGTTGCCGCCCCTGCTGCTCTATTTGATCCACTTCTTACTCCAAACCCTCATTCGTTCCGCGCTAGAGCGAGGCCAATTGGGCACGGTTGCCTGGTTTTGGGCGATTAATAGTGTTTATCTGTTATTGGCACTCTGGCTGAATGTTCGAACCTACTGGCGACCGTTACGCCAACGGGTCTCCCTAAGACTCTAGTACACCCTATCACTCCACGAGGAGCCATATATTGTATGAAAGTGGTTGAGCGTTACCTGGGACGAACTATTGTAGGAGCTACCAGCTTGACCCTCCTACTCCTCATTAGCTTATCGACCAGTATTAAATTTCTTGAGCAGTTAAGACAAACTGCTCGGGGGACCTATAACGCCTGGAGCGCCGGCTGGTATACCCTACTGGCACTGCCACAGGAATTGCGGCTATTTTTTCCCCTGGCAGCCCTACTAGGGGTGCTATTGGGATTAGGGTTTTTGGCAAGTCATAGTGAGTTAATGGTGATGCAAGCCTTGGGGTATAGCCGAGTTCGCATCATGGCGGCGGTTAGCAAGGCTATGTTACCCTTCATCTTACTCTGCATGGCTCTGGGAGAGTGGGTTGTGCCTTGGTCGGAGCAAGCAGCTAGGCAGTTCCGTGCCCAATCTATTGAAGGGGGGACTTTCTTACCTGTGCAAGGAGCGCTATGGATTAAAGATGGTTCAGACTTTATCTATATTGAACAGCTAACCCAGTCCCAGAGATTACAAGGGATCCATATTTACCATTTTAACGATAAACTACAGTTAACAGCCATTACCCAAGCGAAATCAGCTACTTTTCAACAGGATTACTGGAAACTTCAGGAGATCACGAAACAGATATTGGTGGCCGATCAACCTATCATCACTGAACAGGCTTTAGTCAGTCGTTGGTCATTGCAGTTAACCCCTGAAAAACTTGGGCTTGCCACAATGGATCCGCTTTCGTTATCGATGAGTCAGTTGCACCATTACATTCATTATTTAAAAAAAAGTGGGCAGGAGAGTAGCCGTTACGAGTTAGCGTTCTGGAAACAGCTGGTAGCGCCTTTATCGACACTCGTCATGCTATTTCTCGCCCTCTCTAGTATGTTTGGGCCATTGCGGAACACCACCGTCAGTATGCGCATGGCGATAGGCATTGCTGGCGGATTTATTTTCTATGTACTGAGCGAGCTGTTTGGTCAACTCAGTTTAGTGTACAAAGTGTGGCCTTTCTTGGGCGCAGCGCTACCTTCATTACTCTACTTAGCTCTGGCATCTTTGTTACTAAAGAGTAATAATTAACCCACTCTATTAACCAAGAAACTTAACCGCAAAAATATATGAAGGTACAAGTTTTATATATTTTACACAAAAGTTATTAATTAGCACAAAAAATAAAATATAACTTATATTTTTAATAAGGAGTTTTAATTGATATCTCTAACCTATTTTGTTAGAGTGATTTTGCTTATTGGAGTTTTGGGTATTAACCAGGGAAGGTTTTAGCATGGTTGTAGCACTGAACAACTGTAAAATTAATGTCGTAAGCCTTCTAAATCAATGATTGTATCACTTAGAAAGTAATCAAAAATATCTTTCTTTTTCCGTAAAATATGATGCATTAATAAAAATAAAAAATGTATCCTTAGACCTAGCTTCTATAAAACACTTCATCCTAAATTATAGCAATATTTTAAAAATACCCCACCACCGACCTCTATAAAAAGACGTTACCCTATGTGATTAGCTAATGGCTGTTTCTGTGAACCATTTACAAGACTCTCCTCAAGCTCCGATTCCTGGGCTTGTTGCTCTAATGCTGAATTTAAAGGACGTTTTACAGCCACACCTAGTTCGCGAAATTTTTCAGCTTGACGGATTAAATTTCCTCGACCACTGGCTAACTTTTTCATGGCCTGCTGATAGCTCTCTTGGGCTTTGGTTAATGACCGCCCTAGCTGCTCCATCTCGGTGACAAACAGTCGGAATTTATCATAGAGGGTCGCTGCATTCTCTGCTATCTGTTCAGCATGGCGGCTCTGTCGTTCATAACGCCAGAGATTTTCAATGGTCCGTAGCGCAATCAGTAAGGTACTGGGGCTCACCAACATGACTTGTCTCTGCAGCGCTTCGTTAAGCAGCTCTGGAGCATGATCAAGTGCTAACAAAAGCGCCGGCTCTACGGGAATAAACATCAAGATATAATCTAAGGAGCCTAACCCCAGCAGCTTATGGTACTCCTTGTGGCCCAATTGACGGATATGGTTGCGAATAGAATTTAAATGCTCAACTAATGCTTGGGAGCGCTGCTCGCAAGATTCTCCATTAAAATAACGCTCATAAGCAGTTAAAGAGAGTTTTGCATCAATAATCACCGATTTATTCTGGGGCAGCTGCACGATGACATCTGGCTGCAAGCGCTGCACCGAATCAACGGTGACACTCACTTGCGTCTGGTACTCATGCCCCTCGCGAAGCCCTGACGCTTCCAACACCCTAGCCAGTATCACCTCACCCCAGTTTCCTTGGGTTTTATTATTGCCTTTCAGCGCTTGGGTCAAGTTAATGGCATCTTGGGCCATCTGCTTGTTTAACTGCTGTAATTGGTGGATCTCATGCACTAAGGTGTGACGCTCACGTGCCTCCTGCCCAAAACTCTCTTGTACTTGCCGACGAAACCCTTCGAGCTGTTCCTTCAACGGAATTAATAACTTCTCTAAGCTCAGACGGCTCTGCTCTTCTACGTGGCGGTTGCTATGAACAAAAATCCGGTTGGCTAAATTCTCAAATTGAGTCGTGAGGCGCTGTTCACTATTTAACAGCAGTTGCTGTTGCTGGGCGGCTGCACGCTGGCTCTCCTCAAACCGTACCTCAATTTCCCGTCGCTCGGCCTGCTGGGCTGCCTGAAGAGTTTTTAACCGGTTTAGCTCCTGGGTCAGCTCCTCACAGCTGATTTGCCAATGAGCCTGCTGCTGTAAAGCTTCACGCGTTGAAGCTAGGTTCACCTGTAGCTTCTGGTGCTCTGATTGCAAAGAGCACAGCGCCTGCAGCTGTTGATCACGCTCCTCACTGCGGTGTTGTAACTGCTGTTGCAATAAACGCTGTTCAAGCAGCAGTGCCTGTTGCCGCTGCTTGCATCGAAACCCGATCCAGATAACAATAGCCACGAGTACAGTGATGAAGCCTCCTGTAATCCCTAGTATCTCCTTCATAGGATCTCCTCAACACGATCGTTTGGCAGCCAGCTATTAAACCTGGCAGGTTGGACAATAAAATGTAGAACGTTGAGCTTGACGCAGGTAAACAATCGGTGTATGACACCGTAGACAGGGCTCACCAGGGCGCCCGTAGACTTGTAGTCTCTGGGAAAAATAGCCGGGTTGGCCGTCGGCCTGCCTAAAATCACGCAGGGTGCTGCCACCTTGTGCAATCGCTTCCTCGAGGAGTTGCTTAATAGTCGCAGCTAAGCGATCAGCGGCCCCCTGATCCAATTGCTCTGCAGGGGTGCATGGTGAGATCCCTACACGGTAAAGTGCTTCACTGGCATAGATATTCCCAATGCCAACCACGACTGTGTTTTTCATTAACCAGGGCTTGATTGGCATCTTTTGCCCACAGAGCGCTTGACCCAGGTAGGCGCCATTAAACGCAAGTGAGAGCGGCTCTACCCCTAAGTGAACCAATAAACGGTGTTGATAAGGATCGGTACACCACAACCAGGAACCAAACCGGCGTGGATCACTGAAACGCAATAGCTGACCACTAGCCAGCTGCAGATCAATATGATCGTGCTTGCCCTCTGGAGTATCCATGGGAAGACTTTGTAATCTGCCAGACATCCCTAAATGGATGATGAACCAGCCGTTAGCTAGCTGCATTAATAGATATTTAGCGCGCCGCTGTAAACTAATAATCGGTGCCCTGGATAACTGAAATAGCTCTGGAGCAACTGGCCAGCGTAATTGTGCCTGACGGACCACAGCAGCTTGAATGTAGTCACCGACTAGTCTAGGCCTCAGTGCTCGACAAATGGTCTCTACTTCAGGTAATTCAGGCATCTATTAATTTCTAATAAATTTGGTCAAAGAAGTGGAATGAAAGCTAACCACAAGAGATCTTACTCTATCATAAAAACTCAATCATACATTTAAAATAACAGCCCTTTTACTGAATATTAAGGAGTTCTTCATGATGAAAATTATCACACTCATCACCGGCAGTACCCTAGGCAACGCAGAGTATTTAGCAGAACACCTCTCTGCGACCATAAAAGACGCAGGCTTTATGGTCAATCTGCTCCACGGTCCGACGCTAACACAGCTCCAGCTGCATGGGGTCTGGCTGGTCATCACATCAACCCATGGCGCTGGAGAGCTCCCTGATAATCTACAACCGCTCTTTGCATCCCTGAAAGATGGCGCCTCTGATCTACGACAGATTCAGTATGGCATCATTGGTTTAGGCGACAGCAGTTACGACACCTTTTGCCAAGGCGCCATCACGGCTGATCAGCAGTTGAGTGAATTAGGGGCGCAAAGTATCGGGCAGCGCTTGGAGATTGATATGAGTAGCGTGCTCGATCTAGAGGCCTGTGCAGAAGAATGGCTGCAGCGCTGGCTAATGACACTGAGTGAACTATCCTGTTAAACTAACAACCTGTGAGTAAGCAGGGTGATAAGCTCAGAATAAACCGTGAGCAAACTGTAGATGCTTTGGAGCCTGGATCTGCCTGTGGATAAAATCATGATCTATCCACCGCTTGATCGATCGTTGATCACGACCCATACACCGAAAAAGATCCTAACCAACTCTTTGATAAAAAAGCTTTTTTATTATTTATACACAGCGGATCTCGATCCTAGTAGTAATAAAAATAAAAAGGATCTTAAAAGAAGATCTTTTTTTATAAGAGAGGATCTTCAATAAAAGTACCTGATCTTAAAAAACGCCATCAAGGTGCTGAACAATCTGCCGAATAACCTGTACAATCAGCAAAAAGGGTTTATCGTCTAACGAGATCGCTTGACTATGTTTCATTCAACCACTTTTGACGTCATTATCGTGGGAGGCGGGCATGCCGGTACGGAAGCTGCCTTAGCCGCTGCGCGGATAGGACAGCAGATCTTGTTGCTCACGCACAACCTAGATACGCTGGGACAGATGTCCTGTAATCCAGCTATCGGTGGGATTGGTAAAGGTCACCTGGTCAAAGAGATCGATGCATTAGATGGTTTAATGGCCTGGGCAACCGATCAAGCTGGCATACAGTTTCGCATTCTCAATGCCAGCAAAGGGGCTGCTGTAAGGGCAACGCGAGCCCAAGTGGACCGAATGCTCTATCGAAAGATCATCTTCTCCGCTTTACAGCAACAACCAAACCTGCACATGTTCCAGCAAGCAGTCGATGATCTCTTAATAGAGGGAGATCAGGTCACTGGTGTGATCACGCAAATGGGGTTGAAGTTTCGTGCCAAAGCGGTTGTCCTAACTGTCGGCACATTTCTGGATGGAAAAATTCATATTGGTCAACAAAAAAGCCAAGGAGGCCGGGCCGGGGATCAACCTGCTACTCGATTGGCACAGCGATTGAGAGAACTTCCACTGCGTGTCGGTCGACTCAAAACAGGAACACCTCCGCGCATTGATTGCCGCTCCATTGATTTTTGCTCTTTAACCCAACAACAGGGAGATACTCCGACCCCGGTATTCTCTTTTCTAGGCACAGCCGATCAACACCCTCAGCAGCTTCCCTGCTATTTGACCTATACAAATCAGCAAACACACGATCTGATCCAGGCCAATTTAGATCGCAGCCCGCTCTACAGTGGTGAAATTGCTGGCATAGGACCTCGTTACTGCCCCTCCATTGAAGATAAGGTAATGCGTTTTGCTGATCGAAATCAGCATCAAATTTTTCTAGAGCCTGAAGGGCTCCACAGCAACGAAATTTACCCTAATGGCATCTCCACCAGCCTGCCATTTGATGTGCAATACCAATTAGTCCGAACGATTAAAGGATTAGAAAAAGCACACATCACACGTCCAGGGTATGCTATCGAGTATGATTTTTTTGATCCACGCGATCTTAAACTAAGCCTTGAAAGCAAATTTATTCAGGGGCTGTTTTTCGCAGGACAGATTAACGGAACGACGGGTTATGAAGAGGCAGCTGCCCAAGGGTTGTTAGCTGGACTCAATGCGGCACGTTATGCCAATCAACAACTCCTGTGGTATCCGCAGCGCGATGAAGCCTATTTAGGAGTCTTAATTGATGATCTCTGCACTCAGGGGACTAAAGAGCCTTACCGGATGTTCACCTCTCGAGCGGAATATCGCTTACAACTTCGTGAAGATAATGCTGATCTCAGACTGACAGCTAAAGGTCGTGAACTAGGGTTAGTTCACGATAAACGCTGGAAGCTGTTTAACCGCAAGCTAGAGCAGATTGAAACAGCCCGTCGCCATCTGCAAACCACCTTCATTCAGCCGGGAGATGAGAATGCTAAACGTCTGGACTCTTGTCTAAAATCCCCACTATCGCATGAAATCAGTGGTGAAAACCTGCTTCGGCGCCCAGAAATAGAGTATCAGACACTGTTGACATTGCCGGTATTGACACCATTAGCTTTAGATCCCATTGCGACCGAGCAGGTCGCGATCCAGATCAAATACTCCGGTTACATTGATCGCCAAAAGAATGAGATTGATAAACAGCGACGTCATGAACAGACCCCTCTACCATTAGCTCTGGATTACCGGTTAGTCAACGGTCTCTCGAATGAGATCATGAGTAAACTCAATGATCATAAACCAACAACTATTGGTCAGGCGGCCCGCATTGATGGTGTAACCCCTTCAGCCATCTCTCTACTGCTGGTTTGGTTAAAAAAACGGGCACTGCTACACACCACAGCGCTAGCGGCAGTGGTTGAATAGATGCTCACGCTGTTTGAGAAGCTCCTGTCAGCCACCACCCTACAGCTCACACCAGAACAGAAAAAAGCGCAACTACACTACCTAGCGCTGCTCAATCAATGGAATAAAGCCTACAACTTAACCGCAGTACGTCAACCAGAGCAGATGTTGACACGCCATATTATGGACAGCTTAGCGATCGCCCCTTTTCTACAAGGAGAGCAGCTACTGGATGTCGGCAGCGGAGCAGGGTTACCAGGCATCCCTTTAGCGATAGCACAGCCTGAGCGGCACTTTACGCTACTCGATAGCGCTGGAAAGCGTATACGGTTCCTGATCCATGTACAGCAGCAGTTAGGCCTAAACAATGTCACTGTGTTACAGAGCAGAGTTGAGCTCTTTAGCCCGACAAAACCCTTCGATGGAATCATCAGTCGAGCGTTTGCTTCGCTATCGACAATGCTAACTCAGAGTCACCAGTTACTCTGCCCAAATGGCCAATTTTATGCGATGAAGGGTAAGCTTTCAGCAGAAGAGTTAGCAGGAATATCCAATAATTTCAGCATAACTGAGTTGATCCCCTTACAAGTTCCTGGGCTGCCCAATGAGGAGCGCCATTTAATCGTTATAAGAAGAGGCTAAGTTTTATTAAAAATACTCTACAAAACAATTAGTTAATGTTATTTCTGCTGTTCAACTTTTGGTTCACACTGCTCTGCCTTGCGGAACCACTCAGCTGCTATAGTAAAATCTGTTGAATTCAGTACACTTAATATGGGAATTTTACTAAAAAATCATTAATTTTCAGAT
>WUUC01170491.1_pt1 | contig 15788 bp, 12 predicted proteins | sample 6278441 | NCBI WGS metagenome assembly WUUC01 (sample SAMN13675441, study PRJNA597444) | soil metagenome | isolation source: soil | place: USA: Washington | collected 2017-10
GATTTGCCACTTCTCTGGCCGGCCCTAGGGCACCGCGTTTAGGCACTCGATTGGGCACCGGAGCCCAATCGGTGTCATCGGTCGAGCGCAGAAGCCCACTGTTCAAGCGGGTTTCCGGCGCTCTTGGAGACGAACGGCACACGACTCCGGGCGTCTGGTGCTTCCAGTTTGAGACCGCTTGCCCCACACAGCATCGGGCGGACGACTGCTTGCGCACCACAGTATTCGTTCGTATACAATACGACGCGTGAGCGACGGACGACCGGCCGGTGATCTCGTAGAACCAACCGTCGGGATGATCGGACTGGGCAACATGGGTGGGCGCATCGCCCGTCGCATCCACGAGGCCGGGCCTCCGATCGTCGGCTATGACGTGAGCGCCGAGCAGCGCGACGCGTCCGGCCTTGAGACGGTGCACTCGATCGGCGCGCTCGTCGGGCGCGTGGACTTCGTGCTGCTCTGCCTGCCGAACAGCTCGATTATCGAGTCCGTCGTCCTCGGGCCTGGAGGGGTCCTGGAGCACGTGGAGAGCGGGCACGTGGTGGTCGACGTGAGCACGGCTTCGCCGAAGTCGACGGTCGCCCTCCATGCCGCGCTGGCCGAGAAGGGCGTGCCGCTCGTAGACGCAGGCCTCACCGGCGGCGTGATGTCGGCGACAAGCGGTGAGATGGTCCTCATGGCGGGCGGGGATGAGGAGGCGATCGCTCGCGTTCGGCCCGTCCTTGCTTCCTTCAGCCGGGCGCTGTACAGGATGGGTCCTCCAGGCGCCGGTCACATGGCGAAGGTCCTCAACAACTTCCTGAACGGGGTAGCGCTGGCGGCGACGGCCGAGGCGATGGTCGTCGCCAAGAAGGCCGGTCTCGATCTCGCGCAGCTCCTCGAGGTCTTCAACAGCGGGAGCGCCGTCAACTGGGCTACGCGCGAGCGCTTTCCGCACATCATCAACGGCGACTACCTCGAGGGCGGCCTGTCGGTCGACCTCATGATCAAGGACGTCGATCTCTATCTCACCGTCGCCCGGGACCAGCAGGCGGCGAGCTTGATCGGGCCGGCAACGTTCTCGGCATTCCACCTGGCTTCCTCGCTCGGGTACGGCGACGTGATTAGCAACCACGTCGTCGACGCGCTCGGTGACCTCGCGGGTGGGGTCCGGCTCGCCGAGGACCTTTAGACGACCGTCCAGCCCCCGTCGACCACAATGGTCTGACCGGTTATGTAGGCGGCCTCGCGGCTGCAGAGGAACGCGACGGCGCCAGCGATGTCCTCGGGCTCGGCGACGCGGCCCAGGGGGATCCGCGCCACGCGCGCCTCGAGCACGGCCGGCTGGGCGTAGCGCTCGGCGGTCATGTCGGTCCGGACGGATCCCGGAGCGACGCAGTTCACGCGAATGCCGCGATCTGCCAGGTCGATGGCGGCGTGCCGCGAGAACGACTCGATCGCGCCCTTCGTCGCGCCATAGTGCGCGTTGTCCCGGAGCGCGACGCGCGCTGAGATGCTGGAGAGATTCACGACGGCTCCGCCAGCCCGGAAGGTGCGCGCGGCGGCGCGCGTGCCGAGGAAGCATCCGCGGACGTTGACGCGCATGAGGCGTTCGAACTCCTCGAGCGGAAGGTCTGCCACGTTCCCCAAGCCGTTGACGCCGGCATTGTTGACCCAGGCGACCAGATGCCGGTCGCGGCCTGCCTCGGCCGCGAGGTCGGCCACCGAATCCTCGGCGCTGACGTCGACCTCACATCCCTCCGCCTGCAGCCCAGCCTCCTTCAGCTGCTCCGCAGCGGACAGCGCCGCCTCTGCATCGATGTCGGCGAGGACGACCGTCGCCCCGCGCTCGGCCAGCCGCTGACCGATGGCGCGGCCGACGCCCCGCCCGCCGCCCGTAACGACGATCGAGCCCTCGACGAGCCAGGGCTGCGACATGTCTATGTGTAAGCCCCGCCGGCCAGACCGATGACCCACCCGGTGATGAAGCCGGCCTCCTCGGAGACGAGGAACCGGATCGTGTGGGCGCACTCCTCGGGGGTCCCGACGCGCCCCAAGGCGGTGTTGGCGGCGCGCTGGTAAGCGAAGTCCGGGATGCCCTGCAGCAGCGGCGTCTCGATCGCGCCGGGCGCGATCGCGTTGATGGTCACGCCCCAAGGCCCGATCTCACGCGTGAGGCCCTTCGTCAAGCCGATCACCGCCGCCTTCGCCGCCGAATAGTGCGCGACGTCCGACTGCGTGCTGAACGCAGCGATCGACGCGGTGTTCACGATCCGGCCCCAACCCGCTGCGCGCATGTGCGGAAGCACGGCCTGCGTACAGAACGCGGTTCCCTTGACGTGCACGGCCAGCATGCGATCGAGCTCGTCCTCCGAGAGCTCCAGGAACGGGACATACGTGACGTAGCCCGCGCCGTTGACGAGGATGTCGACGCCGTCGAACTCGGCGGCGACGGCCGCGACCGCCGCCTTCACGGCGTCCCGGTCGGAGACGTCGACGCCATAGCCCTGCGCGCGACCGCCTGCGTCGTTGATCTCGGCGGCCGCCTCCTCGGCGGTCTCGGGCTTGAGATCGAACAGCGCGACGTCGTGGTCCTGGCCGAGCAACTTCGCCGTGGCGCGATTGATCCCGCTGCCCGCTCCCGTGACGATCGCGACCCGCCGGGTGCTCATGCGGCCGCCGTCCGCTCGAGGCTTCCCTCGATGCGGATGTCGCGAGCCGTTCGCAGGTGCGTCCGCACGAGCTCGCCCGCCTTGTCCTCGTCGCCGCTGAGGATGGCGTCCACCATGCCGCGGTGCTCCTGGCGAGTGACCTTCCATCGGTCCGGGCTCGCCAGCGTGGTGCTGAGCCCCATCACGCTGTTGACGTACAGGCGCTCGAGGGTCTGCAGCAGCACGGTGTTGTGGGCCGCGCGCCACATGGCTGTGTGGAACTCGCGGTTGACCCGGTAGCGCTGCGTCGCGTCGAGGTCGCCGGACATTCGGTCGAGCAGCCGGTTGAGGATGATCACGTCCGACTCGTCATGGCGCCGCGCGGCCAGCCGGGCGGCGCGCTCCTCGAGCAGCTCGCGCACCTCGTAGAGCTCCATGATCTCCGCCGGGCTCTGGGCGCGGACCTGCAGGCTGCGACCATTGCGCTCGACGAGACCATCCTGCTCCAGCGTGAGCAGGGCTTGTCGGATGGGAGTGCGGCTGACGCCGTACCGCTCCGCCAGCTGGGTCTCCACGAGGCGAGTCCCCTGTGGCATCTCGCCGATGCTGATGTCGTGCTTGAGCAGGGCGTAGATGTCCTCGGGCGTGTGTGCGCCGCTCACGTCGGGCATCAGTGTGACGCCCCCAGCGGCTGCGCGCCATGCGGGACCATGGCGATGATGCGGGCGACGGCGCGGGGGGAGTCGATGCCCTGCATCTCGTCCAGGAGTCGATCACGGTCGCCGGATGACATGGCGTCGGCCGTCAGATCGGCGAACTTCGCCCGCAGCCCGGCTTCGTCGATGGGCCGGGCGGGAGTTCCGAGCGGTGCGGGAACGCGAGCCTCCACCGTGGTGCCGTCGGCCCGTCGCACGACGACACGCGCGGGGAACTCGGTGGGATAGACCGCGTCGATCGCGGGGTCCAGGACGAAGTGCACCCGCGCTGCCAGTTCGAGCAGCTGCGGGTCCCGCCGGCGCTGCGCCGAGAACTGCTCCCGGCCGATCCTGTGGTCCACCAGCGCTGCCGCGAGACAGTACTGCAGGCTCATCTGGGCCTCCAGCGGACCGCCGTCGCCCGTGTACTCGAAGCCGCACTGCAGGACCACGCCGCTGGCATTGTGGACCGCGACCGAGTCGACCGCGTCGGCCGTGAGCCCGTGGTCGCGCTGCAGCTCGAGGATGGCGTCGATCGAGGAATGGATCGACCCGCAGCACGGGTAGGGCTTGATCGCCGCTCTGGCGAGGTCGAACCGCTCGCCGAGCTCCTTGGTGAGCTCCGCGACCCGCGGGTGGTCGCTGACCGCGTTGAGGAGCCCGCCGTCCTCTGCCTCCAGCGCGGCCCGCGGGCCATGGAATCCCTGCTGAGCGAGGCGCGCGGCGACGATGCCGGCCTCCGCCGCCCGGCCGGCGTGCAGCGGCTTGGTCATGGCGCCCTCGGCGCTGAAGGCGAAGATCCCCGCCGAGCAGGAGGCGGCGATGCCGAACGCGCTCGCCAGCGTGTCCTCATCGATCCCGAGCAGCCGCCCGGCCACCGCGGCCGCGCCGAACGGGCCCGTCAGGCCGGTCATGTGAAAGCCACGGGCCCGCGCGGAGTTCGGGTTGATCGCGAACGCGACGCGACACATCACGTCGTACGCCGCGACGATTGCCGTCACGAGCTCCTCGCCCGTTGTCTCCTGACCAGCCACGGCCAATGCCGCCGGGACGATGATCGCGCCCGGGTGGGTCTTGCCGGCCGGCACGTAGTCGTCGAGCTCGTAGGCGTGCGACTGCGCCGCATTCACCAGCGCCGCTCCCGCGGCGTCGAAGGCCTCCGCGCGACCCCACACGGGCACGTCTCCGGGGCGGTACTGGCCACGGGCCTGCGCGAAGATCGCCTGCCCCTGGGGCGTCGCCGCGCCATAGATCCCGGCGCCCACGGCGTCCGTGACGAGCCTGACGGCATGCCGCCGCACCTCCGCAGGCACGTCCTCGTGGCGCAGGCTGAGCACATGCCTGGCCAGCAGACCTGCGCAGGTACTCACCCGCTCACTCCTGCGCCCATCGCCGGCAGCCGGGAGCTTCCCATCTCGCCGAGCCGCTCGAGCCGGTCCGCGAGCTGCCGGACGATCTCCGCCTGGCGACCTTGCCCCAGGATGAACATCACGCCGTCGCAGCCGCGCTGCGCGAGGTCCGAGAGCCGCGCGCGCCACACCGCGTCGTCGCCCCAAATCACGAAATGGTCGACGAGGTAGCCTGCGAGCTCCTCCGACATCAGCGCCGTGTTACGCGGACGCGAATTGTCGGCATGGTACGCGTAGTCGTAGTCGCGCCAGAGCGCGCGGACCTCGGCTTGCAGGGACCGGGGCACGCCGCGCTCGTCGAGATCCGTGCCACGCAGCGCGCGATTGGCCTGCGCGACGAGCATGGCGCCCATGTCCGCGATCACGCCATCGCGGGTCGACGCCAGCGAGACGGCAGGAGCCGCCCAGAACGCCTGTCCCGCCCGCTGCTTGCCGGCGGCTATCCGCCGATCGAGCACCTCGGAGTCCAGCGTCCCGCCGTAGAGCATGCCGTCTCCGACCTCGCCGGCCAGCTCGGCCGCCTTCGGGCCATCGGCGGCGATGATCAGCGGACACCCGGGGCGCGCGAGCCCCGAGGCGGGGATATGGCTGTGCCTGAACGTTCCGCCCTCACCGGCCCAGTGGCCGCGGATGGCGGATACGGCCATCCGGAGATCGCCCAGCGCCGCCGGCTGCATCCCGAGGCCGCGGGCGGCGCTGTTGCCGCTCGCCAGCGTGCCGATGGTACGGCCACCGCCGAGCTCGGTTAGCGCCGCGAGGAGGCTCCCGACCGCGAGGGGATGCCGGATCACCACGTGAGAGACGAGCGGGCCGACACTGATCCGCGTGGTCTCCCACAAGGCCACGGCCTGATGCACATAGGAGTCCCCGTAGACGACGGGCGAATCGGCGACCCCGAGCCAGTCCCATCCGGCCGCGTCGGCGTCGCGCGCGATCGTGCGTGTCTCGTCGAGCGAGCGCGGGAGGGTCATGAAGCCGTACCTCATGAGGTGGCTTGCGCGGCCGTGGGGAGCATGGGACAATTGTATACCGTGGTATCCCTAGGCTGCAAGCAAGCCCCGGCAGGAACTGTGACGCCGACAAGCGAGGCCGGAAGATGAGCGCGAGCCATGAAGCCGCCGGGCGGATCGTCACGGTCACGGGCCCTATGCCGCCCGAGCAGGCCGGCACGACGCTCATGCACGAGCACGTGATCTGCGACATGCGGACGTTGATGAGCGATCCCTCCAGTCGCGACGACTCGCCCGTCACGCTCGAGAACTCGGCCGCGCTGCGCTGGGACCCCTATTCGCTGCCCGACAACTACCTCTTCGATGACGTCGAGCTCGCGGCCGCGGAGCTTGCCTTCTTCCAGCGCGCCGGCGGCCGGACGATCGTGGACTGCACCCCCTCGCGCTACCGCGAGCCGTCGGTCCTGCGTGCGACCGCGGAGCGGACCGGGCTGAACATCGTCATGGGCGGCGGGCACTACCTGGAGAAGAGCCATCCGCCTGGGCTGGCGGACCAGCCGTTGGAGACGATCGCCCAGGTGGTCGTCGACGAGGCGCGCGACGGCGTCGCGGATACCGGCATCCGGCCGGGGATCATCGGCGAGGTCGGGACCGGCGCGCCGATGACCGGCGCAGAGGAGCGCGTGCTGCGGGCGATGGCCTGGGCGCAGGTCGAGACGGGGCTGGCGATCACGGTCCACGTCCACCCCTGGGGCAAGGGCGGCCACTGCGTCCTGGACGTCCTCTTCGCGGAGGGCGTCGCCGCCGATCGGGTGATCCTCAACCACTCGTTCGTGGACATCGACGACCCGTCCTACGAGGAGGCCCTGCTCGCCCGCGGCGCCACGCTCGGCTACGACATGTTCGGCTTCGACCACTCCCTCTTCGAAGTGGGCCGCTACCCGCCGACCGATTTCGAGGTCGCCGTCGAGGTGGCGCGTCTGGTCGCCGGCGGACACGCGTCGCAGCTGGTCCTCTCGCAGGACGTGTGCGTCAAGACCCGCCTGCAGGCGTTCGGCGGCTGGGGCTACGCGCACGTGCTCGACCACGTCGCGCCGCTGCTGCGCCAGCTGGGGGTCGGCGACGAGGACCTGGGCGAGATCCTCGAGGCCAACCCCCGTCGCCTGCTCACCGTGCGCTGAGCGCTGAGCCGCTGAGGTCGAGCGCGACGTCCCGGAACGGCGGAGCGCCCGACTCGCAGACCTCGACGTCGAAGAGCGAGCCACAGTGCGGGCAGAAGTAGCGCCGCAGCACGAACTCCACGTCGAGGAAGGTCCTACCTTCGAGGAAGTACGGGTTGGTCTCCCGCAGCGGGAGCTCCTCGAAGCGCGACTGCTCCTTGTAGTTGACCTCCTCGGGAGCGACCACGCCGCGGCAGTCCGTGCAGACGGTCACGTGCCGGTCGTCGAGCTCTGCGAGACCGAGAGCGAGCAGCAGTTGCGTAACCGGCACGTCCGGATCGACCGTCGCGTCGGACACCGACCCCCGGTTGAAGAGGGGCAGCTCAAGGCGCTCGGCCAGCGCGTCCTGGCGCAGTGTCCTTGTCGCGGCCTCGTCGACCAGCCACTCGTGGTCGCCGACCTGCTCGAGCACCACGCGGTACAGCTCGCGCGCGGCCCATGGAGACGCACTGCCCTCAGAGACGTCGTCGGCGACCGCGGCCGGATCGCGCTTGAGCGGATCCCCGAGCCCGGTGCCCCCGTTGTAGATGAACTCGTAGACGTCGTCGGGGGTCTGGAAGAAGTCGCGGGCCTTGGCCGGGATGCGCTCGATGCGACCACCGACCTCGTCCATCGAGGTGGGCAGCACCCCCTTGGCCATCAGGCGCTGGACCTCACTGTCACGCGCGAGCTCGACCCGGTTCGGAGCGCCCGGGAAGGCTCCGGCCACGCCGGAGGTGGCAGGCGACTCCTGAGAGCTCGAGGTGAGCGAGTGATTGATCCCGTCAGTGCCGTGCGGCACGAACCGCGTCACCACGGTGTTGCCGCCGCGGAACTGGCCGGCGCCGCCGGAGTCGGGCAGCTCCGAGCGCGACAGGTAGAGGATCGGGAAGAAAAGCTCGTTCTCCTCCGCGTTGGCCCCCGAGCTCTTGGGATCCCAGGTGTGGCCCCCGCTGTCGACCCCGTCGGCTCGGCGCCGCGCGCCGGTGCCTCCGATCATCGGCTCCAGGATCGAGCTGCCGTAGTACTCGCCGTTGCGGTCCCGGCCCTCCACTGACATCAGCGGCCACTGGCTCACCGATCCCCAGCACAAGACCTCTCCCTCGAGCTCGGGCGCCGTGAGGAGCATGCGGTTCAGCGCCTGGGTCGACTGCTTCATCGTCAGATGGACGGCCGTCGACGGGCCGGCGCTCATTGGAGACGGCCATGACGCGCACGTGATCGTGTTCGGCTCCGGCTCGAAACGCACGTGACGGAGGCCGCCGCCGATCGCGAAGTGCTGGTCGTACGTGAGCAGGGGGATGATGCCCGCGGTGATGCCGCCCTTCCACCCGACGTAGCCGGTGTTGAGGGCACCGATCGCGGGAGCCGTTCCGTCGTTGCCGAAGATCAGCTCGTCGCCGCGCTTGATGACGTTGAGCTGCACGGGGTAGACCCCCCGGTCTCCGACGAAGGCGCACTCCTGATACACCCGCTCGCTCCAGGTGCCGTCGGGGATCAGCCGCAGCTTCTCGACGAACGCCGCCTCGCCGTCGCTGATGATCTTCCGCATCACGCCCTTCACCGCCTCGGCGCCGTAGGACCGGATCAGCCCCTCCATGCGGCTCCGTGCCACGTTGATGCCGGCGAGCTGGGAGCGGAGGTCGAGCGACACCATCTGGGGCATCCGCGACCGCCGGCTGATCGAGTGCGCGACGTCGGCGCGCATCTCGCCGCGGTCGACGAGCTTCATCGGCGGAAACGGCGTTGGCTCCACGAAGACGCTGCGCGCGTCGGGACAGAAGGAACCGGGGGTTGTGCCGCCAAGGTCGTAGTGGTGCAGCGAGTTTGTGACCCACGCGAAGACCTTGCCGTCCACGATCACGGGGCTGTACATGCAGATGTCCTGCTGGTGGTTGGAGCCGATCCAGGGGTCGTCGGTAATGAAGACGTCGCCCTCGCGGATGCCCATCTCGGCCGCGCGGTGCTCGCAGGTCCACTTGATCGCGGAGTCGGCCGCGGCGTTGAGGTGCTGGAGGTACGGGGCGAAGTAGACGTACTCCGCCTCCTCGGTCAGCAGCGCGCAGTTGAGGTCGTGCACGATCGCCGCGATCGGCGACGGCGACACCGTGATGATCGCGGCGCTGTGCTCCTCGTTGACGTTCCAGATCGCGTGCCGCAGCACCTCGAAGTCGATCGGGTCGATGCGGTCGAGCGCAGCGCTGTGGAGCTCGACGTAGTCACCCAGGCGGAGATCGGCGGCCGGTCGGTAGGGCAGCACCTTGCCGCTCCAGTCAAGGTCTTCATGTGCCATTGCTCTTCCTCCTGAGCCTATGTGGCGAGCCTGATCCGGGCGTCGCCCGTGCTGGTCATTGCGAGGCCGTCGCCGTCCCGCAGCACGATGCTCGTGAACGGGAACTCGAGGATCGCCGGACCCTGCGCTTCGGCGGTCGCCATGCCGTTGTAGACGGGGACCTCCCGGCGTTCCCTCAGATGGGGCCAGAAGACCTCGCGTGTGCCCTTCAGCGCCGCCCCGCCGCCGTTCCCGAGATCCACGTGCATCTCCGGGGTCGGAATCGGCACGCGGCTGGTGAGGCGAATGGCGTCGATCGCGAAGCCCGCCTCCCGGAAGCCGGTGCCCTCCCCGTACTTCTGCTCATAGCGGCGCTCGAACTCCGCGAACAGCGGCTCGAGCTCCACGGTGATCTCGTCATCCCGGATCGACTCGTACAGCGGCACCTCGATGACGTGCAGCTGGCCCTTGAACTTCATGTCGATGGCGATGTCGAACACGGCTTTCTCGGGATCCCAGCCCTGGCCCGCCAGGGCCTCGATCGCGTCTCGGCGCAGCTGTTCGATCGGCGCGAGCACGTCCTCTGAGCGCATGGGCTCCGTGAGCAGCAGCGACGCCTCGAGGACCATGCCCGGGTCGCTCGAGCCGATCCCGTAGGCGCTCCAGACGGATGCCACGTTCGAGCCCGGAACGATCACGTCGATCGCCCCGAGGTGGCGGGCGTAGGAGGTCGCGTGCAGCGAAGCCGCGCCACCATAGGCGAGGACCGTGAAGTTGCGCGGGTCGTAGCCCTGCTCGAGCGACATCTTCTGCAGCAGCTCGGCCATCTGGTTTTCGACGATGTGAATCGCCCCGGCCGCGGCCTCCTCGATGCTCATGCCGAGAGCGTCGGCGATCGGCGCCATCGCCTTGCGGGCAAGGTCGGCGTCGAGCTGCAGCTTGCCGCCCAGGAAGTAATCGGGATCGATGAATCCGATCAGGAGGTTCGCGTCGGTGACCGTCGGCTCGGTGCCTCCGCGGCCGTAGCACGGCGGGCCCGGGTAGGCGCCGGCGCTCCGCGGGCCCACGCGCATGGCGCCGCTGATCGGGTCGATCGAGATGATCGATCCGCCGCCGCTGCCGATCGACCGGACGTCGATCGCCGGGACCTGGTACTCGAACTGGTCGACGGACGCCTTGCGGGTGCGCAGCGACCGGCCTTCGACGATCAGGCCCACGTCGAAGCTCGTCCCCCCCATGTCCGTGCACAGCGCCTCCGCGACGCCGTGACGGGCCACCAGGACCTCCGAGCCGTTCATCCCCCCGATCGGGCCGGAGCCGATGAGATAGGCGGCGGACGCCGAGACCTGGCTCAGCGGGCTCACGGTCCCGGTGCACTGGATGACGAGGATCTCCTCGCGCAATGCGGTGAGGCTCTGCTGGAGGCGGTTGAGGTACCGGTCGGTCTCGGGTGCCAGATAGGCGCTGAGGATGCACGCCATGAAGCGCTCGTACTCCCCCCAGCGCGGGACTACCTCGGCGGAGCAGATCACCGGGAAGCCCGCCGGCACGACGCCGAGCAGCTCCTCCTTGGCGGCCTGCTCGTGCGCGTCGTTGCGGAAGGACCAGAGAAAGCAGACGGCGATCGCCTCGCAGCCGGCCGCGAGGAGCTGTTCGCCGGCGGCCCGGACCGCCTCGCGGTTGAGCCTGACGACGACGTCGCCCGCCACGTCGATCCGCTCGTCCACCTCCTTGATGAGACGGCGCGGGACCAGCGGGACCGGCTTGTCGGTCAGCTGCGGATGCGTCAGGGCTGAGGTCGGCAGGCCGGCCACCCGGCCATGACCCTTCATGATCAACGTTGCGTCGCCGTGGCCCTTGGTCGTGATGACGCCGACGCGCGCGCCGGTGCGCTGCACCATGACGTTCGTCGCGACGGTCGTGCCGTGCAGGACGTGATCGACCGACTCAAGGAAGTCGGAAATCGGCAGGGCCACCTCCGACGCCACCGCCTCGAGCGCGTCGTGGAACCCGTGCTCGAAGTGCGGCGGCGTCGACGGAACCTTCACGGACGTGGCCAGACCCGACGAGTCCACGGCAACGCAGTCGGTGAAGGTCCCGCCGATGTCGATGCCGACGTTGAAGCCCATTCTCTCTCCTCCTGCTGCTCTCTTCTATCGCGCGATGAAGCCGCCGTCGACGGGTACCGCGAGCCCGGTCAGGTAGCTCGACGCCGGGCTCGCGAGGAACAGCGCGACATCGGCGACCTCGGAGGGCTGCCCGACCCGGCGCAGGGGCAGCAGCGCTAGGAAGCCGCCGAGCCGCTCCCTGACGCCGGGGTCGTCCTGGGAGGCGCCGCCGAAGAACGTCGCGAGCATTGGCGTGTCCGTCGGCCCGGGGCAGATGGCGTTCGCGCGGATGCCCTCCGGTCCCAGCGCCACGGCGATCGACTTCATGAAGAGGACGACGCCGCCCTTGGCAGCAGCGTAGAGCGGGCTGAAGGGAGACGCCACGAGGCCGGAGACCGATGCCGTGAACATGATCGACGCGCCGTCGGAGTTGCGCAGCAACGGCAGCGCCGCCTGAGTCATGACCATCGGCGCCCGGAGATTCAGCGCCATGCAGCGGTCCCAGTCGGCGGCCGAGAAGTTCAGGCCTGGGGCCCCCGGCGCGCCCGCGTGGTTGAACAGCACATCGAGACGATCGTGTCGGCCGGCGACGGCCTCCATGGTCCGGTGGATGGACTCCTCGTCCGTGAGGTCGGCGACCGCGAACTCCGCCGACCCACCCGTGTCGCGGATCTCATCGGCGGTCGCGCCGGCAGACGCCTCGTCGATGTCGACGACGATGACGTGGGCGCCGTGGGCGGCGAAGCTCACAGCCGCGGCGCGGCCCATGCCGGAGGCTCCGGCGGTGATCAGGGCGATGCGGTCTTCGAGGAGCGGTGCGCCTGGCGCGAGGGTTTGCCGCGTGGTCGGATGGCTCATTGCAGCACAACACTACTTCAGGATACCGATGTATACAATAGGAACCACGCGAATGAGAAGAGAGGTTCGATGAAGCCGATCGCCCCGACGAGCGCGCCCGTGTCGCGGAGACTGCGTGACGCGCTGCTTGCCCCGGAGATCCTCGTCGCCCCCGGCGCCTACGACGCCATCACCGCCCGGGCGATCCAGGACAACGGGTTCGACGCCGTGTACGTGACGGGTGCAGGCACGGTGAACGCGCAGTTCGGCCTGCCGGATGTCGGACTGATCACGCTCACCGAGATGAGCGCGGCGGTTGGCCGGATCTCCGACGCCGTGGACGTTCCCGTGTTCAGCGACGCCGACACCGGCTACGGCAACGAGCAGAACGTCGAGCGCACGGTGCGCGCGTTCGAGAAGGCCGGCGCTGCCGGGCTGCACATCGAGGACCAGGTCTCCGAGAAGCGCTGCGGCCACCTGTTCGACAAGCAGCTCATCCCCGCCGAGGAGATGTGCATGAAGATCGCGGCCGCGGTCAAGGCGCGGAGGGATCCCGACTTCGTGATCATCGCGCGCACCGACGCCATCGGCCCCGAGGGCTACGACGCGGGCCTGCAGCGCACGCACGACTACGCGCGCGCAGGCGCGGACGTCATCTTCATCGAGGCGCTCAATGGCCGCGAGGACTTCGAGCGCTACGCGAAGGACGCGCCCGACGTGCCGCTGCTCGCGAACATGACCGAGTTCGGCCGTACGCCGCTCATATCCGCGGAGGAGTTCAAGGCGCTCGGCTACGCCGCGGTCATCTTTCCGATGACTCCCTTCCGCCTCATGCTGCGGGCCGTCGACGAGGGTCTGGCGCACCTGAAGGCGCGGGGCACGCAGGACGGTCTCCTGGAGCGCATGCGCACGCGCAAGGAGCTCTACGACCTGCTCGACTACGACCCCAGCGGTGGCGTGCCGGAGGTGATCGGGTGACCGCCATGGAGCTGTTCATCGGCGGGCGCCGGGTCGCCGGCTCGGGGCCCACGTTTCCCGCGATCAACCCGTACCTGGGGGAGCCGTTCGCCGAGCTCACGTCCGCCACACCCGAGGACGTCGACGCGGCGGTCACGGCGGCCGCGGACGCCTTCGACGGCTGGCGCCGGACGCCCGGCGTCGCACGCGCGGAGCTGATGTTCAAGCTCGCCGACGCCCTCGTCCGCGAAAGCGACGCGCTCGCCCGGATCGAGACGCAGGACAACGGCAAGATCATCCGCGAGACGCGCAATCAGCTGCTGTTCGCGGCCCGCAACTACCGCTTCTTCGCCGGCGCCGCCGACAAGCTCACGGGCGAGACCAAGCCCCTCGACCGCGAGACGGTCTTCGACTACACGACGCTCGAGCCGCTCGGTGTGTGTGCCCTCATCACGGCGTGGAACTCTCCGCTGCAGCTGCTCGCCAACAAGCTGGCCCCGGCGCTCGCCGCGGGCAACACGGTCGTCGTCAAGCCGTCGGAGCACACGTCGGTCAGCACGCTCATGTTCGCCGGGATCGTCGACGAGGTCGGCTTTCCGCCCGGCGTCTTCAACGTCGTCTGCGGCGCGGCGGAGACCGGCGAGGCGCTCACGACGCATCCGCGGGTCGACAAGATCAGCTTCACGGGCAGCGTCGCGACCGGCTCGCGCATCGCGGCGGCTGCCGCGCGCACGATCACGCCCGTCACGCTCGAGCTCGGTGGCAAGTCAGCGAACGTGATCTTCGAGGACGCCGACCTCGAGAAGGCGATGTCGGGCGCCGTGTCCGGCGTGTTCGCCGCCGCCGGCCAGACCTGCGTCGCCGGATCCCGTCTCCTCGTGCACGAGACGGTCTACGACCAGGTGCTCGACGGCGTCGCCGAGCGCGCACGCAAGATCAGGATGGGAGACCCGCTCGAGGACGCGACGGAGATGGGCCCGGTCGCCCACGAGGAGCAGATGCGCGCCGTGTTGCGGCACATCGAGCGCGCGAAGGCGGACGGCGCGGATCTGGTCGTCGGCGGCGAGCCGGTGGACACTTCCGGCAACGCCTGCTTCGTTCCGCCGACGATCTTCGGCGGCGTCCGCAACGACATGGCGCTGGCGCAGGAAGAGATCTTCGGGCCGGTGCTGGCGGTGCTTCCCTTTTCCGACGACGCCGAGGCCGTTGCGATCGCGAACGACACCCGCTACGGCCTCGCCGCGGGCATCTGGACGCGGTCTCTCAGCCGCGCCCATCTGCTTGCCAGGGAGCTGCGCTGTGGCAACGTCTGGGTCAACACGTACCGGTCGAGCGCCGCGCAGGCGCCGTTCGGCGGGACGAAGCAGAGCGGCTACGGACGCGAGCGCGGCATCGAGGCGCTCGCCTACTACACCCGCGTGAAGAACACCATGATCGAGCTCTCGGACGACATCCGGGACCCGTTCAAACTCGGGACGTAGGGCCGATGCGGCTCGCGTTCATCGGCCTCGGGGCCATCGGGTTGCCGATCGCCCGCCGGCTCGCGCTGCACCCGCACCTCGAGCTGTCGATCTACGACACGCGTCCCGAGGTGCTGGAGGCGGAGGCGTCGCTCGGCCGCGTGGCCGCGTCGGTGGCCGATGCGATCGCCGATGCCGAGGTCATCTTCACCGTGCTCCCCGCCGACCCGCACGTCCGCAGCGTCGGCGAGGAGATCGCGGCCGCCGGCTCGCGGGGCCAGGTCCTCGTGGAGCTCAGCACCGTCGCTCCCAGCACGATCGACGTGCTGGCCGCCCAGCTCGACCGCGCGGGTGTCGAGACGCTCGGTGGCGCGCTCATGCGCAGCGTGGCGGCGGCCGAGACCGGCGAGCTGAGCATCTTCGTCGGAGGCCGGGCCGACCTGGTCGAGCAGGTGCGGCCGGCGCTGGAGCAGATGGCCACGGAGATCCGCATGGTCGCGACCGCGGCGGCGGCGAAGGCACTGAAGATCGTCAACAACATGGTCGTGAGCAGCCTTGATCTCGTGATCTGCGACGCGCTCCTCGTCGGCGCGCGCCACGGGATCGAGCCCGGCCGGCTCGTCGACGCCATCGGGCGGTCCGGCGGTGAGAGCTGGCCGCTCCGCAACCACATCGAGAAGCATCTGCTCACCGACGAACTCGCGCCGGGCCGCTTCAGCATCCGCTACATGGGCAAGGACGCGGCGCTCGCCTCGCGACTGGCGCAGGACCGCGGCCAGCCGGCCTGGTTCGCCGGGATGGTGAACGCTGCCTACCGCGGGACCGATGCACTCGGCTACGGCAACCACTACCACCCGATCGTGATGCGCTGGCTCGAGCACGCGGCGAGCTCGGCGCCGGTCACGCCGTCTCGATCAGCTGAAGACGCGCTGACGTCCGAGGCGCAGGCCGCGTGCGAGGCACTCTCCCGCGGCGTGGTTGCCGAGCAGGCGCTCATCACGCTCGACGCGCTGCGCCTGATCGCGGCCGAGGGCGTCGCGACGGGCGAGGCGCTTGATCACTTCGACGCCGGCTCCGCCTCCAACGACGGCATGCGCGCCCTCCGCAGCGGCGAGGATGTCGCCCGCGCCGCGCCGCCGCTATCTGCGCTCGTGGAGTCCTTGGACGCTGTGTGCACACTGGCCGCCGAAGTGACAGTGCCGGCGATCACGTTCGAGCTCGGCAGGAATCTCGCTCTCTCGCTGGCGGATCTCCACGGTCGCGGAGCGAGC
>WUUC01232585.1_pt1 | contig 15782 bp, 12 predicted proteins | sample 6278441 | NCBI WGS metagenome assembly WUUC01 (sample SAMN13675441, study PRJNA597444) | soil metagenome | isolation source: soil | place: USA: Washington | collected 2017-10
GCCCCCGCCGGATCAGCGAACTCGCCCAAGCCGCCCTCGTCCTCACGCGAATCGAGAACGTCCAACTACGGACTTCTTGTTGAGATCACTTCACTGCGCCGACGGGAACTCCGAATGCTTACCGATCGACTCCCTCCCTCCATTCTTCGATCGCCCTCAACTCAAGAACGAGCGGCAACGCGCGGCGGACATTCACTATAAAGGACGGCACTATCGGTCGAGCGCAGCTCGAAGTGCCCGGTCATTGGCCGACAGCCACTCGGCGGAGTCCCGGGCTCGATCTCTCGCCTCCGCATTGCAATAAGCCGCGAAGCCCGCATGTCCAGCTAATGCACTACTCTCCATCAGTTCCCAGAACCATGCGCGGTTTTGCTCTACTGCATCAACCACGCGGTAGCGGTCTGGCCCTTCTAGGCCGTATGTGTCGACGAACAACCGAAACCGGTCGAGCGCGCGGCCGCGACGCACATCACGCACGTAGGCGTCAGGACGCAACGGCACCCATAAACGCGCTGCACACGCAACGTCCCACACCCGTGAACCCGGACTGGCGAGGTCGAAGTCGATAAGAGCGGCGGCTCGGCCGTCGCGAAAGATGATGTTGTCAAGGTTCGGGTCGTTGTGGCTGACGAGATCTCCACCGAAGGGCTGAGGTGGCGAGGGTGGCCAGGCGTGCGACGACGGATCAAATGTGGAGGCCGCAGAATGGTAGGAGCGCAGCAGTTCCGCTACGCTCATCAGCGCTTCATCAGTGAGAGCCCAGTCCGGGTAGGGTGGAACGATTGGCGTGCCAGAAATGTAGCTGAGCACTTCCCGCCCCTGAGAGTCCACTCCAAGGAATCGCGGCGCTCCGCCGAAACCGGAGGCCTCGAGGTGACGGAGCAAGGCGTGAGTAGCTGGACTGAATACACGCTGGGGACGGTGAACCGTGTCACCTATCCGAACAACCCGATCTCGGTTGGCGGTACCACCGATCAGTACGATCTCTCGCAGGTCGTGATCGGGCGGCTCGGCCTCATTCGACCGGCACTCACCGCTCATTACGCCTCCAGAAGCGCGTCCGCGAGCCTGGAGTGCGTCACGATCCCGCCGAGGAGACCACTGCGCAGCGCGGCCCGCGCGGCAACAAGTTTACCCATCCCGTAGGCGATGCCGATCACCTCCGGGATCGCTCGCATCTGTTCCGCATCGATACCTATCACGCGCTCGCTGAGGTCAGGCCGGACCGGTTCGCCCTCTGCGGAGAGAAAGACTCCCGACAGGTCGGCACAGACTCCTTGACGACGCAAGCATCGACGGTCGCGTTCGCTGGCTGCGTCATAGAGGGTCGACTGGCCCGGCGCCCAGAGACCAACTCCCGTGACAAGCTTCGTGACGCGAGGGAGCTGGGCGAAAGCTCGAACCACTTCTGGCTGCCGACGCAGCGCACGTGCCGTCGCCGAGTCGGAGACAGTGAACGGTGCATAGAAGACATAAGCCGGGCCACCGGCGGCTCGTGCCATGTCACGCACGACGTCGATCGAGGTGTGGTCGCCGTTCTGTAGCGGTAGGGCTCCCGTGAGTTGTACGACCGGCACGCCGGGCAGCTGCGGCAGGGCACTGGCCATCGCGCTGACGGAGCGAGCCCAGGCGAGGCCGAGCACGTCCTGCGACGTGAGCACCTCCCCGAGCAGCTCGGCCGCGGCCCGCCCCAGCTGCCGCCGCAGGTCCGCGGGGTCGTCGTCCGGCGTGTTGACCACGACTGCGTGCTGCAGACCGAAGCCGTCTTGAAGCCGCGCGGACAGGTCGACATTGATGAGGCCTTCGTGCCGAATCTCGATGCGAACCAGCCCGCTGTCTCGAGCGAGGTCGAGAAGGCGGGCGACCTTGAACCGGCTGAGCCCGAACTCTTCGGCGATCTCGATCTTCGATCGGCCGCCAAGGAAGAAGCGGCGTGCGATCGACGCCGAGAGGATCAACTCGGCCGGCCCTGCCGATCGAGGTGCCATCGAACCCTCCGCTCATTTGAGCGTCTCGCTTCTCGACTTTGCGCGATCGCTTGACGAACACGCCCGTTCAGCATGACACTACCGGCACGCATGAGGAAGTTCTTGCTCATATGAGCAGCTCGTGTGCTTCCAACGCGGGGAGACGAGACCGTGCCGGGCGGTTCGTGTGCTCGATGGCTGCTGGCCACGAGCCGCCGCCGGGCGGACCGAATCTCGGCCCCCGTCCACTGATCGGGGAGGACCGGCCGGTGCGAAGAGGCGCGGGATTCGCGTTCGCGGCGATGACAGCAGCGATGACTTTGGCCGCGAGCGGGTGTGCGGGGTGGGGTGGCGGCCCGGGCGGAGGCGGGCCGAACACGATCAACGTGCTCATGGTGAACAACCCGCAGATGGTGGATCTGCAGCAGCTCACGGCCGAGCACTTCACCGCCAGGACGGGCATCACGGTGAACTACACCGTGCTGCCGGAGAACGACGTCCGAGACAAGATCAGCCAGGAGTTCTCCAGCCAGGCCGGGCAGTACGACGTGGCCACGCTGAGCAACTTCGAGATCCCGATCTACGCGAAGAGCCGGTGGGTCGCGCCGCTCGACGACTACGTGAAGGCGGACCCGACCTTCAACCAGGCCGACATCCTCGGGCCGATGACCGCATCGTTGTCCGCCGAGGACGGCAAGCTCTACGGCGAGCCGTTCTACGGCGAGTCGTCATTCCTCATGTACCGAAAGGACGTGCTGGAGGCTCAGGGCATCACGATGCCTCCTAAGCCGACGTGGCAGCAGGTCGCCGACATCGCCGCGCAGGTCGACGGCGTCCAGCCGGGCATGGCCGGGATCTGCCTGCGAGGACAGCCTGGGTGGGGCCAGGTGTTCGCCCCGCTGACCACGGTCGTCAACACGTTCGGCGGCACCTGGTTCACCGCGGACTGGCAGGCGCAGGTCAATGCACCGGCGTTCAAGGAGGCCACCCAGTTCTACGTGGACCTCGTCCGGGAACACGGCGAGGTCGGCGCCCCGCAGGCGGGCTTCACCGAGTGCCTGAACAACCTCATCCAGGGCAACGTCGCGATGTGGTACGACGCCACCTCGGCTGCCGGGTCGCTGGAGGCCGCCGACTCCCCGGTCCGCGGCAAGATCGGATACGTCGCCGCCCCGGTCGTGAAGACGAACAGCTCGGGGTGGCTCTACGCGTGGTCCTGGAGCATCCAGCAGGCGAGCACCAAGAAGGACAATGCGTGGAAGTTCATCTCGTGGGCCTCCAGCAAGGAGTACGAGGAGCTGGTCGGTTCCCAGCTGGGCTGGTCGAAGGTGCCTGCGGGCAAGCGGGCTTCCACCTACGAGAATCCGGAATACCTCGCGGAGTCGTCGGCGTTCGCCGAGCCGACCAGGGCTGCGATCGCGGCGGCCGACCCGCGGAACCCGGGGGTCCAGCCGCGGCCCGCGCTGGGCATCCAGTTCATCGGCATCCCCGAGTTCCCGGACCTGGGAACCCAGGTCTCGCAGGGGGTCAGCTCGGCCATAGCCGGTCAGACCACTGTCGACGAGGCGCTCGACCGCGGCCAGCAGCTCGCAGAGGACGTCGCAGAGGCCTACCGGAGCAGGGGTGCGGGATGACGCGCCTGGCGCCACCACACGGCATCGCCATGACTGAGGAGGAGGCGGCATGAGTACGACTGTCGAGGCCGGCCGCGGCGCACCACACGCCTCGCGGCCGTCAGGGGCGGGGGCCAACGCACTGCGCCGCTCCAGCGACTGGGCGCGGCGCGCACCGCTGCTGCCCGCGCTGATCTTCACGATCATCGTGACCCAGCTGCCGTTCGTGGTCACCCTGATCGTGTCGTTCATGGACTGGAACGCTTACTACCCGGACGAGCGCGGGTTCGCGGGGTTCGACAACTACGTACGGGTACTGACCGACATCAACACGCTCACCTCGATCTGGGTCACGATCCTGCTCACCGCCGTCGTCGTGCTCGTGAGCCTGTTCCTCGGAATGATCATTGCGCTGCTGCTCGACCGGCAGTTCCGGGGGCGGGGCTTCGTCCGCACGATGATGATCACTCCGTTCCTCATCGTGCCCGTGGCTGCGGCACTGGTGTGGAAGCACGCGCTCTACAATCCGGAGTACGGTCTGCTCAACGGTCTGCTCACCACGGTGTGGGGGCTGTTCGGGTCGGACAATCCCCCTCAGCCGGACTGGATCTCCACCGCGCCGCTGGTGTCGGTAGAGATCGCGCTGATCTGGCAGTGGACCCCGTTCATGATGCTCATCCTGCTCGCGGGCCTGCAGGGCCGGCCGCTCGACGTCATCGAGGCAGCCCGGATCGACGGCGCGAGCAGTTGGCAGATCTTTCGCTACATGACCTTCCCGCACCTGCGCCAGTACCTTGAGCTCGGCGGCCTGCTCGGGTCCATCTACATCGTGCAGAACTTCGACGCGGTCTTCACGATCACCTCGGGCGGCCTGGGCACCGCGAACCTGCCCTACACGATCTACCAGATCTTCTACCAGGCCCACGACTACGGCCGCGCCTCCGCAGCCGGCGTCGTCGTGGTGATCGGCACGATCGCCATCGCCACCTTCGCGCTGCGCACCGTGTCGTCGCTGTTCCGTGAGGAGACCCGATGACCACCATCACCGACACCGCACCGGTCCCGGCGAGCCGCACGACCGCGGGGGCGCCCCGACGGGTGCGGTCGCCCCGGGGCGGGATCGTCCTCGCGGTGCTCGCCTGGCTGATCGGCATCCTGTTCGTGCTGCCGGTGCTGTGGATGATCCTGACGTCGCTGCACAGCGAAGCCGACGCGGCGACGAACCCGCCCTCGATCGCCGCGCCGCTGACGTTCCAGGGCTATGCCGAGTTCTTCGGCGCCTCCACCGGCGCCAGCCCGTGGCCGCCGCTGCTCAACTCGCTGACCGCGAGTGTCGTGTCCACCCTGCTCGTGCTGCTCCTCTCGATTCCCGCGGCCTACGCCCTGTCGATCCGACCGGTGCGCAAGTGGACCGACGTCATGTTCTTCTTCCTGTCCACCAAGATGCTGCCGATCGTGGCCGGCCTGCTGCCGATCTACCTGTTCGCCCAGTACACCGGGCTGTTGGACAACATCTGGCTGCTCATCGTGTTCTACACGTCGATGAACCTACCGATCGCCGTCTGGATGATGCGCTCATTTCTCGCCGAGGTTCCGGTGGAGATGCTCGAAGCCGCCTCCATCGACGGCGCCGGCCTGCTGCGCACCCTGCGCGACATCGTGGCGCCCGTCGTCCTACCCGGGATCGCCGCCACGTCGCTCATCTGCTTCATCTTCTCCTGGAACGAGCTGCTGTTCGCCCGGGTCCTGACCGCGACCGTCGCCACCACCGCGCCGGTGTTCCTGACCAGCTTCGTCACCAGCCAGGGCTTGTTCCTCGCGAAGGTCTGCGCGGCCGCCTTCGCGGTGTCGCTGCCCGTCCTCATTGCCGGGTTCGCGGCCCAGGACAAGCTCGTCCAGGGCCTGTCCCTCGGTGCCGTCAAGTAGGACGACCGCGCGCGGTTCGGAAGGGAGCAATTCGAAATGAGAGCAGCCGTGTTGCGCGGGCCCGGGGACGTCGTCGTCGAGGAACGACCCGTTCCGGAGGCCGGCCCCGGTGAGGTCGTCGTCCGCGTCAGCTCGGTCGGGGTGTGCGGGTCCGACACGCACTACTACGACCACGGGCGTATTGGCCGCTTCGTCGTGGAGCAACCCCTGGTGCTGGGCCACGAGGCCGCGGGAGAGGTGACCGACCTCGGGCCCGGCGTTACCCGGTTGACGGTCGGCCAGCGGGTGTCCGTCGAGCCCGGGGTCCCGGACATGACCTGCGCCCAGTGCCTCGCCGGCCGGTACAACCTGTGCCCGAACATGCGCTTCTTCGCGACCCCGCCGATCGACGGCGCGTTCGCCGAGTACGTCGTGGTGCACGAAGCCTTCGCCCACCCGGTACCCGACAGCATCAGCGACGACGCCGCGGCCCTGCTCGAACCCCTCTCGGTCGGCATCTGGGCCTGCCAGAAGGCCGGTGTCACCGCGGGTTCGCGGGTGCTCGTCACCGGAGCTGGCCCGATCGGCCTGGTCAGCGTGCAGACCGCGCTCGCGTTCGGGGCGACCGAAGTCGTCGTGTCCGATGTCAATCCGGCACGTCTTGCCATCGCTGGGGAGTTGGGGGCCACCGTGCTAGTCGACGCCCGAGAGTCGAACGTCGGGGACCTGGACCGGGCGCCGCAGATCCTGCTCGAGTGTTCGGGGTTCCCGCCCGCGATCGGCGACGCGATCCGGGCCCTCGACCGGGCCGGGCGTGCCGTGCTTGTGGGCATGGGCGGCGACGAAATCCCCCTGCCGCTATCCGTGGTGCAGGAACGCGAGCTGGAGGTCACGGGCACATTCCGCTACGCCAACACCTGGCCGACGGCGATCGCGCTGGTGGCCTCCGGGAAGGTCGACGTCGACCGCCTCGTCACCGGCACCTACCGCCTGGACGAGGCCGAGCAGGCGCTGACCGCCGGCCGGCTTGACCAGCAGTCGGTCAAGGTCGTCGTCCACCCGCAGACCTGACCTTCACCCGCGTCAACACGACCTGGCCCGAAGTCGAGAGGAACCCGATGGCCTCCGTCACCTACAACAAGGCGAGCCGCTTCTATCCCGGGGCCGAACGGCCGGCGGTCGACGCGCTCGACCTCGACATCGCCGACGGGGAGTTCCTCGTCCTGGTCGGCCCGTCCGGCTGCGGCAAGTCAACCAGCCTGCGCATGCTCGCCGGCCTCGAGGAGGTGAACGACGGCGCGATCCACATCGGTGAGCGCGACGTCACCCACCTCAAGCCCAAGGACCGCGACATCGCCATGGTCTTCCAGAGCTACGCCCTCTATCCGCACATGACCGTGGCCGACAACATGGGCTTCGCCCTCAAGATCGCAGGCATGGACAAGGCCGACATCCGCAAGCGGGTGGAGGAGGCCGCCCGGATCCTCGACCTGACCCCGTTCCTCGACCGCAAGCCCAAGGCAATGTCCGGCGGCCAACGTCAACGCGTCGCGATGGGCCGCGCGATCGTGCGCAACCCGCAGTGCTTCCTCATGGACGAGCCGCTGTCGAACCTCGACGCCAAGCTGCGCGTGCAGACCCGCACCCAGATCGCCGCCCTGCAGCGCCGTCTCGGCGTCACGACGGTCTACGTCACCCACGACCAGGTTGAAGCAATGACCATGGGCGACCGTGTCGCGGTGCTCAAGGACGGCATCCTCGCCCAGTGCGACACCCCGCTGAACCTCTACCAACGGCCGACGAGCGTGTTCGTCGCCGGGTTCATCGGATCCCCGGGCATGAACATCACAGAGTTCCGGGTCGAGGGCACCGAGGCCGTTCACGGGCAGGCCCGGGTCCGTCTGGCCACCCCCACCCTGACTGCGCTGCGGAAGGAGTCCACGGACCGGGTCACCGTCGGCTTCCGCCCTGAGGACCTCGACGTGGTCGCCGAGACCGAAGCCGGCGCGTTCCCCGTTGACGTCGCCGTCGTCGAGGAACTCGGCTCGGACGCCTTCCTCTACGGGAGCCCGGTCGGCGAACCTGACAGCCAGATCGTCGCGAGGGTCGACCCTCGCCGTCCCCCGGCCAAGGGTGAGCGTGTCCACCTGCGCATCCGCCCCGGTCACGAGCACTACTTCTCCGCGACCACCGGCGCGCGCCTCACGTCGCATGAGTGATACCCGGAGGACGGTATGATCGCGGTCTGCGGCGAGGCCCTCATCGACCTCGTCGATCAGGGCGGGTGGACGTTCCGAGCCCATCCCGGAGGGAGCCCGGCGAATGTCGCGGTCGGGCTCGCCCGCCTCGCGATCCCGGCCGCGCTGCTTGCCAGGGTCGCCGACGATGGTTTCGGTCGGCTGCTGCGGCAGCACCTAACCGACAACGGGGTCGACACCCGATTCCTGATCAGCGCGGCCGAGCCCAGCACCCTCGCCGTGGTAACCCTCGACCCAGTCGGCGTCGCGTCCTACCAGTTCTACGTCAACGGAACAGCGGACTGGCAGTGGACACCGGACCAGTTGCCACCGGCCCTGCCCCCCGATGCCGTCGCCCTGCACGCCGGTTCGCTGGCGCTGTCGATCGAGCCGGCCGCGACCGTGCTGACCGAACTGCTTCGCGCCGAGCGCGACCGTGGGCAGGTGACGATCTCGTTCGACCCGAACCTTCGGCCGTCGTTCGAGCCGGACCGGGACGCCGCGCGGCGACGCGTCGAACGGCAGGTCGCCCTGTCCGATCTGGTGAAGGTGTCGTCGGAGGACCTCGGGTGGCTGCAGCCGGGCGAGTCACCGGCTCAGGTCGCACACCGGTGGGTGGAGAAGCTGGGTCCGGCGCTCGTCATCGTCACCCTCGGTGGTGGCGGCGCGCTCGCCGTGGGCCCCAACGGTGGGGAGGTACACCGTCCGTCACCGACCGTCGAGTTGGCCGACACGGTGGGCGCCGGCGACGCCTTCACCGCGGGCCTGCTCGCCGCCCTGGCGGACAGGAAGCTCCTCGGCGGCGCGAACCGGCCCGCCCTGGCAGCCCTGAGCGCCGACACCCTCGCCGATGTCATCGACGAGGCCGGACTGGTCGCCGCGATCACCTGCTCCCGCGCAGGCGCGGACCCGCCCACCCGGGACGAGGTCTCGGCGTGGCGGGGGCAGCGAACGGTCGCCGGAGGGCCCGGCCGATGACCCTGGTCGCCGGCATCGACTCATCGACCCAGTCGTGCAAGGTGGTGATCCGGGACGCCGTGACGGGCGAGCTGGTTCGGCAGGGACGCGCGTCGCACCCGAATGGCACGGAGGTTCATCCCGAAGCGTGGTGGACGGCGCTGCAGACGGCGCTGGCCGAGGCCGGCGGGCTGGCCGATATTGCCGCAGTCAGCATCGGCGCCCAGCAGCACGGCATGGTCTGCCTCGACGAGGCCGGGCGGGTGGTGCGTCCGGCGCTGTTGTGGAACGACACTCGATCAGCCGGCGCCGCGGCCGACCTGATCGAGGAGCTGGGAGGCGGCGACGCGGGCAAGCGGGCGTGGGCCGACGCCGTCGGCAGCGTGCCCGTCGCGTCGTTCACGGTGACCAAGCTGCGCTGGCTCGCCGAGCACGAGCCCGCCGCCGCCGAGCGGACTGCCGCCGTCGCGCTCCCGCACGACTGGCTCAGCTGGCGCCTCGCCGGGAACACAGGGCTCGACGCGCTGTGGACCGACCGCGGCGATGCGAGCGGCACCGGCTACTGGTCCCCGGCCACAGGGCAGTACCGCCTGGATCTGCTGGCCCGCGCGCTGGGCCACGAGCCGGTGGTGCCCCGGGTCGTGGGGCCGGCCGAGGCGGGCGGCGCGACCCCCACGGGGGTTGCGCTCGGGCCCGGAACCGGTGACAACGCCGCCGCCGCACTGGGGCTGGGCACCGTCGCGGGCGACGTGATCGCGTCGATCGGCACCTCCGGGGTGGCGTGCTCGGTGACCGAGGTGCCCGCGCACGATCCGTCCGGCACCGTCGCCGGGTTCGCCGACGCGACCGGCCGGTTCCTTCCGCTCATCGCCACGCTCAACGCGGCGCGCGTGCTCGACGCGGCCGCCGGCCTGCTGCGCGTCGACCACGACGAGCTGTCCCGGCTGGTGCTCTCCGCCCCGCCCGGCGCGGACGGCCTGGTCGTCGTGCCTTACCTGGAGGGGGAGCGCACGCCGAACAAGCCCGACTCGACCGGCGCCGTGCACGGGCTGCGGCTCACCAACTCCACCCCCGCGCACCTCGCTCGGGCCGCGGTCGAGGGGCTGCTGTGCGGCCTCGCCGACGGCATCGAGGCGGTCGTGGCCGCGGGCGCGCAGGTCGAGCGGGTCTTCCTCATCGGCGGCGGCGCCCGTTCCGAGGCCGTGCGCAGGATCGCCCCCACCGTCTTCGGTCGCCCCGTGCTCGTGCCGCCGCCCGGGGAGTACGTGGCCGACGGCGCGGCCCGGCAGGCGGCGTGGGTGCTCGCCGGCGGCGCCGAGCCGCCGGAGTGGGAGCGGGCGGGCACCGAGACCTACGAGAGCGACGCCGTCGAGGCGGTGCGCCACCGCTACGCCGAGGCCAGTGACCTGACGCTGTCCCGGCGGTCCTGACCCGGAGCCTCTCGATCCTTGAACAGGAAGGAACGCCCATGCCGCCGCTCACGTCCGCGTCGCTGTCGTCGTTCGACCCCGCCGTGGCCACCCCGTCCTACGACCGCAGCCAGGTCACGGCGGGCATCGTGCACTTCGGCGTGGGCGGCTTCCACCGGGCGCACCAGGCCATGTACCTCGACCGGCTGATGAACGAGGGCAAGGCGCTGGACTTCGGCATCTGCGGCGTCGGGGTGATGCCGTTCGACCAGAAGATGCGCGACGCAATGGAGGCCCAGGACTGTCTCTACACCCTCGTCCTGAAGTACCCCGACGGACGCAACGAGCCGCGGGTGATCGGGTCGATCGTCGAGTACCTCTACGCCCCCGACGACCCGGACGCCGTCATCGAGAAGATGGCGGCGGAGACGACCCGGATCGTGTCGCTGACCGTGACCGAAGGCGGCTACAACTTCAACGCCGTCACCGGCGAGTTCGAGGCCGGGAACCCGCACGTCCAGCACGACCTGGCGCCCGGAGCCGTCCCGAAGACCACGTTCGGCCTCATCACCGAGGCGCAGGCGCGGCGCCGCGAGCGCGGGCTCCCGCCGTTCACCGTGATGTCGTGCGACAACATCCAGGGCAACGGTGACGCCGCGAAGAAGAGCTTCGGCGCCTTCGCCCGCCTGCGTAATCCCGAACTGGGCGACTGGGTGGAGCAGAACGTGGCCTTTCCGAACTGCATGGTCGACCGCATCACGCCGGTGACCACGGACGACGACCGCGAGGAGATCGCGCGCCAGTTCGGGGTCGAGGACCGCTGGCCGGTGGTGTGCGAGGACTTCACGCAGTGGGTGCTCGAGGACCATTTCCCGCAGGGCCGCCCGCCGTTCGAGGACGCGGGCGTGCAGCTGGTCGAGGACGTCATGCCCTACGAACTGATGAAGCTGCGCCTGCTCAACGCCAGCCACCAGGGCCTCTGCTACTTCGGCTACCTCGCGGGGTACCGGCTGGTGCACGATGTGTGCCAGGACCCGCTGTTCGCCAACTTTCTGCTTGCCTACATGGACCGCGAGGCCACGCCGACGCTAGACCCCGTCCCCGGCGTCGACCTCGACGAGTACAAGGCAAACCTGATCGCCCGGTTCTCCAACGCCTACGTGCGCGACACCGTGGCTCGGCTGTGCGCCGAGAGCAGCGACCGCATCCCGAAGTGGCTGCTGCCAGTGATCCGCCAGAACCTGGCGAACGGCGGTGAGATCACCCGGTCCGCCGCAATCGTCGCGAGCTGGGCACGCTACGCCGAGGGCGTCGACGAGCAGGGCGAGCCGATCCAGCTCGTCGACCGGCTCGCGAACCGGCTCACCGCCACCGCCCAGCACAACCGGGAGGACCCGCTGGCGTTCCTGCGCGACCGCGAAGTGTTCGGGGACCTGGTGGACGACGAACGCTTCACCACCGTGTACCGGTCGCACCTGGAGTCGCTGCACGAGCACGGCGCGCGGGCAACGCTGGAGAAGCTCGCGTGAGCGGGACGATGGCCGGGGTCGTGCTGCCCGGGAACAGCACCGTCAAGCAGGTCACCGTCCCGGTGCCGGAACCGGGACACGGCCAGGTCCTGCTGAATGTCAAGGCCTCATCGATCTGCGGCAGCGACCTGCGGGCCATCTACCGGGAGCACCTTGGATCCGGACCTGAGGCCTATCAGGGCGTCATCGCCGGGCACGAACCCTGCGGTCAGGTCGTCGCGGTCGGCCCCGGGTGCCGTCAACTGGCCGAGGGTGACCGAGTCGTCGTCTACCACATCGCCGGCTGCGGGGTGTGCGAGGAGTGCCGGCACGGCTACATGATCAGCTGCACCTCGCCGCTGCGGGCGGCGTACGGGTGGCAACGCGACGGCGGCCACGCCGAGTACCTCTTGGCGGAGGAGAACACCTGCATCGCCCTACCCGAAGAGCTCTCCTACATCGATGGCGCGCTCGTCTCCTGCGGATTCGGCACCGCATTCGAGGGACTTCTGCGCCTCCGGCTCTCCGGCCAGGACCGCTTGTTGGTCACCGGGCTTGGCCCGGTAGGCCTGGCCGCAGCGATGCTGGGACGGGCAATGGGCGCCGGACCGATCATCGGCACGGACGTCGCGCCCGCCCGCCTCAAGCTGGCCGAAGACCTGGGTGCCGTCGACCATGCCGTCCCCGCAGACGAGGCCGTGAGGATGATCCCGGAGCTGACCGGCGCCCGCGGCTGCGAAGCCACAATCGACTGCTCTGGAAGCGCGGCCGCCCGCGTGCTCGCGCTGCAGAACACTCGTCGCTGGGGCCGCTGCGCCTTCGTCGGCGAGGGTGGCTCGATCACCTTCGCCGTCTCCGAGCTTCTCATCCACAAGCAGGTCACCCTCTACGGCTCCTGGGTCACCTCCCTGCGGCACATGGAGGACCTGCTCGAGCACCTCGCGCGCTGGGGTCTGCATCCCGAGCGGACGGTTACCGACCGGTTCCCGCTGTCCGCCGCCGCCAAGGCCTACCAGGTCGCCGACGAAGCGACAGGCGGCAAGGTCTGCATCGTCGGCGGTTGACCCGCGCGTATCGACAGCTTCCGTTGATGTTCCCGACCGCGTGCGACTCGCGTTCCCTGCATCGATCACTCCCATCGGAGGTCCCCGTGAACATGCCGGCTGTGCACGGCGGTGCTGTCCCACCACGCCGAGCTAAGATCGTGTGCACGCTCGGCCCGGCGACCGGGAGCGAGGAGCGGATCGCCGAGCTCGTCGCGGCCGGGATGGACATCGCGCGGCTGAACTTCAGCCACGGCGACCGCGCCGACCACCAGCAGGTCTACCGCGCCGTCCGCAAGGCCGCCGACGAGGCGGGACGCGCGGTCGGGATCCTGGCCGACCTGCAGGGCCCCAAGATTCGGTTGGGGCGCTTCGCCGCCGGCCCGGTGGAGTGGGACACCGGCGAGGTCGTGCGGATCACCGTCGACCCGGTGCCCGGGTCTCGGAATCGCGTGTCGACGACCTACGCCGGGCTGGCCGGCGATGCAAAGCCTGGTGACCGACTGCTCGTCGACGACGGCCGCCTCGGGCTGCAGGTCCTCGACGTCGAGGGGCCGGACGTGGTCTGCAAGGTCCTCGTCGGCGGCGTCGTGTCGGACAACAAGGGCCTGTCCCTGCCCGGGATGGATGTGTCGGTGCCCGCCCTGTCCGACAAGGACATCGCCGACCTGGAGTTCGCCCTCGGCCTCAGCGTCGATCTGGTCGCGCTGTCCTTCGTGCGGTCGCCAGCCGACATCGGCCTCGTACACGAGATCATGGACCGGATGGGGCACCGCACCCCCGTCATCGCGAAGTTGGAGAAGCCCGAGGCCGTTGCAGATCTTGAGGCCGTCGTGGCCGCGTTCGACGGGCTCATGGTTGCCCGCGGCGACCTCGGCGTCGAGTTGCCCCTGGAGCGGGTGCCGCTCGTGCAGAAGCGCGCCGTCCAGTTGTGCCGCGAGAACGCGAAGCCGGTCATCGTCGCCACCCAGATGCTCGACTCGATGATCGCCAACCCGCGTCCGACCCGTGCGGAGACCTCCGACGTGGCCAACGCGGTGTTGGACGGGGCGGACGCGCTGATGCTGTCGGGGGAGACGAGCGTCGGGGCACACCCCGTCGAGGTGGTGCGGACCATGGCCCGGATCATCGAGGAGGTCGAGTCGGAACCGGTGGCCGTGGTTCCGCCCCTGCGCCACCTGCCACGCACCCAGCCCGGGCTGATCTCCCAGGCCGCGCGGGACATCGGTGAGGGTCTCAACGCCAAGGCCCTGGCCGCGTTCACGCAGTCCGGCGACACCGTTCGCCGGCTCGCCCGCCTGCACTCTCGGCTACCGCTGCTGGCGTTCACACCAGTCCCCGCGGTCCGCAGTCAGCTCGCGCTGACCTGGGGTACCGAGACCTTCCTCGTCCCGCGTGTCGACTCGACCGACGCCATGGTCCGCCTGGTCGACCACGCCATGCTGTCTATCGGCCGCTTCGCGCGCGGTGACGTGGTGGTCGTCGTGGCGGGCTCTCCCCCGGGCACGGTGGGCTCGACGAACCTGCTGCGGGTCCACCGGCTCGGCGTCGATGACATCGTCTGATGTCCACCGCTGCAGGCACCTCTACCCCGGCCAGCATCGCGGTGCTGACCAGCGGGGGCGACGCCGGAGGAATGAACCCGGCTGTGCGCGCGGTCGTCCGGTCGGCCCTGCACCATGGCGTCGACGCATACGCGGTCCACGAGGGCTATCAGGGGCTGGTCGAGGGCGGCAACGCGATTCGCCGGCTGGAGTCGGCGGACGTCGGTGGCATCCTGCAGCGCGGCGGCACAGTCCTCGGTACGGCCCGCTCAGCGGCGTTCCGCACCCGTGACGGGCGCCGTCGGGCGGCGCGCAACCTGCTGGACCGCGGCATCGACGCGCTTGTCATCATCGGCGGCGACGGCAGCCTGACCGGGGCGAACCTATTCCGGGAGGAATGGCCCGCGCTGCTGGCCGAGTTGGTCGACGCGGGCGAGCTGCATCCCGACGTGGCCTGGGCCCACGGCTACCTGCGCATCGTCGGCATCGCCGGGTCGATCGACAACGACATGTTCGGCACCGACATGACCATCGGCGCCGACACGGCCCTGCACCGGATCGTCGAGGCGCTCGATGCTCTCGACAGCACCGCGTCGAGCCACCAGCGCAGTTTTGTCGTGGAGGTGATGGGGCGGCACTGCGGCTACCTCGCGTTGATGGCATCGCTGGCCTCGGGCGCCAACTGGGTGCTCATCCCCGAGCGACCGCCGGAGAACCAGGGGTGGGCCCACCTCATGTGCTCGGTCATGCGGGCTGGCCGGGAGAACGGCCGACGACGCAATCTCGTGCTCGTCGCGGAGGGTGCGCAGGACCGCGACGGCAGCCGGATCACTGTCGATGACGTGAAGCAGGTGCTCGAGAAGGAGCTGGGTGAGGACGCCCGCGTCACGATCCTCGGGCACGTCCAGCGCGGTGGAGCGCCGAGTGCGTTTGACCGGTACCTGAGCACCCTGCTCGGCCACGCGGCGGTCCAGCAGCTCCTCTCGGCCCCGCCCGACGCGCAGCCGCAGCTCGTCGGCCTGCGCGGCAACCGGGTGGTGAGTTCACCGCTGATGGACTGCGTGGCCCAGACCCGCGCGGTCGCCGACCGGATCAGCGCGCAAGACCTTGACGGCGCGATGCTTCTGCGGGGCGGCAGTTTCCGCGACTCGTTCCAGATCCTGCAGACGATGCAGCAGGCCGCGGCACGGCCGACCGCGCACGGCCGCCGACGGTTCCGGCTGGCCGTCGTGCACGGCGGCGGCCCCGCGCCGGGCATGAACACGGCCGTCCGCGCGGCGGTGCGGCTCGGACTCGACCGCGGATACAGCGTGCTGGCGGTCCGCAACGGCTTTCGTGGGCTGCGTGACGGCGACGTGTCCGAGATGGGCTGGATGGATGTCAGCGGACTGGTGTCGTCGGGCGGTGCCGAGCTCGGCACCAACCGCTACGTGCCGGACGACGACGGCGTCGCGGTAATCGCGGAGCAGGTCGCCGTGCACCGGATCGACGGCCTCCTCATGGCCGGCGGCTGGGCGGGGTACGCCGCCGCGCACGTGCTGCACACCAGCCGTAGCCGACACCCCGCACTCGACATTCCGATCGTGTGCATGCCGCTGA
>WUUC01221213.1_pt1 | contig 15773 bp, 15 predicted proteins | sample 6278441 | NCBI WGS metagenome assembly WUUC01 (sample SAMN13675441, study PRJNA597444) | soil metagenome | isolation source: soil | place: USA: Washington | collected 2017-10
GTCATCTTTCGATTTCTCCAATTCAAATACTGTCATAGTTACTTTAAGGATATCCTTTCCTTATCCAGTATCTGTTTGGTTAGATACTATTGTTGTTATCAGCACAACATCAAGAATCCAAAATGCAGTTGTAGTAATAAGCAGCGTTGAAGAAGCAAGGTTAGCCTTAATACACTAGAAGGGCTGTACTGTCAGGTTTACCTATGACTAATCGGGTCACATACAGGGAGCAATCAAAGACCTAGAATCAAGCAAACTATGGGTAGGTGTTTGTTTTTAGGTATGGCGATTCTCTAATTAAAAACATATTGTACATGGGATCCGGCTAATCCAGTACATTTAACATAGCGGATAGGTTTATCATGTTTTCTACTTTTTATCCAATGAAAGCTACGTCTTTCAGAATCAAGATCAATTATAATCAAATCATTAATAATAGTGTGTACATAAGAGGCCGAGATATGTGGCGACTAAGAAAAGATCGCGCAAGAAGGGACTTGCATCTGCAAGCAAGAAAACAAGAACTAATGTAGCAAGGAAAGGCGGCAAGTCATAAGAGAAGAGAAGAAAAGAAGATGAAGTGTATTGACTGAGACATGGAAATAGAGATAGAAATAGTAAATCAATCACTAAAGTCTTCTTACTTCTTTTTTTGACTAATACGATTGAGGAAAGTCTACGGATAACAGTATTGGAAGAAGAAAGCAAGACAGTTAGACACCAGAGTCCGAAGAAGGCTATTGGTTAGAATATACTTTTGTATTTTCCTCCTCCGTAAACACTAAAATAGTTAATGCTTGTAGCTTCTTTTATAATGCCCACTGCATATATCTTGGTTAACTGTACTTTGGGATCTGAAGAGAAAATTATTAATGAGGTTGCAAAGTTGTCTGACGTAAAAGAAGTAAGGGGGACTTATGGCGTTCATGATATCTTTGTTAAGGTAAAATCAGACAACACAGAAACTATGAACCATACAATAACAAACAAGATTAGAAAGGTACCAGGAATCACATCAACAGTAACCTTGGTCGTCATTGAAGAGCAGGGTGGGAAAGGTGATACTTGACCCTCCCGAGGATTCTTCCTACACCCTCTTTAGTACAATAAGATTTAGTCGTTTTATCATAGAATGGACGGTGTCCACTCCTTTTTTCTTTTACCTTTTCGAATACAAATTATCCTACCCCAGCTGCCGGTTGATTTTTTGTGCTCACTTCTGTTTTTTTGCTTCCGTGTTCTAGTTTCTAGTATGTATTCAGTTTATCAATGCCTTCAAAAGTTATTCCTGCACAAATAGCAAATACTCTAGCTGTTGGTATTCATGTGTCCGGTTTGTTTCTAGCCAACTACCATACATGCGATCTCCTTCTTCTATCTCTCGTTGAATTTACATCAGTCATACTTCTAAGGTTTATCTTTACCCCAAAGGTTTGCGCTCCATCAGTGGAAGCCCTAGACATCACTTCTAATTCTATATGAAGTAATAATGATTAGAGTAAAAAGAGACACCATTCTCCTTATTACTACTAGCCCTCTCCATCCGCGTTGCCAATAGTACCGTTAGCAGATAGCCGAATCATATCATTGAATGTCTGTCCTCCGTCAGTGCTTATCCTACCAACGGGTTCATCAGATGTCGTATTAGTCGTGCCCCTTTCCCACCACGTGACAAGAACGTTATCCCCATCTGCTGATAGTTCCACATCTACTGAATCAGATTCTGTGGTATTGCTAAGGTTTATCTTGTCACTAAATGTCTGTCCTCCGTCAGTGGATGTTCTAAAAAGAACTTCCCAATTACCGGATTTGTTTGAAAACCAAGCCACATATTCATTCTCTCCAACTACTACTGATTGACTCCCTCCTTGATAATTCCCGCGTGCTGCGTATACATCCTGGGCCGTTAATAACACTGATGTTCCTAGGGTTATCATTATAATAACAACTAAAACTGGTTTCGAATCCATTACCGAGTTTTACAAGAAGGCACTATATAAGAGAGCCCTAATTGAATACCGGATTGTATGACGATATTTTTCCTGGGTTCGTAACCGTACGCCAAATTATAATTTATCTTTTTGAAGATTCTAAAAATATGTGATGTTTATTACGGCTCTTTTATCTCTGTGACTGTACAGTTCACAGTTGTTGCCGATGTCAATGGCATTATTGAACCCTGCCATTTAATATGTACCAGTACTACTTCAATTTGCTTGTGCTTTTTGTACTTGGTCTGGGAATCATACATCACTGACATATGTGACTATTAGCAAGAAATCGAAAGTAATGAATAAAATTATACAGTAATTAATTTCTGCTATTTCAAAAGGCCCAGATTGCAACTTAGAGTTATTTTTTCTCCCAGAACATAAAAGTCAAACTTTCTAAATCGTAAAGTTTCTGTCATATTTTTCCCTCTAGTTTCCACAACATACTAGTATTGGGAGTTTTCGGTAAAAGGAGTTATCGTTGTAGGCAAATCCATCCTTCTGTGTTTTAACACAAGGAACTTCAACTATACTTTCATTGAAGACTTGCTACAATCCAGGTCTGACTAGAATATTCTATATAGTCCTCAATCATATCACATACATTATATCCTCAAAACATGGAAATAGTTATGTGTTAGGAAAACCGCAGGAAACCAGGAAAACAATCAGAAAGGAGCATGTTAATATCAATAAAGTTTCCGGCGGTGATTATTCTCAAGAAATGGAATAAGTCAGAGGAATATCTAGTGATAATTCAAATGATCTACAAAGATCATCGGTTCAATCCGGCCTAGACTCGACTGCGTTGTTATGACTAATTTAGATTCTAGTCCGGTCTATGACGTCCCAGCGGTACTCGGACTGGACTGGATCTTTTCTTCAATTCTTATAGGGATAAAAAAAGAAGAAAAACATATAGGTTGTAGACTTTATAATAAGGTGAAGGCAATGGGTGAAGAATTCGCTAAGGTCGCGGAAACAAAAGATATTAAGCCCTCTCAAATGAAAGCAGTTGAAGTTGATGGGGAAAGCATCTGTCTAGTCAATATAGACGGGAAATACTATGGTATTGGTAACATCTGTACACATGTCGGAGGTCCGCTTGATCAGGGAAATGTGGAAGGCTACGAAGTTGAATGCCCTTGGCATGGCTCGAAATTTGATGTCAGAACCGGTGAACCAACAAAGCCCCCCGCAAGGAGCTCAGAGCCAACATACGAGGTAAAGGTAGAAGGAGAGAGCATACTCCTTAGGAAGCGAAAATAACGATGCACGAATCTCAACACGACTGAATCGGATGTCCCGGTGTCTAAAACTTACTGAAATACAGTCACATCGGCCAGTATCCTTAATCATTCTCAATAGAATGGCACGTTAAAATCGAATGCTTAATTAGATATATCTTGTCTCAATTAGCAAGGGTAAAAAAAATCGATGATAGTTAAATCCATATTTGATATTGACTTTGCCAAGCGAAAGGGCTTGCTACCCGTTGTAGTCCAAGACAGGGAAACAAAGGATATACTTATGCTTGCATATGCCAACGAGGAGGCGCTAAGATATACTATCAGGACAGGAAATGCCTGTTTCTGGAGTACCTCTCGCAATAAGTTATGGGTGAAAGGCGAAGAATCTGGTAATGTTCAACATGTCAAAGAAATACTTTTAGATTGTGACATGGATGCATTGTTGTATCAAGTAGAGTCAGAAAATCCAGCATGTCATACGGGTCGTCGCTCGTGTTTCCATAATATTCTACAAAAAATTTGAAGAGTCATCAGAAAAGCTCAAATTATTGACTGGCTATCTTTCATATTCAAGGTAATCGTAAATTCAATGTTAATTAATACAAATATTTTGGCTCCAAAAATATAGTAATACTAAAATTTATCTAGAGAAACTTATCTAATACTGGTAAAGGGATTTAGATATGGGTGAAGTACGAGCGTTAAAATGTAGAGAATGTGGTAAAGATTATGAACCTCAGTTCAGATATGTATGTGAAGAATGTTTTGGCCCACTAGACGTCCAATACAAATTTCATTCTGATATAAATAGAGATATCTTTTCCTCACGAAAGGAGAAGAGCTATTGGCGGTATTTTGAAATGTTACCCATTGCGAATAAAAATAACATTGTTAATTTGCATGCTGGTCTTACTCCCTTACAAAAGGCAGACAGACTTGCTAAGGAAATAGGAGGGCTTAAGAATCTTTTTATAAAGAATGACTCTGTAAATCCAACATTCTCATTCAAGGATAGGCCTGCAGGAATAGCTGTTTCAAGAGCCAAAGAGACTAAATTAAAAGCAGTAGGCTGTGCTTCTACTGGAAATCTAGCCTCTGCGACCGCAGCTCATGCGGCAGTTGCAGAATTGCCATGTTATATTTTTGCTCCCTCAGACATAGGGCATGTTAAGATTGCACAGGCGTTATCTTATGGTGCGGAATTTGTGGCAGTTGATGGCACCTATGACGATGCCAACAGAGTTGCTTCTATAATCGGGGATTCAAAAGGCATAGGTGTGGTAAATATCAATATGAGACCATACTATGTGGAAGGTTCAAAAACTCTTGCATATGAAGTAGCTGAGCAACTAGATTGGGAGATCCCGGATAATTTGGTTATTCCTGTTGGGAGCGGGGCAATGCTAAACGCAATTTGCAAAGGGTTTGAGGAATTACAATTACTTGGTTTAGTTGACAAGAAAAAAGATTTCAAGATTACTGCCGCACAACCTCATGGATGTGCTCCTATAGTTGATGCTTTTAAGAAAAAGAGTGATGAGATTACTCCAGTGGAAAGTCCGAATACAATTGCAAAAAGCCTAGCTATAGGTGATCCAGGCGATGGACTGTATGTGTTGAAAAGACTTAGCCAATACAATGGAATTGCGGAGGAAGTTACAGATGAAGAAATTGTGGAGGGAATTCTTATGCTAGCAAGGACAGAAGGCATATTCACCGAACCTGCCGGGGGTGTGGCTATAGCAGTTCTTAAGAAATTAGTTGAAAGAGGTAAAATCGATAAAGATGAAAGAATAGTGTGCTACATTACAGGGAATGGACTAAAGGCTGCAGAAGCAATCACCAGTGCACTACCCAAACTTAAGAGTGTAAAGCCAGATGCACAAACGGTTTTAGCAATGATTAGATAAGTTATATGCTCTCAAATACATTATAATATATATTCGAAAAGAACAAGAAGATAAAAATGGCCAAGATCGAGTTTGTCGTTCCCTCAGTTCTCAATAAAGGCGCTGGAGAGAAAAAGATCCTATTAGAAGCAGTGTCTCTACAGGATGCTTTTTCCAAAGTTTCCGATCAAATGGGTGAGGATTTTAGGCGCAGGATATTTGATCTCCGTGGGAAACCCCGTCCTCTTATCAATATTTATGTGAATGGCAAAAATACGCGATTCGGTGGTAATGGCATGACTAGGTCATTGGCCGATGGTGACTCTATACATATTTTGCCGGCTGTTGCCGGAGGAGCGGAAATATCCCGTGAAGATATGCAGCGTTATTCTAGGCAGATAATGCTCGAGGAAATCGGATTTGCAGGAATGGAAAAACTTCGCAATGCACATGTCTCAGTCATAGGGGCGGGTGGGATTGGAAATCCTGTAATAACTCAATTGACCGCAATGGGCATAGGCAAGCTAAAAATAGTCGATAGGGATGTGATAGAGATCTCTAATCTGCACAGGCAACACCTGTATACCGACGAGGATATTGGCAAGGTAAAGGTTGAAGCTGCCTTGGAAAGGCTGAGGAAGATAAATCCTCAAGTTGAAATTGAGGCAGTTCCTACATCTGTTACCATCTATACTGCAGAAGACCTGGTTAAAGGAAGTGATATCGTTATTGATGCTCTCGATAGTATTGAGGCAAGGTATGCATTAAATGATGCATGCATAAAGCAAAATATTCCGTTCATATACGCTGGAGCGTTGGGGATGCTGGGCTCAGTTTGCACCATATTGCCAAATAAGACCGCATGTTTGCGTTGCATGTTTCCTAAACTGGAGGAAGATGAGATGCCGACCTGCAGCACGGAAGGAGTACATCCATCAATATTGTACCTAGTGAGCGGCATCCAGGTATCTGAGGCAGTAAAATTAATAACGGGACAACAACCAACACTTGCAAATACTCTACTCTATGCCGACTTGACTAATCTTTCCTTTGAAAAAATACAGATGTTAAGATACGAGAACTGTCCGTCCTGTGGACCCAAGAAAAAAGAAGTAAGTACATTAATGGCACAAAATTCTCAAGAAGGGACACAGACCAGCAGTGAACTAGATGATACTCTTGTAAGACGGAAGGAAGAAATGATGTTGGTGCAAGAACAAAAGCAACTAATAATAGAAGAACTTTGTGGAAGAGACATGGGTAAAAGAACGTTTACCATTACTCCGACAAACCAACTTTCTTCCAACCCCATAGATCTGGATGCGATAATAAGAAATGCAAACGTCACGGGATTCAGAGTTAAGACAAAAGGCAACATGGGTGTGACTGCAATAAGCAACGTTTCTGAGAAGAATAGTAATAATATTAGTTCACCTAGACTCTCGGTAAGCTTTTTGACAAGTGGTACTGCAACGATTGTCGGAGCAAAAAGCGAGCAAGAAGCCTTAGCTATTTATCGGGATTTCGCTGACGGAAAAGCTTGAAGGCTTAATTTTTCGCCTAAATTTCTAAAAAAATTCATATGACAAATTAATAACAAGAGTCTATCGTTAATAGTTCTTGTAGTCTAATTAATGGAATCGATCTCAATTAATATATAGACACGGATAGTTTAATATTATATTAGATGTCATTTAGAAATGGTAATAATGGCAATGATCCTTTGATAAGTTTAGAACAATTGCTAAATGGCGAGAAAATAGAGAATATTGACTTTCTTCAAATTAGATATACTGATGTTCCCGGTAGGTTTTTAGCGAAATATCTTCTTCTCAGTGACAATCCCGACTCGCTCTACGACTCATTAAGAGGAAGCGTCGGAGTAGATGGTTCATCTGTAAAAGGATTTGCGAACATAGAAGAATCAGATCTATTACTAGTACCAGATAGATCTACAGTAAGATTGACACCCATATCATCAAATTACAAAACTGCTACAGTAATCGCGGATGTATACAAGGGATACAACTCCGGTAGATTAACTAAAGATCCAAGATATGTGTCGCAGCGTTTGGAAGAATACCTGACCGAAAATAGCATGCAGTGTCAGATAGGATCTGAAGTTGAATGTTTTATTTTTGACAGCATTGACTTTAAGCATGATAATAATAGTTCAAACCCGTTGATTGTTTCATCTGAACAATACGAAACCGGCAAATACCCAATACGCAGAAAAGGTGGATATGATGCTCCTCCATTTCAGGACTCGCTAATGGAATTTAGGTTTGAAGTAGCCGAAATATTAAGAAGATATTATGCCATACAAGTAACAAATCTAAACCACGAAGTGGCAAGTAATGGACAAATCGAAATTAATTTTATGCATAACACACTGACAAGGTCAGCGGATAACGTGCAAACTTTTAAGGATGTTGTAAGAAATATTGCGAAACAATACAATAAGGTGGCAACATTTATGCCTAAACCAATATTCGGTCAGGGGGATCCCACAGATGAAAGTGATAATGGTTCAGGAATGCATACGAGTATTAGTTTGTGGAGCGGCGGATCATCATCATCCTCTTCCTCGTCGTCTGATAGCTCGTCATTTAAGTCAGGAACTAACATATTCTACGATCGAAACGATAACTATGCCGAATTGAGTCAGACGGGTCGATATTTCATTGGCGGAATTCTAGAACATGCGTCTTCATTAGCTGCAATTGTAGCCCCAACAGTAAATTCATATCATCGCATGATACCTGGATTTGAAGCCCCAGTCTATGTAGCTTGGTCAAGGGGAAATAGATCTGCTATTATAAGGGTTCCAGTTTATGAAAAGAACATTTCAAAATCGAAACGAATCGAATTTAGAGCACCCGACCCATCCGCTAACCCATATCTAGCGTTTTCGTCGATAGTCGCTGCAGGTCTTGATGGCATCAAGAAGAAAACGGATCCTGGGAGCTCTGTTGATAACGATATTTATAAGATGTCTGAGCAAAATAAAAGTAAGCTAGGTATAAAATCTCTTCCAGGAACCTTGACAGATGCGCTTGAAGAACTAAAGTGCGATTCTGAGTATCTGGAATTGTTTTTTAATTCTGATCTTTTGGAGACATATTTGATGCTTAAAAAGGAAGAAGTAGTAGAAGTTGAGGGACAAAGATCCTCGTCCTCTCATCCTGTATCGTCACGATTAAAGCTCTTTATGCGATACTACGATGTATGAATATCAGAGAATTCAGACAGGATATAGCGAACTAAAGGTAAGGCTTGGGGTTTTCACCTACTTGCAATGGAGATAATAAAATTATTTCGAAACCACATATTTATAAATTTAATATTCTTTCGAAGTTCAAATTTAGATCTTGTGCACATTTATGATAAATTTTGTGTGGACGTAAAAGTCCTGATAACTATTATCTCATGAATAGACTGTTTAGGGAATCGTATGCCCCATGGTTCATGGGATAGTTCTTAGAAATATTTGTCAGGAAGATATACCCAAGATACTTTCTATACAAAGAAAATCGTATCCAGAAGTTGCAAGTGGACATCTATATGCACCACTATTCTTAGAGAATCACATCAGTATATTTTACGAAGCACAGTTTTGTGTGGAATTAAATGGTGACATAATTGCGTCCGCTACCTGTTTAAGGGTATCATTGGACCCAGAGCATATCGAGCATACATGGTACGATATTATTTCGCAGTTCGGTAGTCCTTCTTCGAGTTCTCCTAATCAGGGTGATAGTCTGTATGCCGATGATATCGTAACACATCCACATTTTCGGCATCTAGGAATTGGAACCTTACTTTTTGACGCCAGAAAACGGATTGCAAAAAAATATGGTTTGAGGAGAATAATAGGTGGAGGACGAATACCGAATTACAGTAAGCATGCTCACGAAATCTCGGCGCAAGAATACGTAGAAAGAGTCAAAGTTGGAAAGATATATGATCCCGTCCTTACGTTCCAGATAAAAAATGGATTCAAAGTTATCAAAGTACTTCCAAATTATCTCTATGATCCTAGTTCATTACATTACGCTACATTTATCGAATGGATTAATTTGACATATAGAAAATGAGGTATAAACATTTTTGAGGTACAAAATATGACTTGGTAAATTTACCATGTACTCCGTTTTGGACCTTTTATAACACTAATTATGAAGAAAAAGTCGGTGAGTGAGCAAGATCCTTTCGGCGTTCTTATTTAGCTGTACTGCTGAGAATCTTTAGGATTGCATCAATAATCTCATTATGTGGCACTTTAGTTTCCATGGACACCCGTAACACATGTTTTCCAAGAGGAAATGATGCAAGATTAACCCTCTCTCTTACCGAGTAACTATAAAGCGTTTTTCCAAACTCTTTATCAAAATCTTTCCTCATCTCACTTCGGAGTGCAAATTCCAAATACAGCTTCGTTGAGTCGTGTTCCATTGGGCTTAAACCTTCCCTCATTCCTCCGGCAACCAGTTTACCCATCTTGTCAATTACACCGACAAAACGTATGCCAGAATGAAGTAAAAAAATGTTCTCGCAAATTTTCTGAAAATGAGGGTGAGTCATAAATCTAGTCTTTCTAAGAATTAATTTTCCTTGGCAAATATGAATTTTTATTAATGCAGAACTCGAATGGTGATGCCTTAATACTTATGGATACAGACATTTTTAGCTATCGTGTTACGTCCATTCCATTCCTACTATTCGATTAACGTTTTGTGACAATAGGATATGATGTGCGACTAAATTTGTACTTATGGTGAGCACGATCTATGACTGCCTATCCGTTGATTTCAAGGGAAGTGGCAACCAAGAGTTTGTAATTGAGGGAACAACTTGATATTAGATTGAGGACGACAGTCATCTAGTTAATTTATGAGTGCTGCTTCTAACATAGTAGACCTAGATTGTAATGTCGCGTAGTGTAATCGATTAGATAATTTTTCCGACTTGAACATCGTGCATTTTTGCTGTATAAATACGATGCGCGGCTATCTAACCTTAGAACATATATTCATATATAGAGGAACCTCCAATCGGCCAATTATGTTAGGTGACAGGGATGTCAGAAAAATGATCGAAAAGACATTTGATAAAATTTATGATAATTTAGAACATATCTCAAATAAGAACGATCCAGACATTATTCATGTGCTTGAAGCATCTAGATGTACCCGATTATCATATTATGAACGCAAGGATCCAAATTCTGCTCCAGGGAGCGCCAACAAAGTCTCCATTTTACTGAAGGATGGTATAAGACGTTCATTTAGTAATGTAGAAGGAGAATACAAAGTCGATAACTTAACTATTCAAGGCACAGCGGATACAATAGTAGATAATCAGTACGTAGTAAGGTTTGAGCTCGTGTCCAAACTGCCTGAAACTCCACATCCACGAGATTTACTGTATCTCAATGCATGTCTATTTATATTCAACAAGATTGATGGTGTTTTGATTTATATGACTCCTGAAGGACAAACATTGGAATTTTTTGTGACAAAAAATAATCGAATGTTTGAGGAGGTTGTAAGAAGAGCAAGGATTCTAAGCACACTTCTCAAGGAAAACAAAGTACCGATAATTGAACCATCCGATCTATGTTTGAACTGCAAATATTATGAGAGATGTTATTACAGGGAAAGAAAAATTTCGACCCTATCATTAGAAAGTTTATTTGGTCGTGGAAAAAAAGAGTAGACAAGTGCTTTTGGAATTTCCTAGGTAAATTAAGCAATCCAGAATATTCGGTTCACAATGGGATTACTAGGGAGCTAGTTTACTTTTTTTAAACTACATAAGGTAAACCCAGTAAATACCCCTTCATGGTATAGTGAATGGGTGCAAGTACCTAATCGACTATGGATCTCCCATTTTTTCTACTAATATCAAATACTGGAGTATGTTCTCAAGTACCGCCCAATGCTCCTCCGCTTCGACTAGTTGAGGCGGATACGCTTTTACTGATTCTCCGTGTTCTTGTTCCGAATAGGATAGCAGTTAATCCAATAAAGAAGCCCGTGGTAACTGCATACATAAAAACTTCCTCTGCCATAAAAGGAAGTCTAAGTGTTAACTATTATGTTTTATTGTGATTATATTTTATACAATGATATTATCACAAAATACTACTGGAATGTTAATTCAAAATCCCTGTCTGCTCCAGTTGCTTCAATACTGGATGTTTGCTTGTACGAGTAGGTCCCATTTAGTGTATATCCAGCAGTTCCATTGAGTATGTTGTTCAGATCGTTCAACGGAAGGTCACTGGGCTGCAATAGATGTGAATCCTTAAGATTTATAGTACCATTAGATATGATCGGAAAAACCGATTCTTGAGAAGCCACAAACCCTTCCAGTTTTTCACCGATATCTCCAGAGACAATTCGATCATTATTTGTAAAAACATTATATGTTATTGCTTCTAATATTACAGTAGACTTGTTTGGGTTAAAGGCTCTGAATTGAATTTGGAAATTTATTCCATTCTCTTGATCTCGTTCTGCAGTAACGTTTTCCACTGATATCTTTACTACTTCAGGACTACTTAATGAATCTTGAATATCTGTCGGTTGCTCCTCTATGTTCGAACTGGGAGTGGAATTACGAGTAATGATAAGTATCACAACGGCCACCGTAATTATACCTGCACCCAAGGCGTACATGGCCTTTCTTTTCATATGTTAAACTAGGCAATATTCCTCTTTATATATTGCGACATAAGCACCTATTGAAAATTTTTTATCGACAATGGCTGCCAATTTCAGGCTAAACAAATCTCGTGAGAATAATCAGTCATATTGAGTCCAAGTTATGATTCATCATTGTTTCTTTACAATTGAAAGACGGAGAATTTCAGCTCTTTCTTAGTAAGAGTACTTACATGAAAAATATACATATGGACTATAAAGAAGCTACGAGAACAAGAATCTTATGAGTTTTGACCCTAGTTCCCTAGCACCATTTGCAGCCTCGGTTGGAATTGGAGGAGCTGCAGGTTTTCTAATAGGGTATGCAATAAAAAAGGTAATGAAGATTCTGCTCATAATAGGTGGTTTGATTCTTGTCGGATTTATTTATTTTGGATATCACAGGGTATTAAGTATAGACTGGAACAAGATTCAGCTTTCTGTGGAAGATGGTCTATCAGGAATTGTCAATATGACAAGCGGAAAAATTCCAGCTGAATTTCTGTCGGGAGGTGACCAGTTGATATCAGCAGCACTTACAAATTACGGAATACCAATAACAGGTGGCATTGCAGCAGGTTTTGTGATTGGCTTTATAAAAGGGTAGACGTATTAACCGATCTGCAGATAACTAAATCCAGATTTGTATGAGGGTGTTTTCATTATACGGGTAATAGGTTACTGAGATTATTGGGCAGTATTAATAACTTGAAGTACTTTATGAATTGAACAAACTCTCTATCCCTACCTAGTGGGTAAGGTTTAATCTCTTCTAAAAAAAGTCTAACTCATTAATGCTGTAATAATTTATTAATCCCGTCAATGTACACCTTTCGATTTGGAAGAGGAATCATCTATCCGATACAAAATCTATCAAATAACGGACAAGGGATCAAGCATTTCCATGGCTCTCAGCGAAGATATTGAACTCGAGAATGTTTCCCAACAACAGATGATGTTAGAAGCTATCGATATGGCAATAGCAGACAAAGAAGTTAAGGAACAGATTAAGCCTATACTAGAAGCAATTCTCCGATCTCAGCCTCAAACCGTTGTCAAGACTTACTTACAAACACTTGTTCAGATTTCAATGCCAAAAAGGAGATATGAGAAGATAGGCAATCCAAGGGTCGGAGATAGGCTTTTGATAGATATCCGAAAAGTCAGCGCATAATTATCTAAAGTATTACAGTAGATTTTTTTATGATGGATCCAAGGTTGGTTACAACCCATTCCTATCATTATCCTTACCGAGGTATTTTTGCAACTGTTCTAATAAATGGATAGGGAGAGAACAGGAGAAGTTTTTGCATACGAATGCATGCTCTGCATTGAGTGGCCCGTTGTCGGCACTGATTCTTCTTGTTTGTATAGTATTTTCTACCTTTTTTCCATCAAAGAATGGATATTTTTTTAAACCATCTAGCTGAGACTGATCCTTTACGAGAGCTATGATACTGTTAGGAATAAATTGTCTGCCAAGCCAATCACTCATTTGTTCTAAGTCCTTAGGTTTTTTCATACTTGTTCCTATGATCGTTATCTCTATGGGTTTTCTAATGTAAAGATAAATTGAATTTAGGAGCTGTCCGAATCCAAATGGATTTTCAGCTGCGGCTTTTGCTCCTGCACTCATGATTTGCTCAGCCTTGAGTAAATAATTGCTATTCCGGGTTATGTGGTATAGTCTAAGTAAAGTTGAGGCAGCCATTGAATTACCACTGGGGATTGCAAGGTCATACAAACTCTTCGTTCTAACAATAAGTTGTTCATGATCGTCAGAAGTAAAAAAGAAATTCCCCTGCTTTTCATCCCAAAAGTGTCTTATCATGGAATCGGCGTACAATATCGCCTTTTCAATGTATCTTGGGTTGGTATCAACTTCAAATACATCTAATAGGGCATTAATATAAAATGCGTAATCGTCCAAGTAGGCGTTAAGCTTCGAAACTCCATCCTTAAACGTTCTTCGAAGCCGGCCGTCACTCGTACCAATTTTATTCTCAATAAACTCGATTCCCTTTGTGGCATGACTAAGATATGTTGGATTATTCGTTATTCTATAAACTTTGGAAAAGGCCGAAATCATCAATCCGTTCCACGAAGTTAGGATTTTGTCGTCTCTTCCTGGTTTCGTTCTTTTTTCTCTGATGGTAAAAAGTCTTTTAGAAATATGCTGAAGTACTTGTTCTATTTCTTCTGGAGTCTGGCCATACTTTCTTGCAATCTCCCCAGTAGACTTTGTAATATGAAGAATGTTCTTCCCTTCAAAATTACCACCTTCTGTTACGCCGTAATATTCGCAAAATATATCCGCATTCTTCTTTTCATCATCTAAGGAGGAGATGATTTCCTGTTTTGACCAAGTATAGAATTTGCCTTCTTCACCTTCTGAATCGGCATCTTGAGCAGAATAAAATCCACCATTCGGAGATGTCATTTCTCGTATAACGTAATCCAATGTTTTCTCCGCGGTTTCAATATATCTCTTATTTTTACTGAGTTGATAAAGCTCTGCATACAACTGGGTTAGTAAAGCATTGTCGTAGAGCATTTTCTCAAAATGAGGAACTTGCCATCTTTGGTCAGTCGAATATCGAGCAAAGCCGCCACCAAGTTGATCATGGATACCTCCACGAATCATCTTGTCAGCTGTAAACATAACAAAATCCTTAAATCGATTAACTCCAGATATATCATAATAACGTAACAAAAATAGAAGATTAGAAACATTTGGAAATTTTGGTGCTTGTCCAAATCCGCCATAAACATTATCGGCCATATGTAATAGGGCTATAGCTGCCTCTTCTAATGTTGAACGGCCAGTTTTCGAGACTGTATCTTGCTGTCTTTCTTGGGAAAACTGGATATCTTGTGCGCTACTTGTTAGAGCGTTCATGAATTCTGCTGTCGCCGACTGAATTTCTTGCTTTCTATTCTTATATGCTTCAGATAATTGTATCAGAATAGTACCAAAACCAGGCATCCCGTACCTGCTATCTTTTGGAAAATAAGTACCTACATAAAAGGGCTTTTGGTAGGGTGTTAAAAATACTGACAGAGGCCAACCTCCATTTCCAGTTGCGAGCTGTGCTACTCTCTGATAAATATCATCCAGGTCTGGCCGTTCCTCTCTATCGACCTTAATATTGATAAACTTTTCATTCATCAAACGAGCGATTCCTTCGTCCTCAAATGATTCATGTGCCATCACGTGGCACCAATGACACGCGCTATATCCTATGCTTATAAAAATGGGCTTATCCTCCTTTATAGCCCTTTGTAGAGCCTCATCTCCCCACGCATACCAATCAACTGGATTGTGAGCATGCTGTAAGAGATACGGACTACTCTCATTGATTAGCCTATTTGGTTTTGAATTTTTATCGTTGGTATGACTATCATTGATGCCCTGTTCTTGCATTAAACATATCTAACAATAATGTTATTTAACTTGTTTTAAAATTCATAAATCCAATTGGATCTCATATGCACAAATGAGAATTAGTTGAGAAAATATTGATTGAATATATATGGCTTATATTTGCTTAGTCTAGCTGGCTTACGATAACTAAAGTCTCTGTCCCTATCTGTTCGAACCCACCAGAGCGGAGATAAGTAACCATAACCATAATTGCATAGAGTGTTTGGGCCCTCCAATCTAAAAGAAGACACAATTGTGTTCTGGTACCTCTATTCCAAGCTCAAGTGACATCTCTCGAGAACGCAATGGATTAGTGCCGATATCGGTGCTAAAAGAACGTTCCTATTGACTGATTAGGAGGACTAAGGTTTAAAAGTTTTCTTAACCCTCATGAAAAGTTTATCGCGACTTGGACTAACACGCTATAAACCAAAAGCTTCGTATTTTATGATTTAGGAAAGTATGAAGGGATCAGTCATCTAATGAGAATGCTATAGACACCAATTCTATCG
>WUUC01116433.1_pt1 | contig 15765 bp, 9 predicted proteins | sample 6278441 | NCBI WGS metagenome assembly WUUC01 (sample SAMN13675441, study PRJNA597444) | soil metagenome | isolation source: soil | place: USA: Washington | collected 2017-10
GAGGAAGCTGCGCACGTCGCCGGTGTCTCGTGCCAGCGCCTCCCACAGCACCTTGGCCAGGGTCAAGGTGCGGTCGACCCGTAGCGCTTCGGCGAGCGCCTCGCCCGTGGCCACAGTGCGCCCTGCGCCGCTCGACAGCTCGGCCTGCGTCACCAGGGCGAGCGCCCGTTCGTGCCCATCGCTGTGCGTCGTCCACGCCAGCGCCGCGCGCTCCTGCGCTGCTTGATCGCCCAGGCTGCTGGCCAGCGCGAAAGCGGTGCGGAACGACACTCCGTCGCCGGCTTCGTCGAGGAGCGCGAGCGCGTCAGCGCGGCGCTCTGGGTCCGTGGCCAGGAGCACCGCCGCGTGGCGGCGCACGGCCTCTGAAAGGGCTCCTACGCCCAGGGCCGGCAGGCTGCTCCGGAGCGCCTCGGCTGCCTCGATCGCTGCACCCTGTGCGCGAGCCATGCGCGACAATGCAAAGTGCGCGTCCACGGCGCGCGGCGCGCGTTTGGCTGCCGCGCGGTAGTGTTCTTTGGCGCCCACGTTGTCGCCGCGCTTCTCGCGGGTTCTTCCCGCGCACGCGAGCAGGGCGGCGCCGAGCACGTCATCGGAGAGCGCAGCGGCGAGCGAAACGAGGTTCGCATCTGCCTGCTGGGGCTGCGCGGCGAGCTCGATGCGCGCAACCAGGAGTCGATGCGAGACGCTGTCGGGATCGAGCTGCACCGCTTCATTGGCGGCCTGCAGGGCGGCGGGTAGGTCGCGCGCAACCAGCCAGCGCACGCGCGCGATGGAGATCAGCACCAGCGCGCGGCTCTGCGGCGATTCGGTTGCCTGCGCCTCACGGTTGAGCCACGCAAGGTAGGCCTCGAAGTCGCGCCGCTCGAAGGCCAGCCGCGCCAGGGAGCGCAGCGGAATGAGCAAGTTGGGGCACGCCTCGTGCGCCAGCGCGTAGAGCGCGTTGGCCGTCTCCAGATCGCGTAGCTCTTCCGCCAGCTCGCCGGCCGAAGTCAACAGCGCTGCCCTTGGCCGCCCGCTCTTTTGCTGCGCGAGCGCGCGCAGCAGCTCGATGCGCGCGCGTTTGCCGGTGTCGTCGAGCGCCGACAAAGGGCCGTAGCCGGTGCGCGCCTCTTTCGCCCCCACGGTGTGCGCAGCCGCCTTCGCGCCGCGGTCGGCGCCCGGCCGTTTGAGCTCGATGGCCGCGGCTGCCGGCTGTGCCGGGAGCGACGGAAGCAGTTCGTCCAGATTCTGCAACACGCCTTCGGTGCCCGCTGGCGCCGACGCGGGACGCGAAAGCCGCGCGCCGAACTGCGGCGGTACGGGCGGAAGGTTGCGCGGAGGATGAGACGGTGCGGGGCGAGTGGCGCGCGCGTTGGCTGCGTTGTCGTCGTGTTCGTTCGCCGATAGCAGCTCCAGCTCGCTGAACTCGTCGTCGAAGGGATCGGACTCGGTGCTGATCTCCGGCTCGTCGTTCGCGGCAGGAGGAGGGCGCTCGGTGACGCGATTTTCGTTCTCGCGGCTGCGCGAGAGCAGCGCGTCGAGCAGCTCGCGCGGCACGGCGGCGACCTGCGTCGCGTCGGCGTCGTCGTCGTCATCGTCGAGATCGAGGTCGAAGGACTCTCGCTCGGACGCGGACGCGATCAGGGCTTCGAGCTCGAGCGGGGTGGGCGGCTGATACATGCGTGGGCGACTCGGGCCTTCGGGTGCGCTCGGGCGACTCGGGCCTTCGGGCGTCCTGGGGCGACCCGGGCCCTCGGGAGCGCTCGGGCGACTCGTGAGTTGGGGCGCACTCGAACGCATGGCGCCCTCGGGCATGCTCGAGCGAGGCGGCGCCGGGACCTGGCTCGTGTGCGCTTCATCCTGTTCGGCGAAGCCAGGGAAGCTGGTTACCGATGAAGAACTCCTGTTCCGCGCGGGGACGCCACTCTCTTGCGTCCCGGGCCGCAGCGTGGCGCCCTCCGGACCTCCAGCGGGGCGCAGACCGGGAGGCGGCTGTGAGAAAGATGGCAGCCCGGAGAGCGTGGCGCCCAAGCCGCTACTGGCACGCGGCGGCGCGGGAACCAAGGTGGGAGCAGGCAACGACGGCCGCCACGGCAAGGGCCTTTGGCTGGTTCCTTCCTGCGGCAGCAGCGAATCCAGAGACGTAGGAGAAATCGAGTCGGAACGCGTCGTGGGCGCCGTGCCGGAGAGCCGCGAGACGTCGATACTGCGCGGCGGCAAGGTAGGTCGCTCGTGCGCTCTTGCCTGCGCCGGCGGCTGTTCCGGCTCGCCTTCGGCGCGCTGCGGAAATGGGGCCGCTTCTGCGCGCGCGCTGCTTTCGATGTCGAGACGGAAGGACTCCACCGCGTCGTCGTCCCAATCGAGCACCAGCTCGTTCGTTTGGTTTTCGTCTTTGGGTCGCTCGGTCACTGTGAAAGCCCCAGCTTCTTGCGCAGCAGGGCCATCGGCCCGGAGGTCCACGTGCGGATGAGATCGATCGCCGCTTCCGAGCCGGCGATGGCCTCGCGCGTAGGCAATGCGCCCACCGCCTCGTCGAGCCCGGCCTGCAGGTCGCCCGCGACCAGCAGCGCCAGGCGGCGCGTGTGCGCGAGTAGCAGCGCACATTGGCGCGGCATGTCCACCGCCCGATCCGGAAGCGCGCGCGCCAGCTCAGGGAGCGCCTTCTTGAGCTTGCGGGGCAGTGCCCGGCTCATGCTGCGTGGCAGCTCGCCCAGATCTTCGTCCGCGAGCGCTTCGGGCAGCGGCCACTCCGCCGCCCGAAGGGCCGCCCACGCCAGCCGCGCCGCCTGCCTGTTGCTGCGCGACAAAAGCGGCACGGACTGGAGCCGGCAGGCCGCCAGCTGCAGGGCCAGCTGATGACGGCGCGTGGGCCCCATGGGTGCGGTCACACCCATGCCGAGCACCAGCGAAACGCCATCCTCCTCGGGCAGCGCCGCCACGCGCAGCAAATCGTTGCCGCCTACGTACAGCTCGTTCAACGGGATCCCCAGCACAGCGCACATGGCGGTCACCTCGTCGCGCAGCGGACTCGGCTCGCGTGCGGAGATGCGCTGGCCGCGACCCACGCCGAACTTGCTTGGCTCCAATTGATCGATCTCGCCAGCAGCTGAAAACACGCTGCGCAGCAAGACCTCATAGCGGGGCTCCAGCGCCGGCGTGAGCAGCGGCGTGAGGTCCCTGGTCGTCAGCACCGTGCCCGCTGTCAGCCGCGCCGGGAAGGCGCGCCGAATGGCCGCGTCACAGAGTCTGCGCTCTTCGTCATCGGCTTGGGCCAGTACGGTCAAGGCGAGCAGAGCCACGAATGCGGCGTCCTGGTCGCCCACCAGGCTGGCCCACAGCCGCAGATCGCGCAGCCCCTGCGGCTCGAGCGGGGCTAGCTGCAGGTTCTTTCGCACTTCGTTCTCGAAGCCGGCGATGGCCTGGCGATCGTTCGTCAGCGCCCACAGCTCGCGCGCCGCCACGCGCTCCCCCGGCTCGTGCTCGAGCACTTCGCGAAAGGCTGCGATCGCCAGGTCGGAGCGGCCCAGCGAGTCGCGCGAGAGGCGTGCACGGCGCATCAAAAGGCGGATTTTCTCCCCGTGGGGCGCCTTGGCCGCGGCCACCTTCAGGGCGGCGGTGGCGCGCTCGGCGTCGTGCGCGCGCTCCGCAACGTCGGCGATGCGCAGATGCAGCGCCAGGTCGTCGTGTCCCTCGTCGCGCAACTTCTCGAGCTGCAGGAGGGCGTCGCCCGGCCGTGCCAGGCGATGCTCGAGGAAGTCGGCTGCGCCCAGGCGGGCGAGCCGGCGCTGCGCCTTCGGTACCCCGGCGGCCGTCGCCATGGACTCCAGCGCGCCGACCGCTTCGCTCCACTCCTGACGCGAGGTGTGGATCTCCGCGCTCAGCGCCAGCGCGCCCACGTGCTCCTCGAGCATCAGTACGTTGTCGATGGCGTCGAGCGCCTGGTCGAGCTCACCGCGCGCGCGATACAGGCGCGCCAGCTCGTAGAACAGCTTGGCCAGCTCCTCGGCGTCATGAATGTGTTCGGTGCGTGCCGACACCAGCGCGATCAGCTCCGCGCTGTCGCTCTTTTGGCGCAGCAGATCGTGCAGACGCGCGTAGGCCACCGGCCGGGTGGGTGCGCGCGACAGCACCAGGGTCAATACCTGTTCTGCGCCGGCGGCATCGTTCAGTTCATCGATGCGCACCATCGCGCTTTCCTCGAGCAAGCTGAGCGCAAAATCTCCATCGATCTGTCGCGCCAGCGCCTCGGCGGCGTCGATCACGGCGCGAAAGTCTCCAGCGGCCCGGGCTGCAATGCGCTTCAGCTCGAGCGCACAAGTATCATCGGGGTCCGCGGCCAAGAGTGTTGCCACGCACGAAAGCGCGGCCTCGGCATCGCCCTGCGCCAGCTGCGCACGGCCGCGAGCGAGCAGCAGCTCGGAGCGCTCCGCGCCTTGCGCCGTGCGCTCCAGGGTGGCCAGCGCGACGATACGCAGCGCGTCGTCGCGCCCCGGTGCGGCCGTCTCGAGCAGCACGCGCGCGAAGCCGGGGTCGGAGGCGGCGCGCTGCTCTGCAGTGTTGACGGCGCCGCTTCGATACAGCCGTTCGGTCCAGCAAGCCTCGGCCGCCAGAGCGTGCCTCAGGCGGGCGTCGCTGGTGAGCTCGCCCAGCTTGAGCAGCGCGTTCGCGTGGCCCTCTTCGTCGTGAGGTAAGGGCACGCAGCTCTTGGTGAAGCTCGCCCAGAGGTCCTTCGGCAACAGGCGCAGCACTTCTTCGCTGAGATCGAAGATGCGCGCCTGGGGCTCCGCCGCGGCCAGCGCCACGCTCAGTTGCTCGCGCTTGATGAAGCCCTTCTGCGAGGCCTCGCTTTGGCTCTCGAGCACGTCGAGCGCGCGCGCGCGGAGCTCGCTGGGGATGCCGCCGACCACCGTCAGCACCAGGGCCGCGTGCCGCGCCACCTTGGGATTGTCCAGCAGCTCGGCGAGCTGCTGGGCCACGTTCGCGTCTGGGTCGCCACTCAGATCGAGGAGCTCGCTGGCAAGCAAGCTCTCCACGCCGGCCTCGCTGCGCGCGCTCTCGAGCTCGCCCAGCCGGCGCTGCGCGTCGCGCGCGAGCGCGTCGTCGCCCGAGCGCTGCGCCAGCCGCATCAGGCACCACAGCGGCGAGATAGCTTCCGGCCGCTTGTCAGCGGCGTCTTCGTACAACTTGCGCGCGCGGGCTGGGTCGCCTGCCTTTTCAGCGACCAGGCCCGCGCTGATCAGGGCGGTCTCGGCGCTCTCGCCGCTCTGCTGGCTGTCTGCGGCGCGCCGCAGCAGCTCGATCAGTTCCTGGCCTTGACCCTGGCGGCGCAGGAGCTCCTCGAACAGCATGATCGCGTAGGAGTGTGCGGGGTCGCGGCTCAGCGCGCGCTCGAGCTGCTCGCGTGCGCGCGGCAGGTCGGCGGCGCGCACCGCGGCCCGCGCCGCGCAGCACAGGTGCGCCACGGCTTCATCGTCGCGTCGACTCAGCGCCGCCAAGCTCTCGTGCGCGCGAGCGAGCAGGGCGAAGTCCTTGGTCTCCGCCGCGCGCTGGCGGGCGACGTGTGCGAGTGGCTCGCGCTCCTCGCGCGGCACCTCGAGCGCCGCTGCGAGCAGTTCGCGCCCTTGCGCTTCGGACTCGGCGACGTCCACGGCGTGCAGGAGCAGCGCCGCGCGCTCTTGCTCCTCGAGCTCCAGGGCCAGCATCCGCTCCAGGGCAAAGCTGGTCAAAGCAGGGTCCCGCGTGAGCAGCGCCGCGCCGTAGGCCGCGCGCGCAGTCTCCACCTGGCCGGGCTGCTTCGCGGCCGAGCGCTCGAACAGCGTGCGCGCGCGGGCAGCGTCCCCCAGCTCGTGCGCGGCGATCTGCGCTGCCTCCAGCAGCCAGCGGCCCGCCCGTTCGCCGTCTGCGCCCGACGCGCGCGACTCGCGGCGCTCGATGCGGTCCAGGTGGCGCTGCTCGTCCAGCAGCAGATCGTCGAGAATGGCATCGGCCGCGATGGAACCCGACGCCGACGCGATGGCCTCCATCAGGCTCTCACGCGCGCGGGCGGTGTCTCCGGCCACCAACGCGTGCTCGGCCAGCCGAAAGTGCAGCGTGGCGGCGTCCTCGCCCTCCGCGCCCCGCGCAAGCAGGGCCTTGGCCTCTTCGGCTGCGCTGGCGCGATCCTCGAGCAGGTCGTAGGCGAGCATGCGCGTCTTGCGCAAGAGCAGATCGTCGGGACGCGTGGCCAGCGCCTTCGACAGGCAGTCGACGGCGCCCTTGGGATCTCCGAGGTGGGTGCAGCGCAGCCGGGCCGCTTCGTACCAGAGCGCCACGGCGCGCGAGCGCAGCAGCTCGATCAAGGTTTGATCGGGCTCCGGATCCACCAGCCGTTCGCTGAGCTCGTTTGCGATCAATTCGGCTCGCTGCTCGCTGGCTTCGACGAGCTCCTCGATGAAGCCGTGCTGGCGCGCAAAGCGCATCAGCGCGACCAGGAAGATCTCCTGCGCCGGCTTGCCGCTCGCCGCCGAACGCAGCGCTTCGAGCGCGGAGCGCGTTTCGCCGGCTTGCTCGCGCAGCGCCGCGATCTCCAGCAAGAGTACGCCGCGATGGGTGGGGTCGTCGCAGCTCTCGCTGCGCGACAACAGCGCTTTGAGTGCGCCTTCGGAATCGGACGCGGCACGTCGGTTCCACTCCAGCAGCAGCGCCGCTTCGCCGGTCACGTCGTTCTCGAGTGCGCGCCACAGGCGCGCCGTGGCCGCTTGTGAGTCGCCCTCGTGGATCAGGTCCAGGCAAGCCTGGTCGACGAGCGCGATCACCTTTTCGTGAACCGAGCGCGCGCCTCGCAGCTCCGCGTCGTAGAGGCGCGCCAGGTTCTTGTACGAGCTGCGGCGCTCGAACATGCGCAGGAGCGCCAGCAGCGGCAAGCGCGAGCGGTTATCGCTGTTGTAAGCGCTGAGATAGTCCTGCACGGCGTGTGCAGGCTGGTGCAGGACCGCTTCCGTCAGACAGCCCGCTTCGTAGAGCAGCGCCGCCTTTTGTGTGCGGTCGCTCGTGAGTTGCGCCTCGCCTCTGAGCTCTGCCGCACGCGTACGTTCGTCGTGCGCGACGGAAGCCGCGGAAGGAGGCGACGTCGAGATTTTGGCGGTGCTGGGCAACGTCATCCGGGAGTTGCATGATATCAGCTCGTTATCGGGCTCGAATAGCTCCGATGTGAGAGACCGTGCAAGAGCGTCTCGAGCAGCTCGGCCAAGCCCTTCTGCACACTCGTCTGCACGTCAGGCATGATGCTACCTACGATCGTCTCGGCGGCGGGCGTGAGCGCCAGCCGTGGCCGCCGCGCGAGCATCTTGCACAGCCGCGCGGTGACTGCCTCCGGTCGCTCGTAATCGTAAGGAATTCCGTGGCGCACCAGGCGCTGCAGCAGTTGTTGCAGGGCCGCGCCCGCGGTCGGGTGCTCGTGCGCGGGTCCACGTGCGAGCGAAACTTGGAACGTTTCGGCTGAGAGTCCCTGCCAGGCTGCGAGTGCCGAAAGGTAGGCGCTGCCCAGCTCGGCACGCTGCAAGAGCTCGCCATCGATGAACATCTCGACGCCCACGTGCGCCACCGCCCGCGCCGCGCCGCGCGCGACGCCAGCACGCGTGAGCCTGTCCAGCGCGGCCTGCGTCAGCGCGGTGAAGGGTGCCGACGCGTGAAATACCGCATCGGTGCGATGGTGCAGATGGACGCCGGCGCGCACGCTAGGATCCGAGATCGTTCCGAGCCGCGTGCCAGCCATGCTGGCAAAATCCGGCAGCATGGTGCCCAGCACGAACCGCGGTTCGGAGTCGGTCTGAAGCGCGACGGCCGCGTGACCGATGAAGTTCATGTCCAGGGCGTCGTATTAGCACCAATGCCGCCCGGCTCGGCGAACCGTCCGAGCGCCAGGACCAATCTAGGGCTGTTCCCAAGCGCGCTGCGCGCGCGCGATCATGTCGGCGAACGGCCCTACCAGATTGGTGGTGAGCTCGCTGGCATCGAAGCGCTCGAAGCGGAACGTTCCGGCGTTCCAACCCAGCAGCGCCGAGAGCGCTGCTTCTCCAGCGATCTCCGAGCCCAGCGACGCCGAGCGCGGCTCGCCCGCCAGGATGCTGATCTCGCCGGTCGCGCCAAAGCGCGCGAGGCGCAGGATGCCCGAACGCTCCTGCACGTGGAGAAAGGCCAGAATCGAGATCACCGACGTGCCATCGAGACGCCCGGACAGGTAAGCGCCGTTGAGTTGTGCGCTGGTGCCCATCGCGCTCATCAACAGCGATTCCACCTGGTCGACCAGCTCGCCGGGACGCACCGGCTTGGTCAAATAGCCGTCGCCGCCGGCGCGGTAGCCGCGCATGCGCATCGTTTGCTCGCGACAACCGGTCAGGAACACGACCGGAATCCGAGTCATTCGCTCATCGGCTCGCATCGCGCGCACGAGCGCAAAGCCGTCCATGCCGGGCATCATCACGTCGGCTATCACCAGGTCGAACGGCTCTGCTTGCAGAAGGGCCAGGGCCTCTTCGCCGCTCGCCACCACGACCGCTCCGTAGCCGGCGTTCTTGAGCGAGCGCGCGCACACTGCCCCCGAAACGGGGTCGTCCTCCGCGATCAGCACACGCACCTTCGCTCCGGGTCGCGGGGTCCTGCCCTGCATCTCGCAAGCATAACGGAGCGTGCGTCAGACAGCGCACGTCAATCGGCTCAGCGGCCACATGCAAAAGGGCGAAGCGGCAGGCTCGCTTACAAATGGCCCCGCCAACTAGCGCGGCAGCGCGAGCGTGTAGTCGAGATCGAGAACGATCGCGTCCGGATATTTGCCGTCCTTCTTGTAAGGGAAGTCGGCGGCAGGGTGGTTCTTGGTGGCAACGAGGCGCACACGTAGCGCGCCCACGTCGTGACGACCCGGCAGCTCGAGCTTTTCGAGCACTTCGCTGTACGCGTAGATAGTGTCGCCGGCGAAGCTGGGATTGGCGTGTGAACCCGCATTGATGGCCAGCACGCGAAAGGCATTGGCCAGACCGTTGAAGGAGAGGCAACGGGCAAGACTGATGATGTGGCCGCCATAGATGAGCCGGCGCTTGAAGCGCCCCTGGTTGGCCGCGTATTGGTCGAAATGAACCTTGGCCGTGTTCTGGTAGAGCCGCGTTGCCAGCTGATGTTCGGCTTCCTCGATGGTCATGCCGTCCACGTGGTCGATCTTCTCGCCCACCTGATAGTCGTTCCAAGTGAACTTTTCACCGCTCAGCGTGAAGTCGTAGTTCTCGACCTTCAGGCTCTCGGGCACGTGCAGCTGCTGCGCCGGCACCGCTGCGGGCAGCTCGGGAGTGACGGTTTCCGGCGCGGGCTTCGACTCGTCGCGCTTGTTCACCATCACCCAGCGCGTGTAGTCCAGCACCACCTGGCCGTGCTGATTTTTGCCGACCGAGTTCACGTACACGACGCCCGTCTTGCCGTTCGAATTCTGTTTGAGGCCGGTCACCGTCGAGCTGGTGGAGACCGTGTCGCCGGGGTACACGGGCACACCGAACTTGCCGTTGGCGTAGCCGAGGTTGGCGACCGCATTCAGCGATATGTCGGGTACGGTCTTGCCGAACACCATGTGGAAGGCGAGCAAGTCGTCGACGGGCGCGCGCGGCAGACCGATGCTGCGCGCGAACTCATCGGAAGACGAGAGCGCGAAGCGCGGGCCGTAGAGCGCGGTGTACAGCGCCACGTCGCCGTGCGTGATCGTACGCGGCGTCGCGTGCTTGAGCAGCTGGCCGACACGGAAGTCCTCGAAGAAGTTGCCCGTAAAGGTCTTGTCGCTCGCCATGACTCAGCTCCCCAACTCGGCGATGGCGTCGGCCAGTTCGACCTGACGTCGCGCCGCCGCTACGTGTAGGTTCTCGATCAGCTTGCCGTCGACAACGACGACGCCTTTGCCCTGCGCCTCGGCCTCCGCGTGAGCGGCGATGATCTTGCGGGCCCAGCTCACATCGGTCTCGCTGGGGGCGAATACCTCGTTGGCCTTGGCCACGGTCTTCGGGTGTATCAGCGACTTGCCGTCGAAGCCGAGCTCCTTGCCCTGCACGCAGGCGGCGGCGAAGCCGGCGTCGTCGTCGAGGTCGAGATAGACGCCATCGATGATGGCCAGCCCGTAGGCGCGGGCCGCGAGCAGGCACACGCCCAGGCTCGTGATCATGGGCAGGCGCGCAGGCGTGTGTGCGCAGCGCAGGTCCTTGGCTAGGTCGCTCGTGCCCAGGACGAAGCCGGCGAGCCGCCCGCTCGACGTGGCGATCTCCTCGGCGTGCAGGATGCCGAGTGGGGTCTCCATCATGCACCAGATGGTCTGTGCGTCGGGCGCGCCCTGCTGGTCCATGATGGCCTCGACCTGGCGCACGTGCGCGGCACTCTCCACCTTGGGAATCAAGATCGCGTCGGCACCGCTTTTGGCCGCCGCGGCCGCATCGGCGTGGCCCCACGGCGTGTCCAACGCGTTGATGCGGAGCAAAATCTCACGCTTGCCGTAGCCGCCCTGCGCCAGGGCCTTGAGCACGTTGTCGCGCGCGCCGAGCTTGGCGTCGGGGGCAACCGCATCCTCGAGATCGAGGATCAGGCCGTCGGCCGGCAGGCCGCGGCCTTTTTCGAGTGCGCGCGTATTGGCGCCGGGCATGTAGAGGATGGAGCGTCGGGGCCGCGCCTTGCGGGCCGTGTTCGAAATGGACATGGAACGCCTCGTGAAGCTCGCGGAACGAATGCTGGGAACCGGCCGGAGGTAGCTCGAAACGGCCCGCCCTGCCAGGCACGCGCAGTCGCACCCGCATGGCCGCACGTTGTCCCGAGATCGGGGGCACCGGGGTGAACGTGGCGCACTGGTACTCCAATGCAAGACCGTCAAGAAATCGCGGCATCGTGCCGCAACAACGCGGTGATAGAGTGTCGAGACAGGGGCGCAGCGGGAGCCGTCCGTGATCGGCTCCTTCCTGTCATCTCATCGTTGCCTCGCATTGCCGCGCCTGTGTTCGCGTCACGTCCCCGAATTGGAGGAGAGAGCGAGATGACTAGCAAGCCGGCCCGCCCAGCGGGGCGCCCGAGCGCGCCACCCGACGGCTGGCTCGTGGGCGGCGGTGAGATGGGCAAGGTCATCCGCGCCATGGACTGGAGCAAGATGCCCCTCGGGCCCATCGCGTACTGGCCGCAGAGTCTGCGCACCACCGTCGGCCTGTGCCTGGCGTCGAACTTCCCTACCTCGCTCGCCTGCGGACCCAAACACGTGCACCTCTACAACGACCGATACAGGCCCATCTCTGGAGGCAAACATCCCGCCTCGATGGACAAGGATTCCAGCGAGTGCTGGGTATCGGCGTGGCCCGTGATCGGTGCCGCGTTCGAGCGCGCACTCGGGGGCGAGACCTCCTACCTCGAGGACCAGCGCATGTTCCTCGACCGCAACGGCTATCTGGAGGAGACGTTCTTCACGTTCTCGTTCAGTCTTATCCGCGACTGGTTGGTCCTGAACGAGGCGCCCCCGCCGGAGGAGAAGTGAAGGCAAAGCTGCGGCTGATCCTCGTAGAGGACTCCGAAGATGATGCTTGGCTGCTGCTGCGCGCCTTGCAGGCGGGCGGATTCGACGTGGAGCACCAGCGTGTCTTTACGCGCGAGGCCCTACTGAAAGCGCTCGGCGAGGGTCCCTGGGATATCGTGATCTCGGACTACTCCATGCCGGCGTTCGACGGCCCAGCGGCACTGGCGCTGGTGCGCGAGCACTCGCCCGATCTGCCCTTCATCATCGTCTCCGGCACCGTCGGAGAGGACCTTACGGTCGCCGCCATCAAAGCCGGTGCCCAGGATTATCTGATGAAAGACACGCTGGCACGGCTCGCCGTCAGCGTGCAGCGCGAGCTGCGCGAGGCGCGCGAAAGAGTCCAGCATCGCGCCTCACGGGAAGCAGCCGAGCAGGCGCTACGCGACAAACATCACGCGGAGGCGGCGAACCTCGCCAAGAGTCGCTTCCTGGCACACATGAGTCATGAGCTGCGCACGCCGCTGAATGCGATTTTGGGCTTTTCGGAGCTGCTCGACCAGGACCTGGCCGGCGCGCTGTTGCCGCAGCAGCGCGAGTTCGTGGGCTACGTGCTCGACAGCGGCCGCCATCTGTTGAAGCTGATCACGGACATTCTGGACCTGTCCAAGATCGAGGCGGGCAAGCTCGAGCTTCAGCTGGAGAAGACATCGTTCGAGGCGGTGGCCACCAGCGTCTGCGAAATCCTCTACCAGCTGGCTGCAGAGCGCGGGGTGCTGCTCACGATGGACGTGCCACCTGGGCTGCCCGAGCTCATGGCGGAGCCACTTCGGTTGAAGCAGATTCTGTACAATCTGTTGTCCAATGGCATCAAGTTCACGCCGCTGTCGGGGCACGTGGGGCTGCGCGCCGAGGCGGCCGGGCAGCAGCTCGTGATCAGCGTTGCGGACACCGGTTGCGGGATCGCACCGGAGGATTTGCCAAAGCTGTTTCGCGAGTTCGAGCAGGCTACCGGCGACTCCGAGTCCAAAGCGCGCGGTACGGGCCTGGGACTCGCACTCACCAGGCGCTTGGTCGAGCTGCACGGCGGCGTCATCGAGGTTCAGAGCGAGTTCGGACGGGGCTCCACCTTCATCGTAAAGCTGCCGCTCTCGGGACCCGCGCCCGTGAACGCGCCGTGAGCTGACGTTTACTTTCGAGGCTACGCAACAAGAGCGCCAAACCAGCCACGGCAGAAAGCGGCAAATTCCCCACGCTTTGGGTCTCGCAAAGCGGCGCTCGAGCTCGAAGACAGCCAGCGTGCCACGAGCGGGGAACAACGCCGCGCGCTCGGTGCTCGGCGAGCGCGGACTCGCTTCAATGATCCTCGGAAAACGCACGACGCTTCGCACTGACGCTGGCGAAGCAGTGCTTCACCAGCAAAGGTGATCCGATGGCTGGCGAACCTGGTACCTGGGTGGCGAGAGCGGGCAGGTTGAGTGCGTGGGCCTTCGCGGCGCTGCTCGGCTATGCGGCACTCGGTCCCGGCACGGTCATGTTCGAGGGCATCTCGTGGCAGCGCGCGCTCGTCACGTCCGTGTTCCTCGCGGCGTGCGCGGCGTATTTGATTTGGCTGCTGGCCACGACACGCACCCGCCAGTCCGAAGCGACTGGCTTCGTCGCTGCGCTCGCTCCTGGCGCGCCCGCCCTGCTGGCAGCGCTGGTGGCGCCGCCCATCTCGCGGGATCCGTGGTTGTACCTGCACTACGGGTCGATGGCTCTCGACGGCGTGAATCCGTATCTGGTGCGCTCGGGCGCGGTGGACGGCCCGTACTCTCACATCATGCACTGGGATCAGACCTGCGCCTATGGACCGCTCGCGCTCGCACTCTTCATGGTGGCAGCGCTGGTCAAGCAGCCCGCGATCGCCATCTTGCTCTTGAAAGTCCTGTGGCTTTGCGCGCATCTCGCCGGCAGCTACGCCTTCTGGCGCAGCCGTGCCGAGCAACGCACGCTCTTGACCCAAGCCTATGCCTTCAATCCCGTCTTGCTGTTTGCGTTCGTCGTAGACGTCCATCTGGACGCGCTCGCGGGCGCGTTGTTCTTGTGGGGGCTGCTCGCGCTGGCACACGATCGCGCTCGGCTCGCGCTGCTCGTGTTTTGCACCGCGACGCTGACGAAGAGCCTCATGTTGCTCGCGCTTCCGCTGTGGTTCGCGTGGGCGCTGTCACGGCGCCGCTACCATCTCATGGCCTTCGGAATCGCACTGGCCGGCGGGCTCGTCGTGCTGCTCACCGCAAGTCTGCTACCCACGGTCGACGCTTGGCGTTCGCTCTCCAATCCCATCTCCAACACCGGCCGATCGATCCAGCACGCGCTGGTCTTGTCAGGACCGTGGGGGGGCTTCGACGGCCTGCGCCTCAGCAACTCGTATGGAGCCATCGCGCGCGTCATCTACCTGCTGGGCGCCAGCTACGTGTGGCTGAGAGGCGTGCGCTCACACGCTTACGACGCGTACCAACTGGCGAGCGACTTTGCGCTTTTGTGGCTGCTTGCCTGCCTGTTCGTCGTGCCGTTCGTGCCCTGGTGGTACAGCGCGCCCGTGATCTCGGCGACCTTGTGGAGCCCGCGTGCCGTATGGCTGCGGCCGGTGGCCATGACGTTCGGCATCTGTAGCGCGATGACGCTCGCGGTGGGAACGGCGATGACCACGGCGGGTTTGATGGCGGCGCTGCTGTCCATCGTGCCCAGCGCGGCGTTGCTCGCGTGGAGCGTTCGGCACGAGCGCGCTCGTGCGGGCGCAGCGTCTCCAGCTTGAAGGTGCGCGCCGCGTTGTTGCGAGCCTACAGCCCGTACGCCGCCTTGAGCGCGGGATCCTTGTCCGCGAGCATGCGCGCCAGGCCCACCATCACCTTGCATTGTTTGTAGCTGGCGTCGTCCTGCATCTTACCGTCGAGCATCAGCGCGCCCGAGCCATCGCCCATGGCCTCGATCACGCGCAGCGCCCACTTGACCTCGTCTACCGGCGGGCTGAATACCTTGCGCGCAATGTCAATCTGCACGGGGTGCAGCGACCAGGCCCCCACACAGCCTAGCAAGAAGGCGTTGCGGAACTGATCTTCGCAGGCGAGCGTGTCCTTGATGTCGCCGAATGGTCCGTAGTAGGGAAGCAGCCCATTGGACACGCAGGCGTCCACCATGCGCGCCATGGTGTAGTGCCACAGATCCTGCTGCGCAGTGGCGCGCGGCGCGCTCTCTTGCGCGGGATCGGGATCGGCACGCACCAGGTAGCCCGGATGGCCGCCGCCGATGCGCGTCGTCTTCATGCGGCGCGATGCGGCCAAGTCCGCGGGTCCCAGCGACATGCCCTGCATGCGCGGACTGGCCGCAGCGATTTGCTCCACGTTGGCCACGCCCAGCGCCGTCTCCAGGATGGCGTGCACCAGGATGGGCTTCTTGATCTGGGCGCGCGCCTCGAGCTGCGCGAGCAGCCGGTCCACGTAGTGGATGTCCCAGGGCCCTTCGACCTTGGGAACCATCACGACGTCGAGCTTGCTACCTACCTCGGTCACGATGCGCGTCAGGTCGTCGAGCACCCACGGGCTATCGAGGCTGTTCACGCGCGTCCAGAGCTGCGTGTCGCCGAAGTTCACCTCTTTGGCGATCTTCACGAAGCCCTCGCGCGCGTCGATCTTCTTGTCGCTCGCGATGGCATCTTCCAGATTGCCGAGCAGCACATCGACGCTCTTGGCAATGTCCGGCACCTTGGCCGCCATCTTGGCGTTCGAAGGATCGAAGAAATGGATCATGCGCGAGGGCCGAACCGGGATCTCCCGAACCGGCTCGGGCGCGCCGATGGCGAGTGGCTTGAAGAAGTCTTTCGGATTTCGCATGGCTCAGCTCTCCAACAGGCGGCGCGCGACGACGCCGGCCTGAATTTCGTTGGCACCCTCGAAGATGGAGAGCACGCGGGCATCGACCAGCAGGCGCGACGCCGTGTACTCCTCGGCAAAGCCGTTGCCGCCGTGGATCTGCACGTCCGCGTCGGCGGCCTCCCAGGCTGCGCGCGTGGCCAGCAGCTTGGCCATGCCGGCCTCCAGATCGCAACGGATGTCCTTGTCCTTCTCGCGCGCCGCGAAGTAGGTCAACTGACGCGCCGCCTGGATGCGCGTGATCATGCGCCCGATCTTGCGCGCCACGCGGCCGAAGTGGAACAGCGGCTGGCCGAACTGGATGCGCTCGTGGGCGTAGCGCATGGCTTCATCGTACGCCGCGACGGCGACGCCCACGCCGCGCGCGGCTGTCTGGATGCG
>WUUC01192003.1_pt1 | contig 15765 bp, 22 predicted proteins | sample 6278441 | NCBI WGS metagenome assembly WUUC01 (sample SAMN13675441, study PRJNA597444) | soil metagenome | isolation source: soil | place: USA: Washington | collected 2017-10
AATTACTTGGGGTTTGTGCACTTGGCATGCCTCGTCATCCTCTTGAGGCATTTATGAAATGCACTCTAGTGCGCGCAGAGGGCACTCCTACATTGAGTGCGACGAGCTCGAGATCCTCATCGGACTCGGCGACGGCGAGTTCATCCTCATGTCCGAGTTTCTCAACGGCGAGCTCCGCAATCGCTGGATCAGCTCGGGCGCTCGGAGCAACACATAGTGACCGACTACGTTGCCTACCACAGTGCCGAACTCATGGGGCACGCCCTCGACGCCAATGACTCATTAGTGTTCTTCAGTCGAAAGCCACGGAAGTACCTTGAGTCTGCGATCGGACAGCGCGTGTGGGTGATCGCGAGTGAACGCCTGGGGTCCGAGAAGCGCTACCAGCTCACGGGCGTCTACAGGCCGTCTGCGGTGACGCCAGACCAGGATGGTTGGCGAATCCTCGGGAGCGGAACGGCCTTTCATCCGCCGATCGATGTCACTGGTCTTCCGTGGTTTCGAGAGCTGCGACGAGAACAACACGACTTCAGCTTCGGCTTTAATCGCATCAAATCCATTGACCTGAGCACAGCACTGGTGCAAGCGCACATCCAGGACGCGACCCGACTCTCGGCCACGTGCATCTACGCAATCGTCACCCGTGATGTCCTGGATCCGGTCGCGTTGGATCAGACCGCGCTCACGAGGACGGAGGCCCGTGTCTGGGCAGAGGCGGCTCGGCTTTTCAAGGAGGCCTCACAGCGCGAGCGCGATCTGCCCATTGTGCTTGCGGACGCAAAGGACTGCTCGCGGCTGCTGTACTGGGGCGTTCTCGTCGATGTCGTGATTGCACGGGATGCCGGCACGACAACCTATACCGTCGATCGGCTACGACCTCTGCGCGGCACGTACACACCGCAGGACCTCGTGCTGAAGTCTTCGGGCGAGCCCATCGCATACGGCTACATTCGGTCTTATGCGATCTGCGAGACCCCAGGATTTCTTGTTGACTCGCCCAATGACCCAGCCACGTTGGCCTTCCTCTCGAACGAGGAAGGGCCGTCGCCGGAAACCCTGCTCGAGGGCGCTGCCATTCGCGTCGTAGTGAACGCATACGAACGCAACCAGCAGGCGCGGGCGGCTTGTTTGGCACACCACGGCTGTGCGTGCTGCGTCTGTGGCTTCGACTTCCGCGCGGCCTACGGAGAGCTGGGCGCGGACTTCATTCACGTCCATCACCTTGTGCCACTGTCGACGATAGGCGAGCAGTACAGGGTCGACCCCCTCGCCGACCTTTGCCCCGTCTGCCCCAACTGCCACGCGATGCTTCATGCGCGGAAGCCGGCACTGAAGCCGGAGGCACTGCGCGATATCATGAGAGGGCAACGCTTAACCGGGCTGTCCAACAACCAGCTGCAACTCACGGGGCCCGCCGTCGGTGAACGAACAGGCGGACTACGCGGGCCGTCAACCTTGTGATAGCGATCGTCGTCGCTGGCCCGCGGTCTCGGTCGCTGAACGCCCAACGCGATCTCCGCAGTTGAACTCGCGCCGTTAGGGCACACGCCGAACGTCGAGGTCTTACATGCCCAAGGATCAGCTGTTCTTGCTCCCAGGTGCCTTCCCGGACTCAGCGCTCGGGCCTGGTACGTTTCACTGCATCGAGTGCGCTAGAGTCGAAGGGCTCTTGAGCTATCAACCGTCGCTTCGCGCACAGATCGACGTGCACCGCATCCCGCACGCGCGTCCCCGCGTGGCACTCATCGCTCTCCTTGGTGAGCCGCATCAGAATTGTCCAACGATCGTCGTCGGGTCGAGCTCGCCGTCGTCGTTCGTGTCGCTCCGCAAGAGCTCCGTGACGGATCGATACTTCTGCACTGGAGTTGACGCAGTGACCACCTATCTTGTGGCTGTGCACGGCGTAAGCGCACCGCACCCTTGATCTGCGATTCAGAACGAGCGCCACTGCTGAACCGGAACGTTGAACGGACAGACGTGAACCAAAAGTGCCCGAACTGTCGCGCCACGCTGCAGGCCCGCAAGGTCTCCGGCGGCGTTGTGTGGACGTGCGCTGAATGCGGAGGCCTCTCGGCCAACGTTGCGTTGCTGCGGCGCCACTCGGACAAGGACTCAGCGCAGCGTCTGTGGCGGATCATGCGTTCGTCGTCCACGCGTTCACCCCAAGCCTGTCCTGGATGTTCCAACGCGATGACCGAGCTCAACGTCGCGAAGGTCGACGACCCGAGCACAACCGTCTCTCTCTCGGGTTGTCCCGGGTGTCAGGCGTTTTGGTTCGACGGTGGAGTGTTGGATCAGCTTCGTCTGTCCTTTGATGGGCAGGTTCGCGAACCTGCCGCCACGCCGCGCCGTGCCGGCTCGGTCGAACCCGACGGCTTCTACGGCGGAGCCGTTGGTGTCGACATCGCAAGCATCTTCGATGGCTTCGATTTCGGCGGCGGCGACTGAACGCCGATGAGTCGCCGCTCGAACGAAAATCCGAGCGTGAGCTGTGAGCTAGTGCGACGGAGAACGAGAGATTCGTATCGCCGATTCGCGGCCGCTTTCAGGGGTCTGCTCGATCACGCTCCCTGGCTCTCCTCGCTGCAAACGTTATCTCCTGTGGTAACACTGACGCGGTGGGTAAGATCCGCCGCGGCAACTTCATTTTCGTCACTTGGATCGGAGACCACAGCCCTCGACACGTGCACGTTTATCGGGACGGCAAGCTCGTCCTCAAGTGGAACCTCGACGCAGAGAAGGAAGGGGTCCTATGAAGATCCGCAGCGTCACCATCAACAACCGCAAGAGTCAGATCGAGCTCACGGCGCGGTCGGGAAAGACCTTTCCCGTTCCGTATTCGAGGCTCGATCCACGTCCGACTGCGAAGGATCACATTCGTGAAGCGTTCGTCGATCGCGAGCTCGCCAACGAAGCCGTCACGTACGTGCTCGAGTCGGGAGCCGAAGGTGCCGTGCATGTCGAGCAAGCTCTCGATTACAACCAGGACCCGGGCTACCTCGCTGACATGCTCGTGCACGAGCTCACTGCCGCGGCTCTGCAGCGAATTGACTCCTCGGGCCTTAGCCGACGCGAGCTGGCTCGCCGGCTCAAGACTTCGGTGCCGCAGCTCTATCGACTTCTCGATCCCACGAACAAGAAGAAGAACATCGGTCAGCTGGTGTCACTTCTTTACGTCCTAAACTGCGATGTACAACTCGTAGTCAGGCAGAAGAGCGCCGCGTAACTGCGGCTCAGGCTTAGACCCACGCGATGAGAGAGAGCGCTGCCATTCGAGTCGTCGGCGTCCATCTGGTGCCAGAGGCAACCGGGCCTTGTCATCTTGTGGAGCTTGTCGTGTGCAACGCCGCTCTCTTCAGGATTGACGACGTCACTCAGAAGGTCGAACACCAGCCTCCATCGCAATGGCAGGTCCCCTATGATGAATGCGTGATGGAAGCGGAGGGTGCCCAGGCTCGCTACGCCTTCTTCTTTCACTACTTGCAGCTCGATCAACCTTTGTTGACGTCCCTTGGACCAGTCGCTCTCGTTGAGCTGAGCCCGTTGCCAGAACGGCTTCGTTTCATCAAGTACGAAGCACCTTAGCTGGTGTTTCGCTCGTGCGAATGAAACACATTCTGTTTAGCGCGTTCACGTGGCTTCTCGTGCTGACGTTCACGTTCAGCGGCTTGCTTGTTTGGCCACTGTACCGGCGCGTGTGGCCTCTTCATCCGAAGCGCTTGGGCTGGCTCAAGACAATCTTTCGCCTCCACATCGCGTTCGGGAGCCTAAGCATTGCTTACGTGGCCTATGCCATTCTTACCGATCAGCCTGACGCGCACATGACGGCCACCTTCGTGTACTTGGTAGGCACGATGTCCCTCATCGCGTCCTGCTCGGTGAGCGTCATCGGTGCCCTCACCGCTCGATTTCGCAAGTAGTGCGGTGCTGGGTCGGCAGCATACCGACCACTGGGGAAGAAGGGCCTCGTGAACCGCAGATCGATAGCGATTGGATGTGTCGCGCTCTTGCCTTGGCTTCACCTCGGCGCGTTCGCGCTGTTCGTCGTTCGCGCATACGCATCGCTCGGGCATTGGCCGAGCTACGGTCGCCCCGATCCGAAAGACCTGGGCTTCGTCGTTCACCACGCGATCGTGTGGTTGAGCCTCTTGCCCGCCGCATACAGCGCGATCGTGTTCCTGCCAGCGTCGATCGCGCTGCGGCGCACGCTGTGGATCCGCCAAGGCTTCCGCAGCGCTGCATTGATCTACGTTGCCGGAACGCTCCTCACGTGGATCGTCTGGGGCACCGATCTAGGCGGGCTTTCAGAGTGGTTCGCAGACTAAGGGTGAGCATTCTCGCTGGCCTCAGTTCAACGCGCCTTCCTCCGCACGATCGAGAAAGAGCGCCTTCACGCAACTCTGAGTTGCTGTGGTCGAAGACCGCTTCATCGTGAGGCTTCCCAATCCGACTGCGGTGATCATCGAGACCGAGAAGGTTCGTGATTACCTGCTGTCTTCAACGCACCCTGTCGGGCGATTCAAGGCCGCCTTCTTCGGAATGCTCGGCTACACGCAGGAAGACTGGGCGGGCCTAACTCGCGAACTGCGCGAGATCGCTGCACTCGATACCCTCGCAGAGGCTGAGTTTGGGCGGTACGGGAACAAGTATCGCATTGCTGCTAATGTCGTCGGACCATCCGGTCGTTCCGCGTCGATCGTCACCGTCTGGATTGTCCGGCATGGCGAATCCGTTCCGCGCTTCGTCACCGCCTTCCCTGGAGAGAAACCGTGAGCTTCGCGATTCTCGACACCGTCGTTCTTGAACGTGACCTGCCCGAGCATGGCTTGCGTCGAGGCGATCTCGGTGCCGTCGTCGAGGTCTACGAGCCCGACGGCCTCGAAGTTGAGTTCGTGCGTGCTTCCGGTCAAACACAAGCTCTCGTCGAGGTCTCTGCTCGCGACGTGCGCGCGATCAGCGATGAGGATCTGATCGCTGTTCGAAGCGTTGCGAAGGCTGTCTGATCGCGACGCGATAGGCGGGCCGATGGCCGACGGGTGATGGTCCCTTTGGCCATCTCCCGCGCGGCACCAGCCTTTGCTACCTCTGACCTGTGAACAGCCAGGTCCTCATCGATTCGATCGTGCGACAGACGACGGTGCTGATCGCGCAGCTGGCGACCGCGGGCGGGGTGCGGGCGCCGCTTTCGCACATGGCCAATCAGGTGTTTCTCGAGCTGACGCGCGCGCTGCAGGAGCAGGGCGTGAGCCGCAAGGTGAGCGCGGACATGTTCGGCATGGCCTTCCGCGCGTACCTCCGCAAGATTCAACGCCTCAACGAGAGCTCGAGCCAGCGCGGGCGCTCGCTTTGGGAGGCGGTGCTCACGTTCATCGTCGAGCAGCCGGTGGTGACGCGGCAGGAGCTGCTCGATCGGTTTTCGCGCGATGAGCCGCTGCTGTTGCGCGGCGTCTTGCATGACCTGACCGAGAGCGGGCTCGTGTTCTCGAGCGGCGTCGGTGCTGCGGCGGTGTATCGCGCGCTCTCGGCGCAAGAGCTCGCTGCGTTGCGCGGGTCCGCGGGCGGCGGCGGCTTCGACGAGCTGCTCTGGGTGCTCGTCTACCGCGGCGGACCGATGACGCGCGATGCGCTGCTCGAGCACGCGGGCGGTGATGCAATCGCGACGGACGCGGCGGTCGAGCGCTTGCTCGAAGCTGGCCGGCTGCAGAAGCTCGAAGATGGTTCGCTGCGCGCGCCGGAGTTCGTCGTGCCGATCGACTCCGAGGCTGGGTGGGAAGCGGCGGTGTTCGATCACTACCACGCGCTGGTGAAGACGATCTGCGCGCGCCTGAGCGGTGAGCGCGACGCTGCGCTGCCGAAGTCGGCGACGGGTGGCAGCACGTACACGTTCGATGTTTGGCCCGGCCATCCTGAGTATGAAGAGGTGGTCGGCGTGCTCGACGGGTATCGCAGGGCGTTGGGCGAGCTGCGCGAGCGCGTCGAGCGACACAACGCGCAGCACCCGATGCCCAGTCGCTTCTTACAGGTCGTGAGCTACGCAGGTCAGTGCGCGCTGTTTCAAGAGGGGGTCTCGGATGGACACTGTTAACTCATGGTGGAGGGTCGCGTGCCTGTGCTTGCTGGTCGCTTGTGCGAAGACGACCTCTCCCGAGTCGGGCGGCAGTGAGTCGCACTTCCTCGATGCGTGCACGGAGGCCAGCGAGTGCGGCCCGGAGCTGAGCTGCCGCGCGAACGTGTGCACGCGCGAGTGCGAGAGCGCGGCGCAATGCGAGGGGCTCGGCGGAGCCGTTACCTGCGAGCCGGAGAGTGAAGCGGGCATCTGCGACTTGCTGTGCGAGCAGGACGATGACTGCGAAGCGATGAGCGCGGACGCTCACTGCAGCTCCGGTCGATGCCGGGAGCAGGTGCAGCAAGAGGTCGACTCGGGTGCCACGCAGTCGGAGCGTGAGCTGCTCGGTACGTCGGAGCTGCTCGGCGAGCCGGCCCAGTTGGCGTTCATCGCGGGAGAGCCTGGAGAAGAACAGCTGTACGTCTGGGGCGTGAGCGGCGCCGTGAAGCAAGTCAGCGTGTGGCCCGCGGCTGCAGGCGCCACGAACACGTGCGCTCTCATCAGCAGCAGCCGCTTCACGAACATCACCTTCGACAGCAGCGGCGAATACCTCGCCTTCATCGAGCGTGAGTCGTGCGTGGGTTTCGGGGATGAGCGGCTCGTCCTCTACGAGCTGGCGACGGGGCGATCGCAGTCGCTGGGCTCGTTTGAAGATGTCGAGGTCTCTGCAGGACCTCGAACGATGATCGCCTCCGTCAGGAGCAACGATGGCAACGAGCTGTATGAGATCGTGCCAGCGACCTCCACGCTGTCGCGAATCGACGTTCCTGCCGGAGCGGACGCCAACAGTTATCTTCAGGACATCGTCGCGTTCGATGGCGACGAGATCTTGTTCACCACCGGCACGCCGTTCTTGCGCATGAACGACGACGGGGTCGAGCTGTTCGATCCGCTCGTTCAGCTCGACCCGAAATGGCAGCTCGGCATCCTAAGCACCTCGCCTTCCGGTGATCAGCTGTGCGTCACGGCGCGTGATACGACGCTCGACCCCGAGATCGACGAAGCGCTCGCGATCCTCGTGACGTTGGAGCACGTTTCGATGCAGCCCACCGTGTCGTTCGATTTCACGTGCGCGTTCAGCGCCGACGGGCGCTACGTCATGTATGGCGGCGCGGCGTTCGAGGTCGAGGGCGACGAGCTCGTAGCGCTGCCGCTGCCGAGCGAACGGATGTCGGTGGTGGGCGCGCACGGCGACTTCTTCTTCGGCACGAGTGGCGTTGCCGATGTCGTGCGCTTCAACCCCGCGACCGGGACGAGCGAGATCCTCGTTGGGTTGGACGCGTTCGGAGAGCTCTGCGAAGGCGGCGCGACCGAGCTGCCCCTCACTCAGCTTTATCTCGCGGAGGATGCGCGGGGCGTGGGCATCGTGCAGCACTACTGTGGCGAGCCCAATGCGGATCGGTCGGGCAGCCTTGCTCTCGATCTCGAGACCGGCGAGTGGGCGGTGATCGAGGCCGCGGCCGACGCCCAATACGTTGCGTACGACGTGGCGTGGCCAAGCGACGGTCACGCCTGGCTGTTCTCGGCGCTTGCGGAGGATGACGCGCCATCGTTCTACGAGATCAGCGCTGGGCTCGAGGTGAAGGTGCATCGCTTCGATCAGCTCGACGGCACCATGCACACCCCGGCCTTGCCGCCGCGCTGAACGCGCCATGACCATCCTCGATGGATGGTGCGTTCGGCCGCACTCACTCGCATGTGGTCGAGAGCGCCGAGAACAACGCGTAGATACCGGTGCAGGCCTCATCGCCCTCGGCGGTGCCGCGTAAGCGCTCAACCCCGTCGAAGCACTCCGCGCGTAGGTCCGCGTCGGCGATTCCGGGACAGCATTGGCTGAGGTCCTCACAAGTCTTGTTCGAGGCGGGCACGAACAGGTCGCAGCCGAGCTCGCACTGGTTAGCATTCAGGTCGCATGAATGGGCGTCGGTGCAGGAGACGCATTCCTCCAAGCCCGCGCATGCGTTCACGCAGTTGCTGTCCTTGCAGTGACATTGCGTCGCGCATTGCATGAACGGCGCGCACGCACCCGCGTAGAGGCCCGCGCGCCACTGTGGGCCGTAGCAGGTCTCGTAGCTGGCCTTGCAAGCGTCGGCGATGCAGTCGCCCCAGGAGCGAAGCTCGTTCTCCGTGCAATTTCCCGGAAGCGGTTGCGAGCACATCACCGGGTCCCACGGCGCATCGCGGAAGGCCGCGCTGCCATCGACTCCACCGTCGCCGTTGCCGTCACCCGGACAGCCCGCCACCAAGGCCGCGACCAGCAGCGCGAACCATGAACGCATCGTGTGTCCCCTTCGAGCAGCCGCAGCACAGCGCGACGGCTACGGGCCTCATCGATCAGCGCTGCCGCGAGTTGCGCCGCTTGACCTGAACCGTCCAACGCGTGCGGAATAGGGCATGCAAGTCTTCGGCAGCAAAGCTCAGGGTGTGCGGCTCGAGCGCATGCAAGGCTCGGCGCGGTTCAAGGACGGCACCTTTCACAACACGCTCGCGATCAGCCCGGGGCTCAAGAAGGGCACCGGCGTCTCGACGATGAAAGAGATGATGTGCGGCGGGCAGCGGCGCGTGCCGAAGGGCGTCTTGCCGGTCGTGAATCCGCTCGAGGCGTGGCGGCGCTCCGCGGAGAGCGGGTTGCGCGCGACGTGGCTCGGCCACTCCACCGTGTTGCTCGAGATCGATGGCAAGCGCGTGCTGACGGATCCCGTTTGGGGTGAGCGCGTCTCGCCGCTGGCGTTCGCAGGGCCCAAGCGCTTTCATCCGGCGCCGGTGAGGATCGATCAGCTGCCAGCGCTCGACGCGGGTGGTGATCTCGCACGACCACTACGATCACCTCGACTACCCGAGCATCTTGCAGCTCGTTCCGCTGGGCGTGCCCTTCGTCACTTCACTCGGCGTCGGCGCGCACTTGGAGGCTTGGGGCGTGCCGCCCGAGCGCATCACCGAGCTCGATTGGTGGGAGTCGACGCAGCTCGGCGAGCTCACGATCACCGCCGCGCCATCCCAGCATTTCTCCGGCCGCAGCGTCGCCGACAGAAACCGCACGTCGTGGTCCTCGATCGTCATGCGCGGCCCGCGCCACAGCGTGTTCTTCAGTGGCGACACAGGCCTTACTCAGGAATACACAGAGATCAAAGACAAGCTCGGCCCGTTCGATCTGATCATGCTCGAGGTCGGCGCGTGGCATCCGGCGTGGGGCGACATTCACCTCGGCCCGGAGAACGCGCTGCAGGCGCACGCGCTGCTCGGCGGCGGCGCGTTCTTGCCCGTGCACTGGGGCACCTTCAACCTCGCCTTTCACGCGTGGGACGAGCCCGCTGAGCTGCTCGTGAAGCTCGCGCCGACGAACGCACCGCTCGTGATGCCGCGGCTCGGGCAAGCGATCGAGCCAGGGCACGTGCAGTCGATCGATGCGTGGCGTGATGTGAAGGAGACGGAGGTCGAGGCCGCGCCGCTCGAAGCGGTGATGGATCCGATCGACTAGGCATGACCGGGCTCGGCGATATCGAGTAGGACGCGTCACGCAGGCCTTGGGTTTTATGACGACGGCACGGAGGCGCCCACGATGACGCTGCAAAAACTTCTCGGCATCGAGCTTCCGATCATCCAAGCGCCGATGGCGGGTGTGCAGGGCAGCGCACTCGCAATCGCGGTGTCCAACGCGGGTGGGCTCGGGTCCTTGCCTTGCGCGATGCTGAGCATCGATGCGCTGCGCAAAGAGCTGACCGCGATCCGCGCGCAGACGGCGAAGCCTTTCAACGTGAACTTCTTCTGCCATACGCAGCCTGTGCCTGATGCTGCGCGTGATGCACTCTGGCGCGCGGCGCTCGCGCCGTACTTCGCGGAGCTCGGCGTCGATGCGAGCGCGATCTCGGGTGGGCCAGGACGGTTGCCGTTCAGCGACGAGGCCGCGGAGGCGCTGGAAGATCACAAGCCGCCCGTCGTGAGCTTTCACTTCGGGTTGCCTTCGGAGGCTTTGGTCGCGCGCGTTCGGGGCTGGGGCGCGAAGATCGTGTCCTCCGCGACGACGGTCGATGAAGCGCGTTGGCTCGAGGCGCGCGGCGTCGACGCGATCATCGCGCAAGGAAGCGAAGCGGGCGGGCATCGCGGCTGCTTTCTGTCGGACGATCTCAGTGCTCAAGTCGGCACCTTTGCGCTGCTCCCGCAGATCGTGGATGCCGTGAAGGTGCCGGTGATCGCGGCCGGCGGCATCGCAGACGCGCGCGGTGTCGCAGCGGCGATGGCGCTTGGCGCAGCGGGCGTGCAGATCGGCACGGCTTACTTGTTGTGTCCCGAGGCCGTGACGAGCGTGGTGCATCGCGCGGCGCTCAAGAGCGACGCCGCGCGCATCACAGCGATCACGAACGTGTTCACCGGACGACCTGCGCGCGGCATCGTGAATCGCATCGTCCGCGAGCTCGGGCCGATGAGCGCTGCCACGCCGGAGTTCCCGCTCGCGACGGCGGCCATCGCACTGCTGCGCGCGAAAGCGGAGAGCCTGGGCAGCGGTGACTTCTCGCCGTTGTGGGCAGGGCAGAACGTCGGCGGCTGCAAAGAAGTGCCGGCCGCGGTGCTCACCCGCGAGCTTGCGAGTGCGCTTGCAAGCTAGGGCCGGCCGATCGCGTTCCTACGCGCGCTTGCTCTGCTTGGCGAGCGTCTCGCCCACCGTCTCTGCCAGCGCGGCGGTCCTCTACGCGGGGCGAAGCGCGGGCACGTAGCGCACGAGGCCTGAAGCGCGGTGCAGAACTCCGCCGTGCAGCTCGATCGCCATGAACGCGGCGTCGGGCGCGGGGTATTCGCAGCGCATGTGGAAGCGCGAAGCTGGCGTGAAGCCGAAGCGGGTGTAGTACCGCGGCTCGCCGAGCACGACCACGTACGCGTAACCGAAGAGTCGCGCGCGCTCGAGCGCTGCGTGCACGAGCTGTTCGCCGATGCGGCGGCGTTGATGCGACGGCAACACTGCGAGCGGTGCGAGGCCGAGCCCGCGCGGCTCGTCGCGATCTTCGATGGTGACCGGGCTCAAGAGGACGTGGCCTACGATCTCGCGATCGACGTCGGCGACGAGCGTGATCACCGGTACACCACTCGCGATCACCGCGCCGACGATCGCCGCTTCATCGGGTTGCCCGAACGCTTGCGTATGGATCGCCGCGACGCGCTCGGCGTGCTCCGGCCAAGCTTCGTAGACGATGCATGCACCAGGTGCTTGCTGCGGCGCGCGAAAGGCGTTGAAGAAGTTGTCATCCTGCAGCGACACCAAGAGCCGAGGGTGACCCTTGAGCGCTTCGCACAGCTCAGCTGCCGCTGCGTCGGTCGCGAGGAACACGCGACCGAGGTACATGCCGTCGCGCACGTACGTCCCGTACTTCACGAACGCGCAGTCGGCGCGCAGCGACAGCCCGTAGAGCATGTCTTTGAGAAGGCTGAGGTCTGTCGCGACGATGCACAGCTTCTGACTCGAGCGCGCCGCCTCGCGACCGTGAGGGCCGGTGCGATCCATGAAGCGACCGAGCGGGCGGGTGTTGAAGCGGGGATCGTCGAGGGGGTCGCTCATTGCCTCATGATCGTAAATGCCACGGCCGTCGCCAAGCGACTTCGTGTAGCGCGCGCTTGACGCGAGGCTGAGGTGTCTACGGATACGGATCTGGATTTGCAGGAGGAAACCTATGCTGAGCCATCGGGATGCCGTTGCGAATGTTGCCGTGAAAGATCTTGGGGTTGCGCGCGAGTTCTACGAGCGCGTCCTTGGGCTCGAGGCCCAAAGCGAGCAAGACGGAGAGGTCGTCATCTTCAAGACCGGTCACACCCAGCTCAACGTGTATCGCTCGCAGTTCGCGGGTACGAACAAGGCAACCGCGGTCACTTGGTCGGTCGGCGACGAGCTCGAAGCGCAGGTGCGCGAGCTCAAGGACAAAGGTGTGAAGTTCGAGCACTACGACTTGCCCGGCATGGAGCGAAAGGGCGATATCCACAGTGCCGGCGCGATGAAGGTCGCGTGGTTCAAGGACCCGGACGGCAACATCTTGAACCTGATCAATCAGTAACTTCGGCGCGCGGCTGTATGCTCGCGCGCCATTGCTCGCGCGCCATGAAGACACTCGTCACGGGCGGCACAGGGCTCATCGGCAATGCGATCGTGCGGCGCTTGATCGAGCGTGGGCACGAGGTGCGCGCGCTGGTGCGTGATCCGGCGCGCGCCAAGCCGCTGCTCGATGCGCGCGCCGAGCTGGTGCGCGGCGATGTCGAGCAGCCGGCGTCGCTTCAGGCTGCGCTGCAAGGCGTCGAGTGGCTCTTTCACGCGGCGGGCATGCCCGAGCAGTGGCAGCGCGACGACAGCGTCTTCGAGCGCGTCATGCAGAGGACGCTCGCATTCCTGCGCGAGCAGGGCCTCGTCCCGCGCTAGCGCGCGTATTTGCGTTCGAGCCGCTCGACGTACGGCTGCCAGGACGGCGTTTCTTCGAGCAGCTCCTCGAACGTCTCGCGCGTCATCGGCTTCTTGCCTGTCGCCAGCGCGTGCTCGACCACGCGCAGCTGCCAGGCTTGCTCGTTCTCTTCGATCGCCGACGCGATGTCGTTGCGCTCGTCGCCGATGCCGGCATTGCGAATGTCGATCGCGATGCCGACGCTAGCCATCGAGAGCGCTTGCTCGGTGCTGTAGCCCGCGTCCTCGCGCACCTGCTCGCAGCGGATCTCGCGCAGCAAGTAGTACGCAGCTTTGTATGCGCAGCGCGCGGCCTGCGACTTGCGCATGTTGCCGCCCTTGTGCAGCAAGTTGGTCTTGATCCACGAGTCGACCGCGACCAGCGTCGGTTGATCGGCCGGCTTGCCACCGACGAAGCCCCAGCCGAGCTCGAGCGCGACCTGAACGATGTCTTTGTCCAGATCGTGCTTGAGGCTGGTCGCGCCGAGGTCCTTGAGCGTGAGCTTGTAGTTGCCGAAGCGGTGCGGCTCGAGGATGCGCTCGAGCGCGACGCACGCGATCGCCACGCGCGCAGGCTTGCCGAGCTTGGGCCAGACCCGCTCCAGCTGATCGAACGTCAGGTTAGGCACCCGCTTCTTGGGCTTGGCCTTGGCCTTGCCGGAGGCCTTCGCGGTCGATTTCATGGGCGCCGCCGCGGTCTTGCTCTTTTCGTACTTCGCGAGCTGCGCGCGCCAGGCCGGCGGCTTGTCGAGCAGCTCCTTGAGCACGGCGCGCTTGATCGGCTTTTTGCCGACCTTGGCGACGTGGGCGATCACCTTCGCCTGCCACGCTTCCTCTCGACCGCACACGCGCTCGGCGACATCGTCGTCGGCTTCCTCGAGCCCCTCGGCCATGTCGCTGAGCGCATCGATGCAGCTCTCGAGCAGCTTGGCGACGGCTTGAGATGTCGCGTCCTGCGTCGTCTCGAGCAGCAGCTCCACCGCGTCGACCACTTGCAGCGCCGGCGTCGACATTTCCTCGCGTTCCATGCCCTCGGGCGGGTCGCTCGTGCCCGCTTCGAAGGCCTCGAACACTTTCGAGCCAACGGGCGTGGCGCTCTCTGCGGAGCGCCACGCGAGCGTGAGCGCGGCGTCGATCATGTCGGCCTTGGCGGTCGCGCCCAGCGGCTTGGCCGCAGCGCCCACCGAGTAGCGAAAGCCGCCCTTCCTGTAGAGGTCGGTGACGTGCTCGACGCAAGCGCACGCCACCGCCAGGCGCGCTTGCTCCGTCAGAGGATCGAGGAGGTCACAGAAGTCGTTCATGGCTGGGGGCCTAGTCCTATACTTCGCGCTCGAAGTCACGTTCCGGCGCCAACAAAAGGCTCGGGCAACCATGCGCGCTTGCTCGACGACGAACGCGCGCGCAGCCCGCGAGCGCAGGCGCGCAAGCGGGCGTGCAGCTCGCGGTCGAAGGCTGCCACCGTCGCGCTGCGCGGCAAGCTTGAGAGAGCTGCGCGCGCACCTGCACGCACGTCATCGAGAGCTTGAACAGAGTCGCGACGGTGAGCTGCACTTGGCATAGACTGAAGCGATGCAAGAGCGCCGTCAGAACGTCCGTGTTCGTCCGACCGGGGACTACGACATTGGAATCGACGTCGGCGCTGGCATCGTGAAGGCACGGCTCTCGGTCGTGAACGTCGCTGTGGGCGGCGTCGCGCTCGTCCTTACGGAGCAGCTGGTGGGGATGGCTGTGGGCGACGAGATTCGCCTCGGCGTCGCGCTGCCCGGCGTGCAGCGCTTCGAGACGTTCGGCAGCCTTCGCTACTCGCAAGGCCGCGTGGGTGGGCGCTGCGGCATCCACTTCGACAAGCTGACCGAAGAGCAGCAGACCGCGCTGAGCCGCGCCGTCTCGGAGTTGCTCGAGCGCGGCTGCGCGGTCTGAGCGCACATCTCTACGACGACACGCGCGGCGTGCCGGTGAGGAACAACGCCTTGCCTGCGATGCCTGCGTTCCAGGTGTAGCCCTCGCTGCCTGGCACCGAGCGCGCGAGCTCGAGCAGCTCCTCCGGCTCGTAGGCGCGCAGCGCGGAGACCGTTCCATCCCAAGCGACGAGCAGCGGGATCGCCGGCAGTACATACGTCCAGAGCAACCGCGAGAGCCGAAACGGACGCACGAGCGGCACGAGCAGAAGCGAGCCGAAGAACAGCATCAGCATGTTCATGCCCATCGCGAGCGGCGCGAGCAGCAGCGGCAGCTTGCGGATCGCCGGTGATGCAGCGACGTCGAAGAACGCGAGCGGCGCGCGGCGCGCGACGACACCTGCGATCAAGCTGCGCACGGCGTCCGGCTGAAAGTGGTGGAGCGCCCCGGACATCGTTCGGACACCTTCGAGCTCACCTCCGCCGGTCATGGCGTCGACCGACTCCGCGCGATAGCGCGTCGCGGGATCGCCGAGCGCCGTAACGCGCGCGATACCTGCTTCGTTCGGATTGCGATCCGACAACACCAGCTCGACGGGGTTGCCCGCCGCGCGCACGGAGCGCCGCATCTGCAGCGTGCCGCCCCCGCCGCCCGAGCACAGGTCGACGATGCGGCTCGCGCGCGTGCTCTCGAGGACGGCGAGCAGCTGCGGCGCGACGCCGTCGTAGAAGCCCATGCGATCGAAGCCGAGGTCGAGCAAATCCGTGCCGCCGTCGCGGATCGCGCGCGGTACCCAATCGAAGTCCTCGAGCTCGAAGAGATGGAGACGCTGCATGCTGGTTCGCTCTCTAGGATCGTTAGCTCTTCTGCCGCAAGCGCAGCAGCAGGCTCGACGTATCCAGCCTTCCGCCGCCGAGCGCCTGCACCTCGGCGTACAGCGCGTCTACCAGCTGCGTTGCCGGCAGGTCGATGCCGCGCTGCGCGGCTTCCGCGAGCGCGATGCCGAGATCTTTGCGCATCCAGTCGACCGCGAAGCCGAAGTCGAAGCGGTTGTCGATCATCGTCGCGTGGCGTTGGTCCATCTGCCAGCTCTGCGCTGCGCCCTTCGAGATCACGTCGACCACCGCACGCGCGTCGAGGCCGGAGACCTCCGCGAAGCGCAAGCCTTCGGCCAGCGCCTCGAGCAAGCCCGCGATGCAGATCTGGTTCACCATCTTGGTGAGCTGACCGCTGCCGGCCGGGCCCAAGCGCGCCACCTTGCGCGCGTAGGCCTGCATCACGGGCTCGGCGCGCGCGAAGTCTTCGGCGTCGCCGCCGACCATGATCGTGAGCGCGCCATTCTTGG
>WUUC01098837.1_pt1 | contig 15764 bp, 13 predicted proteins | sample 6278441 | NCBI WGS metagenome assembly WUUC01 (sample SAMN13675441, study PRJNA597444) | soil metagenome | isolation source: soil | place: USA: Washington | collected 2017-10
GCGAGACCTCCAGGCCCGGATCGGCGCTGCGCGCAACGAGCCAGCACGCGCGGTAGAGCAGCAGGCGAGCGGCGTCGAGCCGGAGCTTCATGTCCGCGAGCCGGTGGGAGACCGCCTGGTTCTTGCCGATGGGCCGGCCGAACTGCCGGCGCGCCTTGGCGTACGCCACGGCCTCGTCGAGCTGGCGCTCCATCATCCCGAGGTAGGCGGCGAACAACGCGCTGCGCTCGGCCTGCATGGAGGATGCGAAGACGATCGCGCCCTGCCCCTCGGCGCCGAGCCGGTGGCCCATCGGCACGCGGCAGCCGTCGAGATAGACGGACGCAAGCGATGCGGCGCGCAGGCCCGGCTTGGCCAGCGCGCGGCCGACCTCGAGCCCGGCTGTGCCGCGCTCGACGACGAACGCCGACAGCCCCATGTAGCCGTGCTGCGCGTTCGTGACGGCGTAGACCACGAGGACGTCCGCGTCGGTGGCGTTCGTGACGTAGCACTTCTCGCCCGACAGGACATAGTCGCCCCCGTCGCGCACCGCGCGGGCGCGCATCGCGAGGATGTCCGAGCCGGCCTCGGGCTCCGAGCTCGCGTTGGCGCCGATCAGCTCGCCGCCGCAGAGTCCCGGCAGCAGCCGGCGCTTGGTCTCCTCGCCGGCGAACTCGGCGATCGGCAGCGCACAGGCGAAGAGGTGCGCGGCGGTCGCAAACGGCAGGCCCGTGTCGCGGCAGCTCATGCCGAGCGCCTCGATCACGCGCGCCGAGGTCAGCAGATCAAGGCCGGTGCCGCCGTACTCCGTCGCCACGCAGAGGCCGAGAAAGCCCGCCTCGCCGCACAGGCGCCAGCGCGCGCGCAGGTCCAGGCCCGCGCCGTTCAGGCGTCCGGAGGCGAACTCGCGCGCACCGTTGAAGAGGCTCTGCTGCTCCGATGTCCACGAGAAGTCCACGGCGGGCTTCATCCCACGTGATCGGCCGGCTCCGCCACGCGGTCCAGGAAGTCGCCGACCGCGCTCTCGAACTCGGCGGGTGCCTCCAGATGCGGGACGTGGCCGACGTCGCGCAGCCGGATCACCCGCGCGTCGGGCAGCGCCGCCGCCGTCTCGCGCAGCGCGCTCTCGCTGCCGACGAAGTCGTCCTCGCCGGCGACGAGCAGCGCCGGGCAGGCGATCTGCTCGAGCGCGCTGGGGTGGGCCTGGGAGGCGAGCGCGGCGCCCATCTGGGCGCTCACCCAATCGGCCCGGGTAGTCGCGACCCAGAGCTCGCGGTAGGCCTCGTAGCCGCCGGGCCCCGCCTTCTGGAAGCTGGCGTCGCAGAGGATCACCGGCCAGAAGACGTCGAACAGCGCCGGGGTGCCACCGACGGCGAGCACGTGGCGCCAGCCTGCGATCAGCTGGCGCCGGCGGTCGCGCCCCGTCGGGTTGACCATCGGGCCGACGAGGACCAGGCCGCGCACGAGCCCGGGATGCGCGAGCGCGAAGGCGACGCAGATCTGGGTCCCGATCGAGTGGCCCATGAGGACCGCCTCGTCGATCCCGAGCGCGGCCAGCAGCGAGCGCAGGTCGGCGACGTGGTTCTCGGTCGTCGGCTCGCCGCCGGAGGAGCGACCCTGGCTGCGCAGGTCATACGTGACGATCCGGCGATGGCGCGCCTCGCGGCGTGCGAGAGCGCGCCACGCGGTCGAGGTCTCGAGCACGCTGTTGACGACGACGAGCGCGGGTCCCGATCCCTGCACGCGATAGGCGAGCTGGACCCCGTCGTCGGTCAGGTGGCGCTGGTAGCCCGCGTAGCGCACGTCCGGACGGTCGGTCACGCGCGTGGGCTCGGAGGCGGCCATCGTCAGCCTCCGCGGAGGGCGCCGCTGCGGTCGAGCGCGGCCGTCGCCAGCCGCGGCAGCAGCGGCGTCTGGGTGAGATCCTTGTGCAGGAAGACGACCTCCTCCCACTGCCCCTTGAACCAGGTCACCTCGGGAACGCGCACGACCTCGCGGAACCCCAGCGCGCGCGCTCCGGCGGCGCTCGCCCGGTTCTTCGCGTACAGCACGGCGATCAGGCCGCGGAAGCCGAGCTGCGCTGCCGTCTCGACGAGGAATCCGCTGATCGCGGGGGCGATCAGGCCACGCCGGTGGGCGCGATCGACGTAGACCGACGCCTCGGCATAGAGGCTGTAGGCGGGGCGGATCGGCAGCGCGTTGAGCGATCCCCAGCCGATGACGCCGTCGCTCGGCGAGTCGCACACCCAGACGTCGTAGGGGTCGGCGTGCTGGGCGATCCACTGCACCCGGCTGGCCACCGTCACCGGTTGCACATCGGCGGTCGCGTAGCTGCCGTCGAGGATCGCGTCGTTGTAGATCCGCGCGACGGCCTCGGCATCGGCGGCGGTCGCGACGCGGATCCCGCCGTAGCGCTCGCTTCTCACCTGGCCGGCTCCGGCGGGCGACCGTCCAGGCGCAGCGCGAACATCATCACGTCGCGCAGCGTCGCGCGCCAGATCCCGGCCTCCGGCAGCGTTCCGCAGTGGTCGAAGCCTCGGCGCCGTACGGCGTCGACGAGCCATTCGGGGTGCGCGAACACGAACGCGATCAGCAGGTGATGGTCCAGTGCGCGGGCACGGTCGACGATGTGCGCGCTCAGCGCGCGACCGATGCCGCCGCGGCGTTGCCCCGCGCTGACGTACACCGACAGCTCGGCCGTCGCGTCGTAGGCGGCGCGCGGGTACAGGCGCGTCAGCGCGCCCCAGCCGACGACCTGATCGTCACGTTCGGCGACGTACCCGGAGAAGCGCTCGTCACCGGTGAGGATCCAGTCGCCGCACTGCTCGCGCGTGCGCGGCTCGAACTCATTCGTGGACTCGCTGCGGGCGATCGCCTCGTTGTAGATCTGGGCGACCGCCGGCACGTCCTCGGGGCGCATGAGCCGTATGTCCAGGCGCGTGCCGTCGCCGGCCCAGATCTCGCTGACGTTCGCGCTCACGCTCACATCCTCCGCATGACGATCCGCAGCAGCCCGGCCTGGCTGCGCTCGAAGAGCTGCTCGGAGACGACGAGGTAGCGCTCATAGCGGGCCGTCGTCGCCTCGCCCACGAGCTCGACCGCGAGGGCGCGTTCGGCCGCCAGCCGGCTGGCCCACGTGCTCACCGTGCGCGCGTAGTGAAGGCGATCGTTGCGCAGCGACTCGATCTCGAACACCCGCTCCGACGCCGTCGCGATCTCCGCCAGCCACGGCGCGTCGGAGCCCGGGAAGATCTCGGTCAGGACGAAGCGCAGGTCGTCGAGCGCCGCGCGGTCGACGCGCCCGTCGCCCTTGCAGATCGACTGCAGCGCGATCCGCCCGCCGGGGGCGAGGAGCTTGTGGCACGCCATGAAGAAGCGCCGGTAGGCCTCGATCTTCGCGCGCCGCCCGATGCCGAACCTGGCGAAGTGCTCGAAGGCGCCGATCGAGATGATCGCGTCGTAGGGCTGGGGCGGTGCGTGATCGGCCCAGTTCTCGACGCGCACCTCGATGCGCGGGTCGCCCGTGGCGGCGACGGCACTCGCCTGCGACGGGCTCAGCGTCAGGCCGACGGCCGTCTGGACGTCGTGCTCCTGCACCATGCGCCTCAGCCCGCTGCCCCAGCCGCAGCCGATGTCGAGCACGCGTGCCGCGCCGCTGCCCCGCGCGGCGGCGATGAGGTGATCGAGCTTGCGCAGCTGGGCGGACTGGAGGTCGTCGTCCTGCGACCACAGCGCGCACGAGTACGTCATCGTCGGATCCAGCCACAGCCGGTAGAACTCGTCGCCGACGTCGTAGTGGTGACGGATCGCCTGCGGTTCGGCACCGGCGTAGCGGGGGCTGATCGGCGCCATCAACTGCCCGCGACGTAGTTTGCGTGGACCGGCTGCAGCGTCAGGCTCTTGCGCACGAAGCGCTGCCACAGCATCCGCCGGCGCGGCTTGCCGCTCGACGTGCGCGGGATCGTGCCCGGCGGCGCCGACCAGACCCGCACCTCGACCTCAGGCCCGGCCTCCTTCGCGAGCACCCGCTGCGCGCGCTCGCACCAGTCGCCCGGCGGGGCCTCGACGATCGCCACGAGCGCCTCGCCCTCCTCGGTGGAGCCGGGGATGACGACGCAGCGTCCGCGCGGCACGCCGTCGATCACGAACAGCTTGGCCTCCAGCTCCTCGGCGTAGACCGACCGGCCGCGCAGCTTGACGGCGTCGCCCTGGCGGCCGACGACGAACAGCTCGCCATCGACGAGGAAGCCTGCGTCACCGGTGCGCAGGCCCTCGCCGGTGAACGCGGTGACGCCGCCCTCGCGGGCGCCCAGGTAGCCCGCGCCGACGGTCGGGCCGTTGACTTCGATCTCGCCCAGGTGACGCTCGCCGACGGGCTCGCCCTGATCGTCGAGGATGCGGATCGAGAGTCCTTCATGCGGGTGTCCGCAGCCGACGAGCCAGCCTGAGCCGTCGCCGATGACGGCGGCGCCCACCTCGGCGATGGCGAGGACCTCGACGCGCTCGCCGACCTGCAGCGACGACCACTGGACCTGCACCGCGCGTGGCCGCTGGTCCGCCTGCAGGCCGGTGACGCCGAGCGTGGCCTCCGCCAGTCCGTATGCCGGCAGGTACGTCTCGGGCCGGAAGCCGTGCGGCTCCAGCATACGCGCGAAGTCGCCGAGCACGGCTGGGTCGATTCGCTCCGCGCCGATGATCGCGCCCTTCCAGCCCGAGAAGTCCTGGCCCTCGAGCGTCGTGCGGTCGAGCTTGCGCAGGAGGTAGTGAAAGCTGAAGCCCGGTGTCGCCGCGAAGGCGGCGTGCTCGCGGCCGAAGCACTCCAGCCAGCGCGACGGCGTGCGGATGAACTGGTCGGGCCGCAGCGACCACATGTCGCGCTGGTAGGCCGTCGGGGCCAGCATGCAGCCGATCAGGCCGAAGTCGTGGTGCAACGGCAGCCAGTGCACGCCGGCGTCCTCGGGCCCCCACGGCAGCCACTGAAAGATGTAGTCGATCATCGCCGCGAGGTTGGCCCACGTCACGCGCACGCCGCGCGGGCGGCCGCTGGAGCCCGAGGTGAACTGCAGCAGCGCGAGCTCGGCCGCGGGGCGGCGGTGGAAGTCGACGCGATCGCCGGAGAACTCGAGCTCCAGCGGCGCGCGCTGCAGGCCGGCCGTGGTGGTCGCCCGCCCGACGATCTCGCTCATCGCCGGCTCGGTGGCCACCAGCGAGGACGCGGCGCCGATGAGGTGAGCGGTGTGTTCGACGTACTCCTCCGGCTGCTGGAAGATCGTCGCGGGCGCGTGCGGCGCGGGGACCAGACCGGCGAGCAGGGTGCCGAAATACGTGGCGACGAAGAGGGGGCCGGTGGGGATGACGATCGACACGACGGCACCTGGCTCCACGCCGGTGTCGACGAGCCTCGCGGCGACCTCGCGGGCTGCGCCGGCCAGCTCGCGGAATGAGTGGAACTCCCACGCGTCACCGTCACGCGCAAAGCGGATGCCGTGGTGCTCGCTCGGATCCTCGAGCCAGGCGAGCAGGTCAATGGGGGGAGCCACACGCGCCTCCGGTCGCTCTGAGCGGGGTTGTTTCGGTTTGTCCGGCGGAAGGTCACCGTCGCTTCACGGCAGTCACCCTTCCGGCCGGGCGCGTCGAATATACACCAGTAGTAGTGAGATGTCGTCATCAGAATATTAACTCTGGTATACGGTCAACCAGTGCTATCGTGCTCTCCGTAATGATCCTCACCTCGCCGGAGGAGCAGTGACTACCGATCCAGACGTCGAACGTGTGGCGGTCGCCCTCGTCGGTCGGGCGGCTGCCTTTGCGCAAGCAACGCCCAGCGCCGCCGTGCTCGAGCTCGATCACGACCTGATGGGCGGCGAGGGCCTGGACGTCGGTGGCCGCGTGCTGGACTCCCTCGAGCTGTCGGAGTGGGTGTTCGCGCTCGAGGAGGATCTCGACGTGGTCCTCACCGAGCTGGACCAGATCGACCGGGTGCGGACGCTGCGCAGCCTTGCCACGTACCTCAGCGAGGTGGCGCAGCCGCAGCGCCTCGCGGACTTCTGCAGCGAGTGGGCGGGCTGGTACACCGCTGCGTGCCGGGGCCAGCGCGGCGGCGCGGCCGCCGTCCCCGGGCACCGGCCGGGCTGATGCGCCCGGCCGTGACGGGCGCCGCGATGATCGGCTCGGGGGTCGGCGCGCAGCGCGGCGACGTCGTGGAGCAGCTGGGTGCTCCCGCCTTCATCGAACAGGCGCTCGCGCGCAACGCCGACGTCGTCCTGGCGCACGAGCAGGCCGCTCTGCGCGCCGCACGGATCCTCATCGCGGGCTGCGGCAGCGTCGGCGGCGCGGTCGTCGAGCCGCTCGCGCGGCTCGGCCTGCGGTCGTTCGTGCTCGCCGACCCGGAGACCTACGAGGTGACGAACCTCAACCGCCAGGGCTGCTACGTCGCCGACATCGGGCGCTCCAAGGCCGAGGTCATGGCTGAGCGCGTCAAGGCGATCAACCCGCTGGCCGAGGCGATCACGCTCACGCAGGGCCTGAGCCCGGACAACATCCCCGCGGCGCTCGAGCGCGTGACCGTCGTCTTCGACGGCATCGACGCCGAGACGTCGCTGTGGTCGAAATGGTGCCTGCACGAGCAGGCCGCGCTGCGACGGATCCCGGTCATCTCCGGGGTCGACTTCGGCGGCACGCCGGTCGCCTACGTCTGGGACTACCGGCGCGATCAGCGGCCCTTCTACGGCCGCGCGCACTCCGAGGATCATCGCGAGGGTCGCTACGTCGAGTCGCTGCGCTGGCTCGGGCTGCGGTCGACGCCGGCGGACTGGACCGACGTCATGCGAAAGCGCGCCATCAGCGGCGATCCCTGGCCCCAGGTCTCCTACTGCGTCGCCGGGCTCGGGGCGATCGGATCGCGCACGATCGTCGAGGTCATCCTCGGGCGCGAGGTGCGCCACGTCGTGCGTGTGGACGTGCACATGGCGCCGCGCAAGACGCTCGCGCGGATCAGGCAGCGGATGCGCTACCCGATGGGGATGCTGCGCGCGCTCGCGACGCTGCAGGAGCACCCGCGGGGCGTGGCACGCCCGAGCGCGCCGCCGCTCCTGCCGCCCCTCGACAGCGGCTTTCGCGCCGTTCTCGACGCCGCCCGCCTCGCCCCCTCTCCGCACAACGTGCAGCCGTGGAAGCTCGTCATCGAGGGACCGGACCGGCTGCGCCTGGACTGGGATCGCGCGCGCTTCCTGAGCGTGGCCGACCCGCACGGCGAGGCACTCTGCTACGCCCTCGGGGCGGCGCTGGAGGCGATGGCCGCGGTGGCCGACGTCGAGTTCGAGCCGCACGAGGGGACCGATCCGCTGTCCCCCGAGTGGTTCGCCGGCGCCGTTCGCGTCAACGCCATCCACGAGCACGCCTACGCGGAGGCGTCCGCGATGCTGGCCAGCCGCGGCACGAACCGCAGCCTCTACCTGCGCCACGCCATCCCGACGGCGCTCGTGCGCGAGCTCGAGCACCTGGCGGCCGTACGCGGCGTGCGGCTGTTCGCGCTCGACGGCCGCCGCCGGCTGACGGCGCTCGGCGAGCTGGTCGCGCAGGCGGCGACCGCGCAGTTCGCCGACGACGTGTTCATGGCCGAGCTGCTGTCTTGGATCCGGCTCTCCGGCACCGAGGAGGAGCGCAGCCCGGACGGCTTCACGGCGGCCGGGATGAACATCCACGGACCCGCGGTGGCCGTGTTCCGGGCGCTGCGGTCACACGCCGCGCTGCGCCGCGCCGCGACCGCGGCGAGCCTGCCGGCGACCATGGGGCGGGCGGTCGGCGCGGCGCTCGAGCACAGCTCGATCGTGCTGCTGCTCGGCGTGACGTCGACCGACCCGCAGGCGCGGCTGGAGGCCGGCCGGGCGCTCATGTCGGTGTGGCTGCAGGCCACGCGCCAGGGGCTCGCCGTGCAGCCCGTCTCGGTCCCGTTGATCGTCGAGGAGGTGCGCACGCCGACGCTCGAGCTCTTCGGCGCGGCCGGCGCCTGCGAGCCGATGATCCTGCTGCGGCTGGGCAGGGCGCCGGCCGTCGCCCCGCGCTCGCTGCGGCTCCCGCTCGAGCAGATCTGCACGGTCGACCGGTCGCGCTGGCGGTAGCGGCACCGTGAGCGTCCTGGTCGTCGGTGCCACCGGTCAGCTCGGCGCCGCCGTGGTGCGCCGGCTGGTGGTCGAGGGCCGTGCGGTGCGGGCCTTCGTGCGATCCTCGTCGACGTACGATCATCTCGCCGAGCAGGCGGGCGTGGAGCTCGCGTTCGGCGACCTGCGCGACCGCGCCAGCGTCGAGCAGGCCTGCAGCGGCGTGGACTGCGTGATCTCGACCGCGACGGTCGTCTTTCCCCGCGGCCGGTACAGCTTCGAGGACGACGAGGGGCTCGGCTACGCGCACCTCATCGACGCCAGCGTCGAACACGGCGTCGATCAGTTCGTCTTCATCTCCAACAAGGCGCCGTACATCTCCCCGTACGTCGACGAGGTGCCGACGCTGCGCTTCAAGCTCGAGACCGAGGAGGCGCTGAAGCGCAGCGGCCTGGCGTACACGATCTTCCGCTCGGCCCCGTTCATGGACGACTGGTTTGCGTTGATCGGAAGCGATATCCCGCTGCGCGACGCGCAGTCGGCCAGCCTGCGCCGCCCGTTCTGGTTCACGCGCGCCTCGACGCGCGCGTCGGCGGGCATGATCGAGCGCTTCGGGGTCGCCACGGTCCCCGGCCGGCGGCGCGCGCGCCACGCCTTCGTGGCGGTCGACGACGTCGCCGGCTACCTCGCGCGGGCGGTCGGCGAGGTCGACGCCCGGCATCGCACGTTCGAGATCGGCGGGCCCGACGACCTCTCCTGGCAGGATGTCGCCGACCTCTACGGAGCGCTGCTGGGACGGACCGTGCGCGCGCTGCCGTCGGTGCCGTCGTCGTACCGGCTCGCAGCCAGCCTGCTGCGACGCGCGTCGCCCGCGGCGGCGAACCAGCTCGGGCTGATGTGGATGCTCGGCGAGAACGAGACGATCGTCGAGGACGACGGCGCGGCGCGCCTGTTCGGGATCGCGCCGACCAGCGCCGCGGCCTTCCTGCGCGCGAAGGCCGCCATCCGGTGATCGCGACCGCGCTCGCCGCGCCGCTGAAGCTCTACGAGCGCTGGGAGCGCCAGCACTGGAGCGTGCTCGACTACGAGCTCGGCGCCGATCTGGCCGGCTGGACCGCGCTGCGGCCGTTCACGCGGCGCGAGCTGCGCACCGGCATGGTCCAGTACTTCCTCGGCGAGGCGGCGGTGGCCAACACGCTCGCGCCGCTGCTCCAGGGCGCCCCCACGCGCGAGGAGGAGCTGTTCCTCGCGACGCAGATCGCCGACGAGGCTCGCCACACGCTGTTCTTCCTGCGCTACCTGCAGGCGGTCGACGGCGAGGACGAGCCGTTCGACGCGTACACGGCCGGTCTGGAGGCACACTGGGCCGGCGGGCACGTCGATCTGTTCGAACGGCGCCTGGAGGCGGCCACCGATCGCGTTCGCCTGCATCCGGCCGATCACGGCGCCTGGTACAGCGCCGTGACGCTCTACCACCTGCTCGTGGAGGCCGTGCTCGCGATCAACGGAGAGCGGGTGCTGCTCGACGTCGTGCGCCGCCTCGGCACGCTGCCGGTGCTCGAGGACGGGCTGCGCAAGGTCGCGCGCGACGAGTCGCGCCACATCTCCTTCGGGGTCGGCGCCCTCAAGCGGGGTGTCGAGACGGGCTACGGAGCGACGATCGTGACGGTCGTGCGCGACAGCCTGCCCTCGGTGCTCAACGTGCTCGTCGACCCGACGCGCCGCTTCCCGGCGATCATCCCGCGCGACGTGCTCGAAGGCCGGATCCGCCAGCTCACCGACTTCTGGGAGGCGGCCCGGCGCGGCCTGCTCAAGCGACTGCGCTACATCGGGCACGCGGATCTGCTGGCGGACATCGACGCGCGCTGGGACGACGCGCTCGAAGCGGCCCTCGACGAATACCAGCAGCGCCATCGCCGGCCGCACCCGGCGCGCCTGCTGGCCAGCCTGCCCGCCCGGCCGCTGTAGCACCGCGCGTGCTGCTCAGGCGCGCCGCGGGCGCAGCCGCGGAAACCACCAGTTGCGGTCGCCGAGGATGGCGAGCGTCGCCGGGACCAGCAGGCTGCGCACGAGCGTGACGTCGAGCAGCACGGCGAGCGCCATGCCCGTCCCGAGCTCCTGAAACGAGGCCAGGCTCGAGGCGGCGAAGCTCGCGAACACCGTGATGAGGACGATGCCGGCCAGCGTGATCGGCCGTCCGCTGCGCAGCAGCCCGATCCGGATGGCCTCGTCGTTGTCGCCTCGCGAGCGGTACTCCTCGCGGACCCGGGAGATCAGGAACACCTCGTAGTCGACCGACAGGCCGACCGTGATCGTGAAGACGAAGATCGGCACGAAGTAGCTCAGGTTGCCGTGATCGCCGAGATCCTGGAACACGAGCGTCAGGATGCCGAGCGTCGCGCCGACCGACAGCAGCGTCGTGAGCACGGCCTTCAACGGCACCACGAGCGATCGCAAGCCCACGACGAGCAGCGCGAACGCGATCAGCAGCGTGACGACGACCACGAGCGGCGTGCGCGTGTCGATCCGCTGCTTGAGGTCCATCGCCTCGGCGGTCGCGCCACCGACGAACGTGTCGCGGGGCAGCCCGGCAAGCGCCCTCCGCACGGCGGTCACCTTGCGCTCGGCGCGGGGGCTGTCGGGCCGGTCGGTCACGATCACGCGCAGCTCGCTCCAGCCGTTGCGTCCGCGCAGCGGAGCGCTGGAGGCGGCGACCGCGGACATCGCATCGAGGCGCTCTGCGACCGCCCGCGGGTCGGCCCGTGTCACGATCGTGACGGGGCTGAGCGCGCCCGCGCCGAAGCTCGCCGACACGCGCTCGCTCTGCTCGCGGACGGAGTCCGATGCGGGCAGCTCACCGAGCGTGCGCACCTGCGTCTGCAGCCAGGCGAGCGGGATCGCGCAGACGATCAGCACCGCCAACGTGCCCGTCGCGATCGCCCACCGGTGGCGCAGGATCGCCGGGCCGAGAAATCTCCACAGCCGTGCTCGCGACGCCGCTCGCATCGCGACCGGAACGCTGTAGCTGTCGATCCGGCGGCCGAACAGGACCAGGCAGGCGGGCACCAGCGTGACGGCCGCGGCCGCGGCGATGACGGCGGCCAGCATCGCCCCCAGCGCCATCGACGTGAACAGTCCGACTCCCACGACGCAGAGGCCGACGAGCGACAGCGCGACGGTGAGGCCCGACATCACGACGGCGCGACCGGTGGTCGTCAGCGTGGCGACGATCGCCTCTGCCGGGGTCGCGTCAGGGTCGGCGAGGTACTCCCGAAACCGCGTCACGATGAACAGCGAGAAGTCGATCGCCAGGCCGAGCCCGAGCGTCAGCGCGGTGTTCGTGACGAACACGCTGAGGTCCATCACGTGCGTCATCGCGTACAGCGCGCCGAAGGTGACGCCGAGCGACATCGACGCCAGCGTCATCGGTGCACCGGCGGCGATCACGGACATGAACGCGATCAGCAGGATCGCCAGCGTGATCGGCAGCGAGACGCGCTCCGCCCGCGCGAGGTCGTCGCGTGCGATGTCCGAGTAGCGCTCGAGCACCGCGGGCTGGCCGAGCAGCGTGGCGCGTACGCCGGCCGGCGTACGGGCGGCGACGAATGCCCGCAACGCCGGCAGGCGCCGCTGCGCGCCGCCGAGGTCGAATCGCAGGTGCACGGGCAGGATCGCGGCCTGGCCGGTCCGCGCGACCAGTGCGGGCTCGACGCGCGCCACGTCGGGCTGCTCGCGCAGGGCCGCGGCCAGGCGCCTCGATGCCGTCGGCAGCGCGCGGCGGTCGCCGGACTCGAGGGCCACGAAGATGTCGCTCGACCCGAGCGCGAGCTGCGTGCGCGCGACGTCGCGGGCGCGCGCGGAGTCCGAGCCGGGAACCTCGTAGCCGCCGTTGTCGACACGGTCGTCGAGCTGCGTGGAGAACGGTGTGCAGCCCGCGACGAGCAGCACCCACAGCGCGATCACCACGCGCGGATGGCGCACGACGACGTTCGCCATCCGCCTCACCGTCAGCCACCGCCTTCGCCGAGCATCGTCTGGTACAGGAAGCAGTCGATGTACTCGCCGTCCTTGGCGACGATCTGGGAGAGACACCCGACGCGCTTCCAGCCGAACTTGTCCGACAGCGCGATGCTGGCCTCGTTGGTCGCCCACACGCGGGTCACCAACGTGTGGAAGTCCAGCCGCCGCGCGTGCTCGCGCAGGTGCGTGCGCAGCGCGCTGCCGACCCCATGCAGGCGTGCGCCGCGATCGACGTAGGTCGCGATCGAGCCCGTGCGGGCAAAGCACGGCTTGCGGTCGTACGGCGACAGCGCGATCCAGCCGAGCACGCGGTCGGGCGTCGCGGCCACCCAGATGCGATAGCGGCCGTGGTGCTCCTCAAACCAACCCAGACGCTGCTCGGCGGTGAAGCCGCTCAGGTCACAGGTCGAGACGCCGTCCTCGACGGCCTGGTTGTAGATCGCGACGATCGCGGCCAGGTCGTCGAGACGCGCGTCGCGGACCGTGAACGTCGGTCTGGCGGTCGCGCCGGACGTCGCGCCGCCGGTCGAGGAGGCGGACATCAACGCGCCGCGCGCCGCTCCTCGAGGACCGCGCGGGTGCCGCCTGCCGGCGCGATCGTCGGACCGTGCCGCACCGGCAGCTCGCGCTCTGCAGCGGTCAGCCGCAGCCGCGTGCGGGCGAAGACCTCGCGAACGATGATCCTCATCTCGTGGGCGGCGAAGCTTGCTCCGATGCAGCGGCGCGTCCCGCCCCCGAACGGCACGAACGAGTAGCGAACCGCCGGGCGCCGCTGCAGGAAGCGTTCCGGGCGAAACGCGTCCGGCTGGGGAAACAGCTCCGGTCGCCGGTGCAGCAGATGCAGCGACGGCACGACGTTGGCGCCTGCGGGGAGGCGCCAGCGTCCGAGCTCGATCGGCTGGGCGAGGGTGCGGCCGACGATCGGGATCACGGGGCGCAGCCGCAGCGCCTCGCTGACGACCGCGTCGACGTACGCGTCGTCGGGATCGCGCAGGCGCTGGACGACGTCATCCTCCCTGAGGACGTAGTCCAACAGCCAGGCGAGCGCCGTCGCCGTCGTCTCGTGCCCGGCGAGCAGCAGCGTCGTCAGCTCGTCGCGCAGCTCGCCGTCGCTCATCCGCACGCCGCCCTCGTCGCGCGCCTGCAGCATGAGCGCCAGGACGTCGGCGCGCTCGTCCAGGCGCGGATCGCGGCGGCGCTCGCGCACGAGCTCGAGGAGCTTCGCGTCGACGTCCGCCTTCAGCGCGGCGAAGCGCCGCCACGGTCGCACGCGGCTGCGGCGCAGGCCGGGGAAGGCGAGCATGAGCCCACCCGTCGCGACGAGCCGCCGGAAGCCCTCGCGCAGCGCGTGCTCACGGTGCTCGTCGGCGAGCCCGAAGACCGTGCGCATGATGACGTCGAAGGTGACGTTCGCCATCCGCTCATACAGTGAAAAGGGTGCCCGCAGAGGCCAGGCCTCGACCTCGGCGGCGACGATCTCGCCGATCTGCTGCTCGTAGACCGACATCCGCTTGCCGTGGAAGGGCATCAGCAGCAGCTTGCGCTCACGAAGGTGGCGCTCGCCGTCGAGCAGCAGGAGCGAGTGGCTCCCGAACAGCGGCTGCAGCTCCTTGTTGAACGCTCCGGCGCGCAGCATCTCAGGGTCGCCGGTGAACAGCGCGCTGATGATCTCCGGGTTGGAGGTGACGACGAGCCGGCGCGCGTTGACGAGGTTCAGCGTGAACACGTCGCCGTAGATGCCACGGCAGCGCTCCATGAGCTGCACGGGCTGGCGCAGCCATCGCAACGTCTGCAGCGGCGCGGGCGCACCGGGTCCCGGCGGGAGCATCACGTGCTGCGCCGTCACGCGCTGCGCTGGCCGCGGGTACGTCTCTGCGGGGGCCGCTACCGCCAGGATGCGCGTCCCCGCGCCCGGTGAGCGCCATGGACCGATATCCGCGCGGGCCCGATCGCGGCGCAGCCGCTGGTGGACGGCGGACCGCTGCGTGTAAGCGTTATCTGATGAGCCACCGTATACATCGACGTCTCCGTCACCTGACTGGTGCTGCCGCGACCATTACATCGTAGCGGCGTGGCGTTGACAAGCGCAGCAAATGAGGTGAACCTACAGTATTCCGCGACCGAGGAGTGACAAAGCGTGAACGCCGCCAGAACCGAGCTGCCACCTGGGCCGCGGTATCCGACCGGGCTTTCGACGCTCGGCTGGCTCAGCCGGCCGCTACCGTACCTGCGCCGCTGCCAGCGCCGCTACGGCGACGTGTTCACGCTGCGCGTCGTCCACGAGCCGCCCTGGATCGTGCTCGCGTCACCCGACGACGTGCGCCGCGTGTTCAGAGGGCGGCCCGAGCACTACCACGCCGGCGAGGCGAACAACATCCTGCGGCCGCTGCTCGGTTCGAACTCGCTGCTGCTCCTCGACGAGCGCGAGCATCTGCGCCAGCGCAAGCTGCTGCTGCCGCCGTTTCACGGCGAGCGCGTCAAGCGCTGGGAGCAGCTCATGCGCGACTCCGCGGCGCGCGAGGTCGCGACCTGGCCGCGGGGGAGGCCGATCCAGACCTGGCCGCGCATGCAGACGATCACCTTCGACGTGATCATGCGGGCGGTCTTCGGCGTCGGCGGCGACGGGGACGGCGACGGCGATCTTGCCCCCGTGCGGAAGGTCATCGGCGACGCGCTGGAATGGACGAGCGATCCTCGCCGCTTCGATCTGCTCGCGATCCCGGGACCGAACAGCGAGCTCACGCGGCGGATCTATCGCTGGGCGGTGCGCGGGGCCGACGAGCTGCTGCTCGAGGAGATCGCCCGGCGCCGCGCCGACGGCAGCTTCGCTGAGCGCGACGACGTGATGTCGCTGCTGCTCGGCGCGCGTGACGAGGACGGCCGGCCGATGAACGACGAGGAGGTGCGCGACGAGCTGATGACCCTGCTCGTCGCGGGTCACGAGACGACGGCCACCGAGCTCGCGTGGGCGATCGCCACGCTCGTGCAGCGGCCGCACATGCTCGAGCGCATCCGGATCGAGGCGCAGGCGGGCGGGGACGACTATCTCGACGGCGTCGTGAAGGAGACGTTGCGCCTGCGGCCGGTGTTCCCCGTCTGCCTGCGCCGGCTGACCGAGCCGACCGAGGTCGGCGGCTATCTGCTCCCCGCCGGCACGAACGTGATCCCGTGCATCTACCTCGTCAACCGCAACGCCGAGGTCTATCCGGACCCGCATGCGTTCGTGCCAGAGCGCTGGCAGGATCGCCAGCCGGGCGCCTACAACTGGATCCCGTTCGGCGGCGGCGTGCGGCGCTGCATCGGATCGAGCTTCGCGATCCTCGAGATGAAGGCGGTGCTGGCGGCGATCGCGACGACGGTCCGCCTGCGGCCGCCGCCGGACGGACCGGAGCGCACGACACGGCGCTCGCTCGCGCTCGCGCCCGCGCGGGGCGGAGAGGTCGTGGTCGAGTCGCTCGACGCGCCGCGCCGCCACAGCGACGCGGATGCCAGGCCGGCCCCCGTCAGCGGGGGCTGAGCCTGACGCCTACTCGCCCTCGTTGCGCAGCGGCGTGCGCTCCAGCGGCTCGTCGAGCAGCATCTCCTTGGTGAAGATGAGGTCGGTGCGGTTGTAGGCCGACATCTCGTAGTCGTGGCCCATCGTGATCGCGTCGAACGGGCAGGCGA
>WUUC01058841.1_pt1 | contig 15758 bp, 5 predicted proteins | sample 6278441 | NCBI WGS metagenome assembly WUUC01 (sample SAMN13675441, study PRJNA597444) | soil metagenome | isolation source: soil | place: USA: Washington | collected 2017-10
ACCGGAGTCGATTTGGACGTTTCCTTGGCGTGGTCGGCGTTCGAGCATGAGGCGCTAGCAGCGTCGACACACTTACTCGGTTCGGTAGCGCAAGACGTACCTGATCGCGACTATCGACGACGCGACCCGGATCGTGCCGTACGTCGCCTATGAGGGGATGTTTCAGGGCGCGCCGACCTCAGGCGAAACCGTGCTGCTTGGCGATCGCAAGCACGTCAGCCTCAAGGCGGTCGTAGTCGATGTCACGAATCGCGAGCGAGCGCATCTCCTTGATAGCTCTGAGCAGCGTGTACATCACCATTTGCTGCTGGAAATCCGGAGAAGCCGTCTTGAACGAATCGTGCGGGATCTGCAATCGAATGTCGAAGACGCGGTCCCTCTTCTCGTACTTCTTGACCTCGGGATAGTCGTCGACGTCTTCGAGAACGATGCAAATCAGGCTGAGCTCGTCCAACGCTTTTCCATAGCTGCGGCCTTGCAGCCCCGTCTCGACGATCCGGCGGATGGCTTTCGACGCCTCATGGTAGGCGCCATCGACGTCATCCTGAATTTCGCCGGAGAGCCAGACCTTCATGCTGCACCGTCAATAGTCGTTGTAGTTGTACTTTGGCCTGGCGCCACCATGCGCGGCCTTGTACTCGACGATCCGCTCATGCTGCCAAGTATGCATGTCGCGTTTCGTACCTGTTGCCTCGACCACCAACCTGGCATTCATTTCCCGAAGTAGTCGCCGACTATAGCGTTCAGTCGGCTTTTGTGTCGTCTCGCCGTACTTCACGATCTCACCCGTGTCAACGTCACGTAGAACGTAGCCGACCGCCGGTTTCGTCGAGTTGAGGCTATTGTTGTGGAGCGGTTTGGCGTTGTCGTTCGCCGGCTTGGCCCCGGCGTTGTCATTGGCCGGCTTGGCCGTGCCTTTGTAAACCCCAGCGGCGCACGCTGAATTGCCTCCGCACTCAGCGTAAGCTTTTTGTTGACGCAGCCAGTTCTCTTGCGAGTCGAACACGTCTTTGGGTGGCGGTGCAGCTGGCGGTGGCGGCGCTCCGGTGACCTCAGCTACCTCGTCGGGCGGTGGCGGTGGGGCAGACGACGGTCCTCCCTTCGCCTTGCCCGCCGCAGCCTCGGACGCTTCTCCCGCGTTCGGCTTTGGAGCCTGCTTGTGGGGCTTGGCCTGCGCAGCTTGCGAAGCGAGTGAAGCGCCGACACCGAGCGCCATTTGGAAGCCGGCGTCGCCCAAGGTCGGCGACTGGCCAAGCATCGCTTGCCCCGAAAGGCCTGCCGTGGCGCCGCCTAAACCGCTGCCGACAGCTTGCAATGCTGCGCCTCCGCCGGCTTTCGCCGCCAACGCGGACCCCGCACCGCCGCCGAGCCCGGAGAGCCCTCCTACGAACATACCTGCGGCAATACCGCCAACGCCTGCTCCGGCGAGACCAGCACCTAGACCGCCGGAAGCCACTCCGCCCGCGATTCCGGGCACGAGCGCAGCCAATCCGGGCCCGAGCGTGGGCGCTAGCATGGGTGCCAGCGGCGCCGCCACGACGGTGATCGCCGCGCCCACGCCCGCTGTCACGCCAGCTGCGAGGGCGCCTTGCCCACCGCTCCATCCCCATTGCACTGTGCTCCAGTCCCAATTTGCGGCGTGAGCTTGACCGATCGCGTTGGCGGCGTAACCGACTGCGGCCGCGACCGCGATGGCGGCCAGAATCGGGAACACCCGACCGTCGGCGTCGACCACCGAACCGACGCGTCCTGCCACGTAAGCGTAGGGGTTGGCGTCGGAACCAAGCCCATGAATCGTCAACGGATCGGCACTGATCCATCGGCCCAGCGCTGGCGCGTAGTATCGGGCCCCGAAGTAGGTCAGGCCGACTTCGATATCGGACTCTTTACCCGCAAAGGCATAGGGCTCGCGGTATTCACCCCAGCGTGCTGGGCGATAGTCGCTGTCGGGCGCGCCGTACGCTTGGTGCGTCGATCGCTCGATCAGCTCGCCCGTCTGATGGTCGATGATGATCCCGTTCGAACCCAGCTGGTCCGGAATATTGAGTACGAGTCGGGGACCGGCGTTGGTGACGGGCAGCAATTGATCGCTGAAGAACGCGACTTTGCCGACCCCTCCCAAGTAGAGCGCCACACCCGCTCCAGACAGCTCGTAGTCGTTGGACGCAGCCACCCAGCGCACGCTGCGCAGCTCGACCGCGGACGAGACATAGGCCGTATAGCGACTCTCGGCTGCGGCGGTGGATGTCTTGAGGACGCGCCCGCCCGAATGGTCATAGGCGTAGCCGAGGTTAGCGTCCGCCGCGCGCGGTGGCGGGGGAACGGTAAAGACCGCGTGCGTCGAGCGCTCCGCCTCGGTCAAGTCCCAGCGCTGGGCGCTCGCGAGATTCCCGACCTCGTCCCATTGGTACACAAAACGCTGCCAGCAGGAGGCACCAGACGGGAGGCAGGCGCCGTCGCGCTCCACGATCAAGCCGGTCATGTTGCCCGCGGCGTCGAAGGCGGTGCGCAGCGCGCCGGTGCGCCCGGCCGGCGTCAGCGTCCGATTGGTGGCAGTGCGAAGCTGATCGGGGCCTGCGGTAGCGGTCCCAAATGTCTGAGTACCGATGGAACGATCCCAGAAGCCGTTGGTATCGTCCTTGGCGAGCGTGATATTGCCGCGATGGTCGTAGGCAAAGGTCTGCTCTTTGACGCGGGACGGGAACGAGACCTGCGGCCCCGGCCTCGGTAGCCGCGTAGGATCGTTGTTCTCCGCGTTGAATGGCGGAGTCCAACTGTCGGAACCTCCTGGATATTGATACGTGACCTTCGTGACGCGGTGCAGGTCGTTGGTCTCGAACAGGCGGGTGACCGGCTTCGCCCCCGCCGGCCACTCCGTGGCCGTGCGAAAGTCGTGGATCGCCTTGAGGTCATCGACGCCATCGTATTCGAAGTCAGTGTCCTCCAAGAGCAGCTGCGTCGTTTCGTTCGGAGCCCCTGGCGTGTAGCCGGCCGGTGGCGAGCTCCAGAGCGGCGCCACGGATCGGTACGTCATCGCATGCTGTAGCCGCTTGCGCTCGTCGTACTCGAAGAGACGCGCCGTGGCCGCCGCATCTCCGTAGGTATCGGTCAGGATACGACCGTCTGCCGCGAACGTACGCTTCGCGAGCAGTACCCCGTAGCTGCTGTCGACTGTGCGGACCACGCCGCGACGCGTGTAGGACGTGAGAACCCGGCTGGTACCGTCCGGGCCATTCATCGCCGCCAGCGGATTGCCGAGCGTCTCGGTCGTGATGCGATCGGCCGCGTCGTACTTCAGCGTCGACACGTACCAACGCTCAGCATACCGGGAGCTCAATGTGGCGCTCGGCGTACCAGGCTTGACGATACGGCGAGCCAGCCCCGCCGTTCGAGTCAGTGCGTCGTAGGCAAAGAGTGTCTTTTGCGCGCGATCCGAAATGGCAGTCAGGCTGCCGAGTAAGAAATTGCTGCTCGGCAGCGCTGTGCCATCAGCGCCGATCGCCGTCGCCGCGTCGGGGTCAGCCGAATCGTAACGAAAGAAGGATTCCGTTCCGCTGCCAGTGGTCAAATCCGGTGGCGTGTAGGCGGGCTGGGTTGCCAGACACGGTGACAGATCGGTCGCGACGACGCGGCCACCAGCATCGTAGTAGTAATTGACGCCGCAGCCTCGGGCGTCGCTGGTTCCCACCAATTGACCAGAATCGTTGTACGCATACCGCCATGCCTTGACGGAGGTGGCCGCGATGTTGATGTTGGTCGTGAAGTTGGGCGAGGTGTTGGGTTCTACGTTGAGGACCAACCGACCCAGCGTGTCATAACGCAACCACCGAGTGATCGTCGGCTTGCCGGTGGCCTCTCGTGTGAGCTGCTCGATTTCTCCGGTGGGCAGGTACTTCTTACGCAGCCTGATTTCAGAGATCGTGCTCGAGCCAGCGAATTTGGTGCGCACCACGTTGAGGACGTCACGACCGTGACCGTCGCTATAGGTGGTAGCGAAGGTGTCCTTGCCGGGCCCTGCCTCGATGTCGGTCACATCCAGGTGATCTACGGAGGCGGCGTGGTAGCGATAGGCGTACGTGAGCTTGCCGTCGAGGCCATACTCCGCTGTGGTGCGACCGAAAGCGTCAATCAACCGGGACGAGTACTGCGTCGCCGCTGGGATCGCCAGATTGAAGGACGTTGGAGTACCGAGGTGCCACCAGCTGTCATAGGTGCGCACCGCCGCTCCCTTGGCGTCGAAACCGGTGGCTCCCGAAACGATATAGTCGCCGGTGTCTCCCGCGCTACGGTCGGCCTCGCGTAGCGTCGCCATACGCCGGCCCAGGCCATCCACGAAGTCCCACGTCTCGTGGTATTGACTATCGGTGACGAGAGGTCCGTCTTGCTTTCTCGTAATGACGATTGAGTAGGGTTTGGTAATGGGATCGATGGTCGGCCGATACTCGATGCTGGCAGACACGCGCGATGCCAGCGCGGTTGGGTTGGCCGGATTCGGACCGAGAACGCTCGTCAAGCGTCCAAAGCCATCGTAGGCATAGCGGTTCGGAACGTTGTGAGCGTTCTTCGTGTCGAGCACCCGCTGGAGCCCGCGATCGAACGTGGCCGTCGATGCCAGCGGCGTCGTGCCGCAGCCATCGCTGCCTGTCGCCCCCACGAACTCGGTCGTCTTGATCGGCAGCGTCGCATATTGCGCATCCATGTTGACGCCGGAGCACGAGCCGTTAGGGCCCTTGAACGTCAGCATGTTCCCGAACTGATCGACGGTGACGGTGCTGAGCGTCACTTCGACGGCAGTTGAGGTGCCGCCTGACGCATTCGCAGGTTGACCAGCCACTGGCGCGCCGGCTGTCTCGTGCGTCCGAATCAACGGCAGACTGCCGCTGAGCAGCCCGTAGGTCTTGAGCGCGTCGCCAAAGGCATTGTATTCGGCTCGGTTGCGTACCGTCCGGCCGGCATGAAGAGATCCGGTGCGTTCGTTGTCCGTCGCGACCCAAAGCCAGCCTGAGGTGTCGCCGGCCGGCCTGCTAAAGGCGGAGCGCACCGTGGCCACCTCGTTTGCGCCGCTATCCGTGCATCCATCCACGCAACCCAAGGCGCGGTGCTCGACAGCGTTGCCGAAGTCGTCGTAGTCCGTCTCGGTCTTCGTCAGCATCTTGCCGGCTGGGACCCTCACGGGCAACGCGTAGCTCTGATACGAGGCCGAGCCTGGAAGCCTCAGATCGTCCACTGCTACCGTCACGCCACTCGAAGCGCCAGCCGCGGCATAGGTGTCGTAACTCAGTTGATGACTGCGCGTCGGCAGCAACGCCGTGACCAAGCGACCATCCAGCCCCGTGTAGAGCTGACGCACTTCGTAGGCCTGGTGGCTGGAGCTGTGATACACGCCGTCAGCGCTACGCGTCTCCACGAGTCGGGGAGTGCCGTGCAGGGCTTCGAGTCCCAGATCACGCCAGCGATTCTGCGGGCCACAGGTGTCGGGAATTCCGCTCAAGGGAACGCACTCCGCCAAGCGGAAAACGTTCTCGACGATCGAGGTATCCTGCAGGGTTTCGCCCGGGATGATCGTGGAAGCACGCTGAAAGCCGCGAAAGTCGCGCTGCCGCCCCTCATAGAGAGGATCCCGATACTCATATTGCGTAACGTAGTTCCCGGATTGCCTGCCGATCCTTTGTAAGTTGTCGGAGACCGTCGACGACTTCACGACGGGCACGTTCAGCGCCATCGTCGCGGTCCACGGATTGCCGCTGTGTTTAGCGGCGATCATATACGCTGCAGACGTCGAGTATTCGAAGGTGATCGTCTTGCCGAGGCTGTTGTCCACCGACGCAAGCGCGAACGGGCGAACCCCTCCGGTCAAGTCCACGTACCTGTAGTCGTACCCTTCGCCCCAGAGGATGTCCGGCGTTCCCGAGCCGTTGATATCGACCAGGCGAACCATGCTCGCGCTGCCTGTCAGCGTCTCGGTGGCGATGGTGTATCGGTCGGACCACGCGATGCCGTTGTCGTTCAAATAGACGTCAACACCGTCTCGCTTCACCTCGATCAGGTCGGAAAGCCCGTCGCCGTTCAAATCGTTGAGCTGCAATGTGCCGCCAGAGACGATGCCGAAGCGCGGCGACTGGGCCATCGCCACGTAGGTACTCCCAGGTGCTCTACCGTGTTCGCACCCATTTCGATCTGCCGTCCCCCACGTGCCATTGCCCCGACCGGGCCAATAGTGCAGCAACCCGCTCTTCATCAGCACGAGGTCGGGAAGGCCGTCGCCGTTCATCTCCGCGAATTGGACGCCTGGATCTCCCAACAGGACTGCGCCTGCGCTGTCAGGCACGCAGGCCGTCACGGGCGCGGCAGAGATGTTCGCGCTCGCCGGCCCCGTCCATGCCGCCGTTCCGAATCTGCCGTCACCGCCGGGATAACGCCCCAGCGCAAAAAACGTTTGATACTCGGTGGCAGTCGCAACTACGACGTCCGCTAGGCCGTCCGCGTTGACGTCGGCCACGGCAGTGCGGCGCGAGTCGCGACTGAAATCGATCCGGACATCCTGATCCGAAGCTAGCTCGACCGTGCGCCCCTGCCAGACGAGGCCGTTGACGGTCGCCTGCGGGCTGAAAAGGTCATATTTCTTCGCCCTTGGCATGTGTACGAGGTCGAGTAGACCGTCGCCGTCAGCGTCCATCGGCGAGACATTGACGCTGCCCAGGTTGAGCACGTTGGAGTCGATGCCCGGGCTACCCAGGATAGGCATCCTCGTGGCATCCCCAAACCCCAGCGACCAGATACTGCCGTCCGAGCTCTCACCGTTCAAGTAAGCAACATGTCCGGCATCCCCCGTCTCGAGCGGCGAGGTAACCAGCACGTCGAGTAAGCCGTCGTTATTGACGTCCATCAGCTCGGTGCCGCGCTCGATCAGAGAGTTCGGGGGGCTGTTGCCGAGGCGCTCCAGAGACGTGGCAAAGCCCTCGAAGCTCAAGCCGGCGGAGTCGGCGAGTGTGGAGCCCTGCGTCGCATCAACGCGCACATAGCCGAATCTCGTCGGCGGGAGGCGCGGGCAGGCGCTGCTCTCAGGCAGGCGTTGATTGGTTTCGACGACTGCGGCCGCGCAACGCCCCTCGAGCTCGATCGATGCCAGGACGGAGTTGTGCAGACCGGGTGCATAGGCCAAGTGGTAGCGGCGCAGGAGTTGGCGCGGCAATGTCGTCTGGCTAAACGGTTTGACCGCAACGCTCACGCGTTTGAGGCGGAGCGGCATTCGCTGCAGAAAGCCAGCGCGATAGCTGGTGGCGACGTCTGGGCGGTACTCGTACTCGAGGACGGTGTGATTGGCGTAGAGGCTAAGATCGGTCGTGGTCGGGGTGCTTGCCGGGGGCGTGTCGAAAATTTCCGTCAGGGAAGCGACACCGCCGGCACGGGAGTAGCGATAGACGGCCACGTTGACCGGTCTGGGATCCGGACGGTTGATATCCCCGTGCGAATCGTAGGCCCGCGCCAGATACCAGCGAAAGACCTCCGCCGGATTTTGTGGGTTCTGTTCGAGGGCTGCCTCGTACTTCGATCCGTCGAGCGGCACGCCAAACTCGAGCCCCGACCCGTCCTTTGCCTGAACACGCCATGTTCGATGGTCGGGTGACCAAAAGATGCGCTGAAAGGAGTCTACCCGTGTGCGAAAGTACTGCCAGCCGTTGGCCCACGTGGGCATCGTCTCGTTGGGTCGTGCACCAACGCAGCTGTTGGCCGACACCGTGCAGACCGGTACGAGCTCACTGCCACCAAACTCGAAGCGATCCTGCCCACCGTACCATCTGTTGTCGATTGGATCGGCGTAGCGCGGACCGCCGCGATCTGTTTGGCGCGTAATCGCGGGCACACCGAGAGACCAGCCCGTGCCGACGTTGCTGCTGCCGCAGTTGGAGCAGTACGAAAGCGCCAGCGATGGTTGCGCCGAGCCGCGAGCCGTAGCGACGCCCAGCGGCACACTGAACATCATGTTGCCAGTGGTCAGATCAGCCGAGTAGCTCTCACCAAGGCTTCCACCGAGGCCGGGCAGGTTGACGGCCTGCCCCGAAATGGCTCGATCGCCGCCACCAGCGTTGTCCGCCGCGAGCGCCACCTGCTGATCGAGGTTGGGTAGCGCCTCGGGGGGCACCGTGTCGGCAGAGCCCTCAGGCGCTGGCGGCTCCACTACGCTGGGCTTCAGCTGATCGCGAGCGCGCTCCCGCTCGTTCAGTTCGCCCCCCGCGATCGTTCCCGCTAGCTTCTGATTGCCAGCGTGGTCTCTGAGGAGCCTAGCGTCACGCGCCAGGGATTCGTCGGCGTCGGCGCGAGCTACAGCCGCCCAGACCGGCGCCGAAAGCGACGTACTGAAGGTAACGAGGACGACGGATGCGACGAGCTTCGTTCGCAGCCGCCGACCATGCCAAGCTAACAAGCCCATGGCGCTGACTCCTCTCCGATGATCGCGCTGGGGTTAACGTTGAACGACCCAGTAGTCGTTCTCGGTCAAGATCTGGACTTGTTCGATGCGTGAGAACACCACGTCGGACGGAAGATCCAAAACCAGGTCATAGGCGCCCGAGACGGGGCGACCAAAGAACTCCCCGCGAGCGACGTTGCCGACGAAAGGCTGATTCCAGGATTGATGAATGGGATCGAGCCACTCTTCGACCGTGAGCGCCTTGGCACCTTCGATGAAGGCAGTGGGCGTCTGCAGCAATCGCCAGCTCTGGCTGTGATTCGTCGCCCACGAAGGACCGGCGTGGGCGAAATCATAGCGCAGGAATTGCTCGGAGTAGCACTGCTCTGGGTTGTTCGACACCTGGCAGTTCCGGATGCCCGTGCCGACGACGTTCACCGCAAGCTGACGCCAGCGAACATTATGACGCAGCTTGTGCGGCTCCTCGACGATGTCGCCATTGATGCGTGCCCACGGGTCGAGGGTGAACTGAAAGCGAGCCTGCGTCGGACGCTCACCGCCACAAGCAGTGTCGAGCGTGCTGACGAGCGGCTTCTCACCGATGCCCGGATGCGGAACCCACGTGTCGGTTGCCGAGCAATGGAACCGCCAGCCCTGAGAATCGCCGCTCAAAACATCTCCACCATCTGCGGCCAACGTAACGTGCCGATCGAGACCGGGAATCGTGATCACCTCCGTGTCGGGCGCGGCGACCGAGGTGGGATAGCTGATGGTATAGCCCTGCACGAAAAGCCGCAGATTCTGCACGTAGTCGCTGAGCTTGTTTGCGTAGACTCCGTTCCCATCCTTCGGGGCTGCCGTCCGCCCGACCGACGACGGCGGGCTGAGGTCGGTCTGGTAGACGTTGTCCGCCCACGTCGAGGGAGCCTCGACGAAGGTCTGAGCGGCATCTATCTCGGACAGGTTGATGACGAATCGACTCTCGATCGCCTTTCGTGCGGCCACCGCCAGCCGGCGCGCGTTCTCGAGCATCGCACGCGCGCGCCACAAGTCGTAGGAGCGGTAGTTACGGCTCAGCCCCCAGCGCGTGCTATTGGCTACGGCCGCGAGCTCCGCTTCGAGGTTGCCGCGAGAGATGGCGGTTTGGGTCCGCAATTGAACCGACGCCAGGTCCGCCGACGACGCGCGCACCTCGACCATGGCGGACTGCACCTGCACCACCTGGCTCATGACCTGAGTCCACGAGTTCTCGATGGCCGCGACGGCCGCGCTCTCTGCTGCTTGCAACGCCGCGTCAGCTGCCTTGCGACGCTTGGCGATCGCGTCTCGCTGAGCCTGAGCCAAGTCGGTGCGCTTATTGATCAGGGCGTCGTACTTGGCTTGCAGCGAGGTCTGCAGTGGCTCGATGAGGGCTTCGCGTCGCTTCAACTCGCGCCAGGCACGATCGCAGGACTGCGCCTGGTGAATCATGGGGCCGGCGCTGAACGTGTAATCATCCTTCTTGTAGCGAATGCTCGGACGAGGCACGCCATAAGAAGCCGTGTAGTCGAGATCGTCACGCTTAGGCACCGAGAAGCCGGCCTCGAAAGAGTCCGTGAAGGCCTGATCATCGCACTGAACGGCTTGTTCCTGGCGCGCTCCGTCGAGCTCGCTGTTGATCTCGGCAACCTGAGTCATGAGCGCCGCAATCTCGGCGGCGATATCTGCGTTCTGTTGGTTCAACCCGGCGATGGCAGCGTCCGCGTCGGCTTGCGCGGAGTTGAACTCGGCCCTTGCCGCCGCCTTGGCATCGAATGCCGCAGTCACGTTCTTGGAGTGCGCGCGAGCCAGGCTCATCGTGACATTCAACGCCGCGTTGACGCCTTTTTTCGCCGCGAGCTGGCGCAGCAGCACGCGCTGCATCTCTCCGCCGTCGTATTCTCGGAAGTCGCGCTCGGAGTCATCAGGCTGGTCGATGACGACCTGGGCTAGGCGAACGTAGCCGAGCACCTTCTGCGACGGAGCAAGAGCCTGTACGCATCGTGTATTGCAATCCGCACCGTTGACGTAGAAGAGGGTCCAATTCGTTGGCACGTCGCAGGATGACGCGGGACCGCAGAGCGAGCGCGTCTCCAGCGCCGCGATTTGCTTCGCCTGCTCCTCGGCCTGGAAAACGCTTACTTGATCGCTCGCCTGTTGCAGCAAGCTGTCGATCGATTGCTGAACCGCGGTAGATGCCTCACTCGCAGCGTTCTCAGCCGCAGCCAGGTAATAGGTGTAACTGTCCTGGCCGGGGGAACCACCCACCAACGAAGCATCGCTAGGAGGCATCCAATTCGTGGGGAAGTCGAAAGCGTCGTAGGCTGGCTTCGAGCGGTCCGCAGACGAACGCGCGAAAGTGCGAGCGACGATATTGCCAATCTCGCCATCGCTGGCCACCGCGGTCATCGGAGGTCCCAAGAAAGGACCTGTTGGAGTGCCGTTGCGGATGCCGACAGGACCAACATAGGCATACTGTTGCTCCCCCAAAGCGCTCTGAGTCAGCGCGACATGAACGGGTGCGCCGGCGCTGCTCGTGAAGTTGAAGGTTCGAACCTCCAGCCCTTTCGCAGGCCCCGACGCCGACGCCGCGGCCACCGTTGGCGTCACACGAGCGATATTGTCGAAAAAATTCCGGTTCACTCCACTAAAGGAACCCACCAATGAAGTAGAACCGGGATCAATCAGCGCAGCCTTGAAACCCTCGAACTTCCAAGCCGGGCTCGGGTCAAATTGGATCAGTCGGTTGAACGGGTCCGTGGTGCCGGTCAACACATGCGCCACGTGAAGCGCGTCGTCAGTAGTCGGCAACTTCTGTCGCCGCAACATCACCGTTCGCGTCCCGACCAGGCGTGTAATTTCTGCCAGCGCTGACGAAATGGTTGCGGCGTCGGCGCCCGTAGCAAATTTCGAGGCGAGGTCGAAGAGCGCTTCGCGGGCGAACGCCAACGTTGGCGCCCCACCTACCCGCGGAGTAGCGTAATAACCAGTCATCGACGGCCCGTTTGTACCCGGCGCGACGAAAGCCTGGCTCTCTGGAGAGGCGCCGAACAGCACGTTCTTCGGTAGCCCTGGCCGGCTCCAAGGCGACGTGTAGGCAAGGAATGGCGCCTTGTCGCCGAGCGTGAACCCCGCGTCGAACCAGTCTCCGCCATGAGTACCGAAGACGTTGAGGTTACGCTTCCAGTTGCCCATGGCCGCCGCAAGGTTCTCCGCGTGATCAGGGTGAATGCGATGCTTCTGCCAGAGCCTGAGCTCCTGGAACCGTGACCTGTCGGGAACACCGGAGGTCACCTGTGGGATGCTCGCAACAACGTCGCCTCGGTCGCACGACGGACATTCTTTCACCCGAAGCTCAAGCTCCGTGTAGAAGAGCAGCCCGTCAGCGTTGGTATAGGTGCTGTTGTTTTGTTGTGCCAAGCCCAGCAAGACCGTGACCAGTGGATCCTTGATTGCAACGTTTTTGTAAAGATCGGCGTCCCACCACGACGCCGCGTTGTAATAAGTCGTTGCGTCGCCAGTGCTCAGGTATTCGAGAAGCAACTGACGAGCCGATAGGGATCCGAAGTCTGCGGCGGCAATGGTGTTGGCCGGCTTGCGAACTGACCGCGCAGAGGCTTCTCGGCGAAGCAGCGAAGCAATATCGATCAGAGCCGCCCCGTGCAGCTTCACGCTCGTGGCGAAATCCTGAACGATGCGAGACCGAGGCGACGCATCCAGCCATTTACGCAGCCCTATCAGGTATTGGCTCTCGCTAGTTAGGCCGGTCGCAACGAACGGGTCCGTGCTCGTCGCCACCTTCCCAATCAGGCCGAACTCGGTGACGGCCTGATTGGCACGCTTCATGATGATTTCGTAGAGTGACTTCTGGTCCTCAAGGGAAAGGAACAACGACTGCGGATTCTCCAATTGGGTTCGGAGCTTCAACGCCATGCACAGGTTCACGTCCGCATAGCCAAGCATGCGGCTTGCGCGACGGAAAATCGCGTCTCGTATGGGGGTGGTCGTGGCTGTGACCCCCCAATAGCTGCTCGCAGCCGGCGTGAAGGTGTTGTAGCCGGACATGTCACGCGACGTGGAGAGCGGGTTGGCACGCGCAGTCAGCGACTGCGTGTCCACGTTGCAGACCGCACGTTTCCGCCGATCCAGCCAGATGGTCTCCGGCGTAGTTGGCGCTGGCGTCGTCCCGGGACAGGGCACAGCCGCCATATTGCTGCGCAAAGACTCGAGGTAATTGTCCTCGAAGCGCTTGGTGGCAATCCCGAGGTCCGTGTACTGCAAGTAATCCCAGCCAGTGGTGGCACACTCAGCGTAGGCATCGGCCGCTAGCAGATCTGGAATCGAGGCGTTCCAAGCCGACATCAGCGAGACGCCGTCCGGACCCTTCTTTGGCTCTAGCGTCGTCGGATCGACCTGAACGGGAAACGGGACGAGGCCCATCTGCGGGATGGACGTGAATGCTTGAACCTGGGAAGAAACCGGTTCGTGTTCGTTCTCGGTACCGCAGCCCAGCACAAAAGCGGCAGCAAGAGCAAAGAGCACTTTGAGCTTCTTCACGGCGTCACCTCCCACAAGCACCGGACAGCGTGAGCGTTGTCCGGCGGTACGGTGCTCCACCCTACTTCAGCACCCTCAAAGTGACGCACTTCGTCGAACGGGCGCGCCGAGTCGATAGCTGCCGGCACCAAGCCGCTGACCAAGCAGTCACCCACCTGACACGCCGGTAGGAGCGCTTCCGTATCTTGAGCTATCAGCTCACTCGGCAACAGCAAGACGTCTTGCATGCCATGTGGCGACGCACTGGCAGCGTGCTTGCCGACCAGGAAACTGAGGGCCGACGGTGTTTCTTGGCAAGGAACCGGAGGGGGTATTTCCCCCGGCGGCTTAACGGTCGACAACTGCTCACCAGACGGTTCGCTGTTGGAGGCGGAGGGACCAACCTTAATCGACCCCTGGGCGCCACGCAGGGGTGCCGCGTCCCGCGCGTTCGTGATCGCTGCCTTGCTGCCCCCCAGCGGGTGCTGATCGCAGTTGGGTTGGTCATTGCCCCATGCGAAACGCCGGATGTCATTGCCGCGTGCGGCGGTCAGCCACTCCGACAAAATCGGGAGCCGACCGCCAACCCATCCGCAATACTGCCGAGCAATCGCCGGTCCCATGCACAATGCGGGTGCTTCGGAGGCGGGCGTTTCCTGCTCCGCCTCACAATTGTCGACATTTTGCTCACAAACGCCGGCAATTTGGCACGCAGCCAGCTGACCCTGAGTAACCGGTAACTTGGAGATTTGGTAACCCCGAAGAGTGACCGTCGACCTGAGCGTTCCGTTGGCGAAACCAAGCTGCGTTTCCCCGCCGCCAACGCGCACTCGCTCTCCGATTGTTGCGAGGTCCGGCCCACGCTGTCGCGATTGGGCCGGCGAATCATGATCGCATCCCACTAAAATGAGCAGAGCCAACCCGTAGCGCCCAGCACCACCCATCACACCACCGCCTTTCGACCTTCAACCGACCTAGCGAGGCATCTAACACGCCGACAAAAGCATGTCCAAGAAAAAGTTATCCCGTCGTCCCCATGCGCACAGCTCACCCTCTCACAACGCGGAGGGCGCGCAGATGGCAACACACGTGTGGTCGATGCACGCGTCATCACCTATGCATTGACCGCAACTTTCGACCGCGTTGCTGCCCGCGTCTATCACGTCGCCACATTCGAGACCCACTGCTAGACAGCTGCTCGGTCGGCAAACGTTACTCACGCAAGCTTCGTCATCTGCGCACTGCGCGGCGCACGCAAGCAGATTGCCACAGCCGTCATCGAGCCATCCGCACATGCTTGGCTCACACTGTTGCGTTGGCGTGCAGCACTTACCGCTCGGCTGACACGCCTCGCCATTTTCACAGCTAAAAGCGCAGTCAAGCGTCACCCCGCACCCGATCGAAACGTCCCCGCAATCGTCGCTGGCGCAGAAGTATCGATCGAAGTAACAGCACGAGCCCTGGAAGCACGCGCCCAGGCCAAGCGTCAGCTCTTCGCAGTTGTCGGGGCAAACGACGTCATTGCCGCAACGGTCCTTGGTCGCGCCGCATAGAAGCGCGTCCTCAGCGCAAGGGTCGTTCAGCGGATCGCACGCTTGACATTGGCCCGCCACGCATTCGAAGCCTTGTGCGCATTCGCAACTGACATCATCGTCCAGGCACTCGTCGAATCCCAGGTAGCCGCACTCGACTCCTTCCGGCAGCTGGTCACACGTCAATGGCTGACAACAAGCATTGCTGCCTGCCATACCGCTTGCGCCAGCGTCTCCGCCGGCCCCCATCCCAGCGTCCGCCTGCCCGATGCCGCCCGTACCTCCGGACCCCGACGTCGATTCACCTCCGACGGAGGAAGTGCCGGCATCCGACGGCGCTTTACCCTGACCACCTTCGCCGCCCAATCCCCCGGACGGTATCGATTCGCCCGCCGCTGCAGCGAAACCCGTACCGGCCTCGCCCGCGTCTGCTCCCCAGGATCCGCCGTTTCCGCGGGGAGATGAGTGGGAGCTATCCCCGCACCCGGGCAGCAACACCACGCCCTGGAGCAGCAATGCTCCAACACCAGCCCTTGCCACAAACCGCACCATGGCGGACTGGTTAGCGCAGCGTGGCGCGACTAACAAGTCACGCCTCGCCAGCCCTGACTCTCTCTGCCCTTACTGCACCTGAATGCGGCGCTTGCAGGTCGGAGTGCAGGTGAGGCTGCCGATCGGGCCGTCGTCGCACTCCTCGGTGCCTTGCTCAACGCCGTCGCCGCAGCGCGGCGCGAACGTGCAGTCCTCGTTGCAGGTACCGTACTCACCGGTGTTCATGCCCAGGCCCAGATCGCACTGCTCAGGGCCGTTGCGCTCGGCATCGCCGCAGTACGGCGCGAGCTGGCAGTCGTAACCGCAGCCGCCCATTTCAGGCGAGTAAGAGACGTTGTCGACGCCGTCGTCGCAGACCTCGCCGTCTTGGGGTAGTTTGTCGCCGCAGTAGGGGCCGAACTTGCATTCGTCCGTGCAGCCTTCGTAGGCTCCGGCCTTGTTGGCAGCTCCTTCGTCGCAGAACTCGAACGACGCCTGAAGCTCACCATCACCACAGGTGGGTGGCGCAGTGCAGTTCATGCCGCACTCGGCCTGGGGCGTCTTTGGATCGTCGTAGTCGTCCTCGTTGAAGCCGTTGTCGCAGGTCTCGCTAGCCTGCTTGACACCGTCGCCGCAACGCGGGCCGAGCGCGCACCTGGTGGTGCAACCGTCATAGGCGCTGTTGTTGTTGGCAGGGCCGTCGTCGCACTCTTCAGGCGGATCGTTGAGGT
>WUUC01122093.1_pt1 | contig 15757 bp, 16 predicted proteins | sample 6278441 | NCBI WGS metagenome assembly WUUC01 (sample SAMN13675441, study PRJNA597444) | soil metagenome | isolation source: soil | place: USA: Washington | collected 2017-10
TTATCCATAATTATTATTATAATAAATTTTGCATTTTTGTGCAAAATTTATGTACGATGAGTATATACTCTTTTACTAATTATTTGTTTGGATTGCTTTATGTTCGGTTCGTAAAATATTTAATACATTGATGTCTGGAAGTTGTAAAGCGGCTTTATCTAAAATTACTTGATAGGTGTCTTCAGGTATAGTGGGAGTTCGGCTTAAGATCCATAAATGAGAATGAGAAGGATCACAAAGGACTGTATAGGTATAATCATCCGCTAATTGAATAACCCAGTACTCTCCGCTAAAGATCCACTCTATGAAAGGAACAGGAGGAAATGTCACCTTCCATTTTGCTTGTGTGATTTGATCTAAAATCAAAGCTGTGCCATTCACTTTTTCAAGTCTACCAAAACCGATCGTTTGCTGACATTCTGTATACACCTGCAATGTATCTGCAGATTCCACTGTATAAGTAACCGTTGTATTTAAAGCACATTCTCGTTCCCAAGGTTTTCTAAGACGTGCTATCTCATACCATTTTCCAGAAAAACGTGAGAGATCGACATAGGGAACTGTTTGTACAGGTTGCACAACAGAATCTTGCTGTGAAAATCCATACAAGGGAAAGCATCCAATCAAAACTAGATACCATAGTTTCATAAATCCTCCTTATTAAGGTCACTTTCCACTCATCGATTTTTCAGGCACATATTGTCTCTTTTTTAGTGAAAAATCAAAGAATATTTTTCTTTTCTTCACAGATTTTATAAAAAATTACTAAATGTTAAAAACATAATAAGTGTTATAATAAAATTAAAACTATAAATCTTTACTTAAAATTATTTATATATTAATTTGAGGTAATTATGTCAATTTTTACAGAAGAAAAACTGTCAAAAATCGGATTTCATGATGTGATTGGTGGTTTAGCTGAAGGAAAAACCTATCAAGAAATCATTGGCATTCCAGACGAGATGATGCAAGAATTTTATAATATTTCTCTGGATTATCTTGAAAATCAACAATATGCAGAAGCAGCAGATTGTTTCTTTTTTCTAAGTACGTTAAATCCGCTGCAAAGCAATTTGTGGTTAAAATTGGGTAATGCTGAATACCTCCAAGAACACTTTGAAGATGCATTAGAATCGTATTCAATGGCTGCCTTATGCGATAGTGACGATCCTTTTGTTTATATTTATATGGCCTATGCCTATAAAGCTCTAGATCAAATGCATGAATGCAAGGAAGCGCTGAATATTGCTTTGCATGTCATTGATGAGTATCCAGAATTAGCTTATCTTAGAGAGCAGGTTTCTCATTTACGTCAGGAATTTCAAATTCATTAAAAAGGGGAATTGACTATGGAGCATTTTCAATTGGAAAACTTAGAAAATAGTCGAGGACCATCAATGAGGCACGATGCAGAATTTCTCCTAATAGAAGCTTTAAAACAGAAATTAATCAATGAACCCTCAATGTCTAACTTAACTCCTCAACATCTTGTAGCAGAAAAAAAAGCTTTGGAGCTTAAAGAAAAATTAGATCAGATGAGTAAACGTTTGGCAAACGGATTTAAATTAATAAAAGCTAAGTTTAAAAATTAAAAGGAGAAAAATATGGAGGCAAAAAAACCAATGGGTGACTTTGAATCTCTAAATTCAGTGGGTGCATCTCTAGATCCAAAAAAAGAAACTTTTTACCGCGTAAACTTGAAAAAGATAATGGCATCAGAAAAAAATCACAAAAATAAATTTCAGAAAGCCTTGCATAGTTTTGCAGAGAACCTAGATTCTCATTTAGAGCAACAATTGGGAAAATTAAGTAATCGAGAATACAGTCTGTTCACGAAGAATATTGAGAAAGGATCTCCAGATACAAAAATTAGTGAAATTTTATCAACCATCTCGTTGACTGTTAAAGATTTATCTATTACGGCTGCCAAACGTATCTTGACATTTACTTATTCTACAGCTAAATTAGCCACGTTAACAATAGCGCATCCACTAAAATTATTAAAGGACTTATCATCTTTCTTTCTAGATGGCTTGACAAAAGGAATGAAAGATGTTGGAGTTTTATTGGAGAAGGCAAAGTTAAAAACAACTACAGTGATGACATCTCTAGCAAGTATTTGGAGTCGTAAGAATGAAGGAACAGAACAAGTTGAACAAACTGATAAGGAAAAAATGACTAAGCTTGAAAAAGCTAAAGGAGCTGGACTTCGTGCTCTTAAAAGCTCGGCACTTATACTTGAGGGTGCGGCTACATTTATTGTTGGAGCTCTATTAGGTGCATTTAATCCATAGCCAAGGATCTGCCATATTTCTATGGCGCAATATCTGCATTTGTGTTTTTTGTTTCCCTAACAACCCTGCAGGAAATCTTGTAATCAAATCTTTTATTATTCTAGATTCGAAGACCTTTTTGTTCTGATTTTTGTAAAAATCCCAGAAATTTCCAAAGAATCAGATACTTTGCCTTGGATTTTAGCCAAAAAAAAGCTATTTTTGGGTTGGAATACGACCAAAATTTAATTGTTTTTACCTTGGAAAATAGCCATGTTTAAGAGAATCATAGACTTCCACCTTGATCGATGGAAAACTGATCGTTTCCGCAAACCGCACCAAAGATCCAACGTCAGTACTCAATGTTTTGCAACAGATTGCAGCTACTTACCACCAGGATTTTGAAAAATATGCCAAAAAAGCTCAAGTGAAGCACCTTGAGCAGTTATTTCGACAAATCCCTCATCTCGTGGGCAAGGATTTTTCATATCGAGAAATCCATGGAGAATATCGAAAAAGAGAACTTGCTCCAGCACTAGAGCTGTTGGAACGGGCCAATATCATCCATTCGATCCGCTATTCCTCTGGTCAAGGTATCCCTATTGGAGCAGAAGTTGATTTTGAAATTTTCAAAATCATTTATCTCGACATCGGCCTTTGCCAAACGATACTAGGATCTGATATTTCTATATGGTTTTTACACCCATTAGAAGGATTTGAAAATCGTGGAGAAATTGCCGAGGGATTTATTGGGCAAGAGTTGATCTGTTACGCAAGTCCTGATAACAAAGCAGAACTTCACTTTTGGAAAAGAAAGGAAAAAAAACAGCTCCGCAGAAATCGACTATCTTGTTCAACGAGGAGAGCAAATTGTTCCTATCGAAGTCAAAAGCGGACATGGCAATACCTTGCGAAGTCTCCATATTTTCCTAGATACTCATCCTAAATCAATCTCCGCTATTCGCTTTTCCTCTCTCAACTACTCTGTTATGGATAAACTTAACTCAAGACCGCTTTATGCTGCAGCATCTCTGGCACATCCAAATCAAAAAGAAGCTTTAAATCGTTTAGTAAACAACTCTATGCTTTCTTAAATGGAGGCTAGAACTATAAAGTTGCGCGAAAACACAAAATCGCGTAAGATATAAGATATATTCTTGTTAGAAAGCGCTGATTCGCGCAATATTTGGCAAGAATATTGCGCAAAAATAGAAAATCGCGCAAGTTTATGTTGGTAAAATCATACTTCAAGAATATTTTATTATTCTTAGTAAAGGTGAAAAGATGTCTAAGAAATTAAAAGAAGAACTCGAAAACTTGATAGAAATTATTACACATCATCCTAATGGTATTTCCATAGAAGAATTGCTTAATTTTATGAAGCATGTCACACCTAGAAGAACTGTCCAATATAGGTTAGCCACTCTTGTTAAATCTGGAATTTTAAGAATTGCAGGTACTGGCAGAAATAGCAAATATTATATCAACAAACTATTAGAAAATGAGTCGGCATTAGAAAGTGTTGAGGTTTCACAAACAACTTTTATGATTCCACTCTCTCTCACAGGAGAGGAATTACGTAAACTTATATCTGCTCCGATTCAAATACGTCAACACGTAAGCTATCGGAGGAAATTCCTAGATTCATACGAACCGAATAAAACATTCTATTTATCCCAACCGATTCTTGAAAAATTATTTAAGTTAGGAGCTGGAGCAGAAAAGGGGCGTCCTGCAGGAACCTATGCAAGAAAAATTTATCAACGACTTTTGATTGATTTATCTTGGAACTCCAGTCGTTTAGAAGGAAACACGTATTCACTTCTTGAAACAGAGAGGTTGCTGGCAACAGGGGAAGAGGCTCCAGGGAAAGATTGGATGGATACTCAAATGATCCTGAACCACAAAGCGGCCATCGAATTTATTGTAGATATGGCTGAAGAAGTCGATATTAACCGCCATACGATTTTGAATCTTCATGGGCTCCTTTCCCACGATTTACTTTTGGATCCCAAAGCATGTGGGAGATTGCGAACAATACCGGTCAAAATTGGCAAATCGGTTTATCATCCTGTCGAGGTACCTCAATTAATCGAGGAATATTTTCAACTTATTATTCAAAAAGCGAATGCAATTAAAAATCCTTTTGAGCAGTCATTTTTCTTAATGGTTCATTTGCCTTATTTGCAGCCATTTCTAGATGTTAACAAAAGAGTCGCTCGTTTGTCTGGAAACATTCCTTTTATTCGAGAAAATTTGAGCCCTCTTTCATTCGTCGATGTTCCAGAGTCTGATTACATACAAGGTTTGCTTGCAATCTATGAGTTAAATCGAGTCGAGCTTTTTCGTGACGTTTTTGTTTGGGCTTATGAACGTTCAGCTTCGCTTTATTTGGCGACCCTTGAAGCTATTGGACAACCAGATCCATTCCGAGTCCGGTATCGTGATCTGATTCAGCAAACTGTTTATGCAGTTGTTCAAAATAAGATGGATAAATTGAAAAGTTCCCAATTTATTTCAAAATTTGCTAGTGAAAACATTTCTACTGAAGATCGAAATCGTTTTATCGAGATTGCAGAAATTGAGGTAAGTAGCCTTCACGAGGGAAATTTTGCTCGATTTAAAATAAGACCTTCTGAATTTTTTGAGTGGCAAAGTAGATGGAGATAGGGGGGGTTGAGAATTAAAAAAATTAAAAGTCTGATAATATACGTTATGTTAACATATGGGCAAAAAAATGAAAGCTCTTTATTAAATTTATTGGATTTTAGCTAATTTTTTTATTTAAAATTCTTATAAAAGCCACTGCCTTGATTAAATCAAAAATTTCCGCAACCGCTTTAATCGCTTTTATTTTATTACAGTCCGCATTATGGCCATTCGCCTCAAGCGCCCTTACTTTATTACAGTCATGATAATACGAAGCAAACAAAGATATCGCGTGAAACATCACCCCTCCACCATAAGCAGCTATCTCTGCATAATGAGGTTTATGCTGATGACCACGAAGAAAATGTACAACAAGATCTGTTAACCAAAACGTATAACCGATCATACTAAATAAATTTTCACAATCCTTACCAATTATACTAAACAAATTTTCATATAGTTTTTTATCACCGAATAGTTTTTTTATTTGTTTAGTTGTAGCAAAAATATCTGAAATGGCATGAAAAACAAGACCCGCTGTTTTTAACAGATTCATCCGATCTCGATTAAAGTATAAAAGTGATATTTTACCTAAAATGCAGAAAGAATGAAGAAATAAATGACTTTTATGCGCAAATTTGTGAATAGAGACACATCTTTGCATAAGGCCTGAAATCTTTGGAGAAGTTTGCACAAGATCTACTGCGTATGTTATTAAAGCACTTGTGCTTTCTGTAATCTCTAAATATCTTTCACTTAAGTCTAAATAATTAAAAAACCGCAGGTTTGAGCCTGTTGCGCAACACATATATACCTACCAGGTAAAGATAAAAGAAAAAAATTATAACACTATTTAATTAAAATGTCAATTTAGAATGTCAATACTGATAATTTTGATGCACCAATTTAGACAAGAAAGATACAATAAGGTTAGATCTTCATCAATTACGGAGAGTTCATCATGGATATTCTATCTTGGGTCTTGATTGGCTTAGTTGTTCTCGTTATTTTGCTAGTGTTATGGGGTATTGGGATCTACAACCGTCTCGTCCAATTGCGTAATCAAGTTAAAAATGCTTGGAGCCAAATTGACGTACAATTACAGCGTCGCTATGACTTAATCCCCAATCTTGTTGAAGCCGTTAAAGGCTATATGGCCTATGAAAAAGGGACGTTAGAAGCTGTGATTAATGCTCGTAACCAAGCGCAATCTGCTCGAGAAAGGATTGAACGACAAGGAGGTCCTACTGAGGGATCGATTAAAGATTTAGTGGGAGCTGAGACTGCTTTAAGAGGTGCTGTTACGAATATTATGGCTTTAGCTGAAAACTATCCTCAACTTCGCGCTAGTGAAAACATGCACCAATTGCAAGAAGAGCTTAGTTCCACCGAAAACAGAGTCGCTTTCGCCAGGCAAGCCTACAACGACAATGTCATGCTTTATAACACATCTCAACAAGAATTCCCAGCTGTGTTTGTTGCTGGAATGTTTGGACATCATCCAGTTGATCTATTTGAAGTAGAAGATCAACAAGTTAAAAAAGCCCCTAAAGTCTCTTTTTCTTAATTAGTAGCGAGTTGTGTAATGGTCATGAATTTTTGGGAAGAACAACGAAGAGCCAGAAAAGCAACAGTTCAATACGTGTGTATTTTTATTGTTTTGACATTAGCTGCAGCTACCTTAGCAGAGGTGGCCATGCGAACATTTGCAAGGGATCACTATCATCCAAATTTTCCTGTTATGGGATTGGCTTTTCTGACTATTACTCTATTAGTCGCTGCATTTAATTATATGCGATATTCAGGTTATGGAGGAAGTTATGTTGCTGAATCGATGAATGGGAGGTTAGTAGAACCCTATACGAGCCATCCAAAAGAAAGACAACTTATGAATATCGTTGAAGAGATCGCTGTAGCCACTTCTCTCCCTATGCCACCTGTTTATATTATTGATGCTAATGAGATTAATGCATTTGCTGCAGGAACAAAGCCCGATAATGCAGCTATTGCTGTCACTCAAGGAACTCTTAATCAATTGAATCGAGATGAATTACAAGGGGTCATTGCTCATGAATTTGGTCATATTTATAATGCCGATATGAAAATTGGGATGCGCTTAGCTGCCATGATTATGGGATTTTTTATTGCTTCTTATTTGGGACTGCGTCTCTTACAAGGCGCCTCTTATGGTAGCCGTCGCGAAAATGGACGTCGAGGAGGCAATCCAATACTTGCTGCAGCTCTTATTCTTTTAGCAGTCGGAGCGGTCACTTGGTTTTTTGGCTCTTTATTACAGTCTATGGTTAGTCGCAAGAGAGAACTTTTAGCAGATGCAAGTGCTATTCAATACACCCGCAATCCTCAAGGTCTAGCCAATGCTTTAAGAAAAATTGCAGCGATGGGAGATCGATCCGATATGCCAAAAAGCGGAAAACCGTTTGCACATTTATATTTTAATGAACATGAATCGATGTGGGCTAAATTATTTGCAACACATCCTCCCATTAAGGAAAGAATTGCTATTATTGAGGGACGCCAGCAAGATCTATAAACCCAATATTCAGTTTATAAGGAATGCCATATGTATGATGCTGTTATTATAGGTGCAGGTCCGGCAGGTGGGCAATGTGCGCGTGAATTAGCCACTCAAGGAAAACGAGTTTGCCTCATTGAAAAGGCAAAAAATTTTACGGAAAATAACTTTTCTAGTGGAGGAGCTCCCCTTTCCATGATGGATGAATTTGATCTTCCAACTTCTACTATCGGAACTTATTGGAATACATTAGCTGTTAGGTCTACCAAAGAAAAAACAATTTGGCACTCTTCTCACCCCTTTGGACCTATTTTAGATTTTGATAAACTACGGATGTTTTTAGCCAAAGAAACTGTCAAAAAGGGAGGAGATTTTCATTTAGGTTGTTATTATCTTACTCATCAAATCAATTCAAATAAAAGTGTCGACATACAAGTGAAAGACTCTTTTACAAATCAAGTAAAATTTCTAAATGCAAAAGTATTAATTGATGCGACTGGTACAGAGCGAAAAGTTCTTATCGGACATCAATATAACAAAGAAAAAGCCATGGTTGTAACAGGCATTGAATATCATATTCAAGTTGAACCTACAATTTACCAGCAGTTTGCCAATACCATGACTTTTTTTTTAGGGCATTATTGGATGCCTCAAGGATATGCTTGGATTTTTTCTATGGCTCCTAACCAACTTAAGATTGGTGTCGTCAAATACTTTCAAAATAAGAATTATCTATCAGCTCATCCTTCTTACCGTTACTATTTAGAACAATTAATAGCCTTTTGTGTAGAAAAAACCCCTTTTAAGATCATTGATAAGCATGGCAAAACCATTTGTTATACATTGGGACAAAAAGATCTGTCCTATAAAGGACCTGTCATCGCTATTGGAGATGCAATTTCCACCTTAAACCCTCTTGGTTGCGAAGGAATCCGTCATGCTTTATTCAGTGGCAGACAAGCAGCAATAGAAATCGATCATTTTCTCTCTAATCGTGTGTCAAATTTTGAAGGATATCACCTTGCCATGAAAAAGTATTTTGGCAAGAAATGGTGGATAAGTGAACTGTTCATGAAAAGGCTTTATACGTCTAAACACGATTCAAACATCGATCGTGTTGTGAAATGCTTTCAATTAATGGATAACCGTCAAATCATGGATGTCATTTTTGGTTATCGCTTTTATCAAACAATCCCTTCCTATCTTCGATATTTTTTATTAAGCCTAAAAGACTTGCTTATACACAAGTAACTTGAAAAATAAGCTTGTCAATAACTGAAAGATTTTATAAGATGCCTTTCCAATCTACGGCTTTATTGAGAGGACAATCGAATGTCTGTACTAGTTGACATTTTACTGGCCACTTATGAAGGAGAGTCCTATCTCCACGAACAAATTCAGTCTATTTTTAATCAGACTTATCAACGCTTTCATATTTGGATTCGGGATGATCATTCGTTAGATAAAACACGCTCGCTTCTTCAGCAAAAACATCAATCTTATCCTGAATCGATCACTCTTTTACCTATAGGTCCTAAGCTAGGGGTAAAGAGAAATTTTTCAGAATTGATGAAGCACTCTACGGCCCCCTATATTTTATTTGCTGATCAAGATGACATCTGGCTTCCCAATAAAATTGAGATCACTTTGCAAAAAATGCAGGCACTAGAGCTGCAATATGGACCTCAAACTCCCCTACTTGTCCATACAGACTTGAAAGTTGTGGGTCCTCATTTGGACTTCATTGCAGAATCTTTTTGGAAGTACTGTAATTTAAATCCCTATTTCAACACTTTAAATCGTTTATTCATTCAAAATATTGTCACAGGATGTACGATGATGATCAATCGCTCACTTTTGCAATTATCTCAGCCCGTTCCTGATGAAGCTATCATGCACGATTGGTGGATTGCCCTTATCGCTTCTGCTTTTGGGAAAATTGCTTGCGTGGATCAACCTACGATTCTTTATCGACAACACGGTCGGAATGATACAGGTGCAAAAAAATATGGGTTATGGGAATATTGGAAATTAAAATTAAACGGTCGTCATTTTGATCAAACTCATCAAACGTACCAACAAGCGGAGCAATTTTTTAAACACTACCATTCTTTACTTGATTCAAATCAAAAACAAATGGTAAAAGCCTATTATTCTTTGGGGAATTTGTCTTTTTTAAAACAGAAAAAGACCATCCTTCATTATCAATTTTTCAAACATGGCATCCTAAGAAATCTTCATCTGTTATTAAAGACCTAAGTGTGTAAAGACTTTATATGAAACAGCAAGCGCTCAAATACATCAGAAAAGTAGGGTTAATTCCTGTAGCAGATTATGTGGCTTATCTCCTTTCTTGCTTTAAAACCTACCGTCCTAATCAGACATTTTCTTTGCGTCATTCCCACTTTAAAATGCCCCCTCTAAGTCTGGCTTATGACGCTTATGCTCACACAAACTGGCAAATCTATTATGAATCTGGACTCACACATGCAAAGTTTCTAGCAAGCTTAATTTTGCAATATGGAACAGAGACCTCTCCTCATATTTTAGACTGGGGATGTGGACCAGGAAGAATCATTCGTCATCTTCCTTCTTTATTAAAAGCCGTTCAACCTAAGATGTATGGAACAGATTATAATGCAAGAACAATAGATTGGTTAAAATCTATTCAGCAAGATATTCATTTTTCTGTTAATCAGTTAGACCCTCCCCTTTCTTTTTCTTCAGAATATTTTGACGTGATCTATAGTATTTCTGTCTTTACTCATCTATCAGAAAAAATGTTTTTTGAATGGTTGAAAGAAATCAAACGTTTATTAAAACCAGAAGGGATTTTTATTTTCACAGGGAGACATTTATCAAAACAAATTGCTTCCAGAAGAGCTCTGTCTTTACCAAGAAGGAAAAATCGTTATAAGAAATGGAGTGAGTGAGGGAAAACGGTGTTATAGTGCTTTTCATTCACCCTCTTACATTCAACAATACTTATCATCTGATTTTAAAATATTAAAATATTTTCCTAATCCAGAGGCTTATGAATTGAATCAAGACTTATGGATTATGAAAAAAATGAATTGAAATTTCGTCTAAACCGAGTGAAAGATGTTAATTAAACTCAAAAAGATTCCCTCTTATTTTCGAAATTTAATTAAAAAAATTCTTGATGAAGATGGCATCAGGCTCAAAGATGTCATCCATATTCTGAAATATGTTGAATACAAACAAATTATCCATTGTCTTCATTATAGGGCGTTCAAACAAGACTTTGTATTCAATGTAAGAAATCATTCTAAATATAACTCATTGGATCAACTCAATAAGTGTTTCGGTAGAAATATCAAACCTTTTTTGAATTTATTACGTTATCGAAAAAAAATTCTCGCAAACGGATTGTGCCAATGGAGCTATAAAAACCGATCTTTTTATGCGAATTATATCCAAATGTGTGGATTATTGGATGAATATTTATCAGGAGCTTTTGATCAACACTATGCATGTAATTGGAGGGGAAAAAATGTATTAGATATTGGAGGGTTTATTGGAGATTCTGCTCTTTATTTTTTGGAAAATGGAGCAAATAAAGTTGTGATTTATGAACCCTTAGAATTAAACGTAAAAGCCTTATTTTTAAATTTAGATCCTTACAAGCATCAAATTGAAGTCTATCAAGAAGCCATTTCTCATCAAAAAGGGCCCTTCATGATTTCTTCCAATGAAGATGTAGGATCTTTGGGATTTGGCATGGTCGATGGTCATTATCAAGTAGAATGTGAAGGCGTCACTTTTCAACAATTATTTCAAAAACATGCTGTAGATGTTGTGAAAATTGATTGTGAAGGAGGAGAAAAACATCTTGTTGATGTCCCAAATTGCATCCTTAGCAACATTCCTTATTGGATCATCGAAACCCATAGCCCTGAAATTTATCAAATAATTCATAGTAAATTTAAAGAATGTGGTTTCATCAAATTAAAAGAGATACAACTCAATCCATCTGTAACTTTAATGCATTTTGCAACTCCTAACGGAAATAATAACGTTTTAAATAATAATCAATAGAAAAACGGCCTGGTCCAAAAGCTAGAACCAATAAAACAGCCAATAAAAAATTAAAAGGACTTTCTTTAACAAATTGATTAGGGTTCGTAAAAATCCCTTGAACGGCTTCTAAATGAGCTGTTAAATAGGCTGTGATCATAATGATCGCTAAAGGAATCGCAATGAGTCTTGAAGCTAGGCCGATCGCTAATAATAATCCTCCAATAAATTCTAAGGAGCCCACTAAATAGGCTTGAAACAAGGGATAAGGAATATTCAATTGATTGAAAGAATCAGCTGTACGGGAAATATGCATGAGTTTTTCCCACCCATGTACCATAAAAGAAATCCCCCAAAATAGACGACAAAAAAGAAGTAAAGGAGATTTCAATAAACTGCCAAAAGACACTAGACATCTATAATACTTTATTAACGTCTTTAACATCCTTATACTCCCTTGGGGTTAAAATGAGGACGTGGCTGTTGCAAAATAAAAGCAGCAATATCCCATGCCTCTTCTTCATTTAAATTGGCTTGATTATAGGGCATATTCCAGTAGATGAAACTTGCTAACACCTGTAAACGACTCATGCCAGCTCCGTCATTAAAGGAATGAGATCCCCAAATAGGAGGAATTGTTTTAGGGCTTGTTGGTAAAGGACCTCCTCCTTCTCCATTTTCTTTATGACAAATTGTACAATGAATTTGATAAAGCATTTTTCCTTTTTTAGGATTTGGCTCTCTCTTTTTATCGAGCATAGACATTCCCAACCAGGGGATGGGTTTGATTTGCTCGACTTCCACAGAAATCCAGTTAAGATACGCAACTATATCTCTCATCTCTTGAGAATCAACTGGTAATGGATTTCCATTCAAACTACGTTCAAAACAAGCATTAATCCGATCGATTAAACTAATGACTTGATTCTCTCTAGATGAATAGATGGGATATCTTGTAGTGACCCCAACTAAAGAAATGCCATTATTTTTTCCACCTAATGTATCGCCAGCAGAAAAATGGCAATTGGTGCAGGAAAGTTGATCAAGCGCATATTGAGGCGCATATTTGGCTGTATTTATCATAAGATGATATCCTCTTAATACGCTTTCACGGATTTCTGGAGGCGCTTGCTCGGGATCTACTAAGTTAAAATCAATTAGATGATTAGACTGAGCAACAACAAAAGGAGGAGCTTGTTCGCTCAGTGGATGTGCATTAGATTTAAGGACCATCAAGTAATAAAACAAGCCCGATACGATAACAAGAAGACTCGTGATAAGCTTCATAAAAATACTCTAAAAGATTAATCGCATTATTAAAACTTTTTTGCACAAAATAGCAAGAAAGATTTACTATGCAAGATTTTCGAGAGGAAATGATGGATACAGTATTGTATATGAAATGGATAAATTATGTCATTTCGTTCGTTGTCTTTGTTTATGGCTTTCTATTTTTTTATAGGGACACCCAAGCAGGGATGGGAAGTTTAGCAGCTGCATTACTCAGTGCAGGCCTCGTGTTTATTTCCTTAACCATGCTTAGGTGGCTTGTTCAGGTTTTCTTGAAATAACTATTCAATAACAAAGGGTCTTATTGTGAAACTAATTGATACATCACTCTTAATTGTCACTCTTACTGGGCTTCCTTGGTTAGCTAATGCTAAAGAGGAAACAATTTACTTTAATCACTCTACTCAGGAAGAGTGGAGTTTAAACACTCCTATTGATGATCGATCTTTGGAATATCCTTTTAATGATCCACAAATGCAATCATCTATCTATTGTCAACAATTGGTTTTGGAAAATCAAGGAGAACAAGTTCTTAAAAACTGTTATCCTTTTATTAATGAATCGAATTGGTATACAGTAGAGCGATTGAGATCATTATTGGTGAATGAGGATCATCCAATTCTAACTTTGTATCGTTTATGGAACCACTCCTTACATATTTCTCAAGAGTCATCTTGTCTATACGATCATCCTCTAGATTTGCTTAATTTAGCAGGAACTTGCAATCAAGAACAATATGTGCAAGGCTTTATCAAACTTTGTCAGCTTCTAGAAATTTCTGTTTATCCAGCTCTTGTTAAAGAAAACAAGAATTGTTATGACTTTTATTATCATGGAGAATGGGTACTTCTTGACCTGGTTTCTCAACAAATTTATCTTGGATTAGACAATCTTTCTTTAGTTCCTTCCGAAGAAATCTTAGACGATCCCTTTCTCGCTTTACGTACAAAATGGAATCGTTTTGCACCTCATGTAGACTTTACTCAGGGATGGCTACATGTTGCTCATTTTGATGTAATAGCTCCCTCTTTACCAGAAGAAATCACAATCCCTTTTTTGGATAAAGAAATCAAAAGGAAGCAAGGATTTGATCTGTATCCTAGAGATCAATTAAAATTTGAAAGAGATGACTCCTATCAGACTCTTATTCACCATGTCATGCAATTAGATTCAAGAGAATTTCCGATTGCTTATCTATCTCCTTTACCCATTATTGAAGTGAAAAATGAAGGCTCTGCACCGATTGTCATTTCTTCTAAAGTTTTACAACCAGGAGAATCCCATAAAATTTCCCAAGCCTTTTGTTTCGACATCCACATAGAGCCCCAAATACTTCCTTTAACAGGTTCCATTGTGATCACTTGTCGTAGCTCATACAATCTTTTTCCTGTGCCATATCGAGGAGTCAACCATCTTTCACTGGGAGTAGAGAAAAACCCTAATCTCATTAAAGCTTCTTATCATTTTAAAGATGAATTAACTACCCTCTCCCCTTGTTTATTAAAAGTTGTGAATGCGGAAACCGTCTTTGACCATTGCACTCCTCATTTTCAAATTGATTATTCCATTTTACCTGAAAAAATATGGTGGCAGATTTCATCTAATGAAACATTTGATCTTGTTCCTTCTAATTTTGAGCAAGTTAGTCCTTTTAACCATTCTATTCAATTGCCAGCAATTACAGATACTTTTTTTAATGCTGATGAACTCTATTATTTCCGAGTCAAGGGAGCGATTAATGGCAATTGGAATGACTGGTCAGAACCCTTTGCTTTTACAGTCAAAAAGCCTTCTCAAGTCACTGATATCCAGTTCAAATCCATTGGACCCAAGCAATACAAAATCAGTTGGCAGCCAACCCAAGATGCAACCGATTATTTGATTTTTGGATCTAATTCTTTAGACTTCCTTCCTTCTATTTATGATTCTCAACAAGTCAATGCTGTTGTAAATGGAGAAGTTGTAGAGGAAGAATTCAATGATAATTTGATTAAAGTAACGACAGATACGAAAATCTATGTAGATGGTTCTTTGGCCTACTATCGAATTTTTGCAAGACATCGAGGGCAATTTTCAGTTCCCTCTAATCTTATTCATGTCTATGACTGGGAGCTTAATCAAACTCGGCATGTGTTGCAAATTGACGACAACCATTCGAAAAATATAGTCATGAAACGGGTAGACTTTCCAAGAAGCTATCACTGGATGGATCAATCCGCATTACCCATCATTCATAATGGTAGAGTTGCCCAAGTCCAACCGCTGATGCAAATAGGAATAGAATTAGCTCAAACGAAGGACTTAAACGCCTCCTTAGCATATGTCAAAAGCCCATATGTCCAAAAACCCGTTTGGGATTATGTGAAACCTTACTTATTGCCGACTAACCATCCCATTAAAGCTAAGTTAGATCGATTATTTTCTTCTACAAGAGTTACTCAAACTCCTTTAACATTCAAAAGAGCTGGTTTTAAACGCTTTAGACCAGGAGGTGCAAGTCATATTATGGCTTCTGCAAATCCCTATTTACAAGGATATTTTATTAAAGCTTTTCCAGATTCAGACCCAACCATTTTAGAAGATTGGAAGAAACTCGTGCACCGAATCATTGGAGCTAATTCATTGCGTGCTTATCTAAAACAAACAGGGCATGATAAACAATTTAAGGTTCCACAAAAGTGGATTTATCCTCTTCCTCCTCAACCTTCTCCTCCTTCATCACCCTATTTTCTGAGAAAAAACTTCATTTTGGTAGCAGAAGATATGCGCACGTATGATTTTGAAACAAATAGAAGAAAATGGAAAAAAGACATTACAAAAGGGACGTTATTCGCTCTTTATACCATTCTTCAAGCAGAAGGATTATATGACTCTGCTTATTACTTTAATGTTCCTTTTTGCAAAGATGGTAAAATGGCCTTTATTGATACCGAGTATCATCATAAATGGCCCATCCCTTTTTGGAAAATGGAAA
>WUUC01137717.1_pt1 | contig 15757 bp, 11 predicted proteins | sample 6278441 | NCBI WGS metagenome assembly WUUC01 (sample SAMN13675441, study PRJNA597444) | soil metagenome | isolation source: soil | place: USA: Washington | collected 2017-10
ACTACAACGCACATCGTCCACACCAAGCGCTCGGACTGGAACCGCCGGATCCACCCGCCGATCTAATCGTCGTCCACGACGGCCAACAATGCAGGGTGCATCGACGCGACCTACTCGGCGGACTCCTCCACGAATACCATCGACGAGCTGCATGAACGAGTTTCTGCACCCTACGCGCCGCCAGCTGCCGCGCGCAGTGGCCCACGGCTTCGTGAAGGTCAATATCGGCACCGCCTTCAGCGTCGCCTTCACCTCTGCCGTGCGCCAGCACCTGGCCGAGAACCCCGGACCGTCGAACCGCGTCAGTATCTGACCCCGGCCCGCGAGGCCATGGCCAGCGCTGTCCAGCTGGCGGTCACCAAGGTCAGGACCCTCACCCGGGGCTAGGGGGTCCGGGTGCCGGTGGGTTCCGCCTGGGGCGCGGGCCGCTCGCGCTCCAGCTCCTGGAGGCCCTGACGGATCGTCCGCTCGGGGAAGGCCTTCACGTCGGAGCGCAGCTGACGGAGGGTCCTGCCGAGCGCGGAGCGTCCCCGCCCCTTGCCGAGGGCCCTCAGGAACTCGTCCGCGCGGTCGGCCAGGTCCTCGGACACCGTCTCGCCGTCGGAGAGGACCGGGCCGGCTTCGCGCAGGAGCCCGACGAAGCTCGTGCGCAGCGCCTCGTCGGCAGCGAGGGCGTCGAGCAGCTCGGGGGTGTGCCGGACCAGCTGGGCCAGGTACCGCCGGCCGACCGGGGATCCGGCGAGCACGTCGCGGAACCTGCGCAGGCGGTCCAGCTCGACGTCGGTGAGCGCGTCGGCGGCCACCGATTCGACCAGGCAGAGCAGCGAAAGACAGAACTGCAGCAGCCCAGCGCAGACCTCGTCGATGATCTGGGCCGCCTCGGCGTCCGGCGGCTGGAACTCCTGGCCGGTCTCCAGTGTGTAGCTGAACACCTTGGCCTTGCCGGTGTCGACGATGTGCCGGGCATAGCTGAAGTCCTTGGACGTCCCGGAGGTGGGATACAGCAATACCGCCGGCTCGACCGTATAGCTGTGGCCGCGCACTCCCGCGATGGCGTCCCGCAGGGCGTTGCCGGCGTTGACGAACCAGTCCCGGTCGTCGGCCACCATGAACTCACGGTAGACGCCGTCGCCCGGGTTCCCGCGCAGCCCGTCGAAGGTCGGGTTCTGGAAATTCTGCCCGGGGTCGGTGGTCTGGGTGTCGTCGTCGCCCCACGGGTGGAGCACCAGCTCCGAGTAGGAATGGACATCGATCATGCCGCGGATGTTGGCGAAGCTGTCGAGCATCCACCGCACGTTGCGGGTCTCCGGCTCCGAGAACGCGCCCGGCCCCTTGAAGAGGTCGCTGCACGGGTCGGCCGAGGTGCCGATGCCGCTGGCGTGCAGGAAGTCGAAGTTGCGGTTGAGGTCGACGCCGAGGCAGGACGACCCGGCATTGACGCGCCGGTTCTTCCGCCACCACGGGTAGCCGGAGGGCGCCTGGACGTAGGTCCGGCCGTCTGGGTTCACCAGCGGCAGCATGAACACGTCAAGGCTGTCCACGATGAGCTTCACCGTGCTCGCTGGGTAGGTCTTCCCGCCGACGACGATGTCGGTGTTGCCGTTGTAGCTCTGACAGATCCGGGTCGCCAGCGTGATCAGCGCGTCCGGGTTGACCAGCTCCCGGGCATGGACGCCGCCGAGGAACAGCACGCCGCGCCGGTCGGGGCCGCTGCCGTTGGCGATCTTCAGGGCATGGATCGCGCGCCCCTCCACCGACGGCTCGGGAAGCGGGATCAGCTGGACGAGCGCCGGGTAGGCGGTGGCGAGGTACTGCACCGCGCCCTGGATCGCGGCGGTGCTCAGGTAGGGCATGTCACTCCTCCCCCATGTCGGCGAGCCACTCGCCGAGCGACGCGGTCTCCTGGGCGCGGGCGCGGGCATGCTCGGGTGCCTCGACGGTGACCCGGTAGCCGGCGGCGACGAGCCTGCTCACGTCGGGGAGCGTGATCAGCCCCTCGATGTGGTAGTCCTGCTCGCTGGAGCGGGCGGTCGCCTGGAACAGGTCGAGGTCGAAGCCGGCCAGCCCGCGGAGCGCGCGGGCATCGGCCGCGTGGATGGTGACGAAGTACTTAGGTTCCATGTCGGCGTCCTCCTTGCTGACGTGTGGCTATCGGACCTCGACCAACGCGGGGGCCGACGTTACGGTGAGGCGGGGAACGCGAGCCACGAGGTCGAGGACGGCCTCGCGCTCCGCCTCCTGGTTGTAGCGCCCCAGCCACTCCGCTGGCTCCTGGCTCTCGGTGGACAGGGTGAGCGTGTACTGGTAGACACCCGGTTCCGTGGGCCGGAAGGAGGCGAAGGTGATGAGGGGCAGGTAGCCTGCGCCCTCGCCTCGGGTGGGGTCGAAGCCCTCTCCGGGGCCCAGACGCCGGAAGTCCGCGACCCGGAGGGGGCCGACGAGGGGATCCTCGGGCGGCGGTGGCTCGGCGACCACCGCCCCGTCGCGGGTCACCGACGGCCGGTAGTGGGGATAGCGGATTTCCTCTTCGGAGCCGCCGATGACCCCGACGATCCAGACGGCCTCGGCCCCCAGGTTGCGCACCGTCACCTGGACGTCGATCGCTCGGCCCACCGGCTGGGGTCCGTCCGGCCCCCGCAGGACGAGGCCGAGAACGACCGGCCCGTCGGTGCCGGCGTCCTCGGTCGAGGATGTCTCCACGGCCTACTTCCGGGAGGTCGTGCGGCGCCGGCGGCGTGGCTTGTCCGCCTTGTCCGCCTCGGGTGCCAGCCGCGCCTTGGTGGCCTCCGCCTGCTCCTGGATCGTCTGCATGACGTAGGGGTTGACCTTCTTCTTGCTGAACACCTCCACCATCCGGTCCATTACTTCGGGCACCTTGTCGTCGTTGCCCGCCTTCGCGTGTGCCTGGGCGAGCCTGCGCAGGACCGTGTTGAGCGTGAGGTTGTCGACGCCCTGCTCCCCGACCGCGGACGCCTCCACCACCGAGGAGAGCAGCTGGATGCTCTGCTCGGGCTTGGCCGGCCGGACCTCAAGGGACTTGTCAGCGGTCAGGTCCTTGAACTCGCGTTCGGCGTTGATGCCCTTCGCCAGCCGGGCGTAGACGGCCAGCGGGTGGTCGCCGTGCTCGTCCAGGACGGTGTCGAGCGCCTGGTTGCCGGCCTTGAGCGCATCGGAATCCGAGCCCAGCAGGTAGAAGAGCTGCCCCTGGTCCTCTCCCAGCATCAGCTCGGCGACCTGCTCGTCGACCCGCGAGAGGGGGGACCGGACCAGCAGCCGCAGCACCTGGGAGACCACCCGGGAGCCGTCGGCGGCGACGTACTGGGCCCGCAGGGTGTACCGGCCGGGCTGCTGGAAGTAGAAGCCGTCTCGGCCGTAGCCGATGTAGGCGCTCTGGTAGATAGCCGGCTGCTCGGTGCTGTCGAGCTGGACCCGCCGGTCGGAGTCGACGCACCGAGGCATCAGCGGACGGTACATGACCGTCTGCCCGGAGGGCTGCTGGATGGCGATGTTAACCAGGCCGTTATTCGGGTGCAGGTAGTCGTGGGTGGCGCGCCCCCGTAGGTCGGTCGTGCTCAGCTTGAGCTCCACCACCACTGGCTCGCCGTAGTCGAACGCCACCTTGGACCGCAGCTCCAGGAGCAATCCGGAGTTGTCCACCGTCGGCTGGTCGAACATGCCCGGGTCGATCTCGGCCGCGCCCCTGCCGAACGGGCTTCCGCCCATGATCACGTCGCGGTAGAAGCCGTGGCGCAGGTGGATGAGTTCGTCGTCGGTGAACTGGAAGGGGAACGCCATCCAGTAGGCCGCGGTCCCGCCCGGCGCCGGCGGCGGGGGCAGGTAGTTCTGGGCGTAGTTCATCCACGACAGGTCGCCGAAGCCGCCGTTGGGCCCGAGCGGCTGCGGCGGCACGGCGGTCGCCTTGTCCCAGGAGTGGAGCAGGTTGAAGGCGTGGCCGAGCTCGTGGATGTAGGTGCGGAGCTGCGCCCGCTGGTTGAACGCGTCGGCCCCCTGGATGGCGTTGTAGAACACGGCGCAGCCCTGGCGCTGGGAGGCGCCCCCGTAGTCGAACATGATCCCGCGGTAGTCGCTGTCGTGCGCGGTGGCCACCAGGAGCCACACCCGCCATTGGGGGACGTCGGCGAACAGGATGAAGTGGTTGACCATGGCGTTGTGGAGCTCGGAGTCGGACCACCTCGCGTTCAGTCCCGCCCCAGAGGTGTCGATGATGTTCGGCGCCCCTGCGACCTGCACCTCCAGACCCACCTCGGCGTAGGCCTGGGGAACGGTGAGGACCCGCGGCGGACTGGTCGGGGGCTGAGGGAGGGACGCGGTGTCGTAGGAGACGAAGGGCACGGCGCCGGCCACCGAGTCCTGCTCCCACTGGATGCTGCGGAAGAACGGGGACATGAAGCGGCAGGTGTAGGTGGCGTCCGGCGTGCCCGCGGCGGTGAAGAACTGCACGGTGGCGTCCCCAGGCGGGGCGACGATCGGCCGCCGCGGGATGGTCACCCGAATCCGCGGCGCGCCCGTGGAGAACGTGAAGCTGCCAAGCCCCTCGAGTCTCACCTGACCCGGCGTTGTGGAGATCGTCGGGGCGTGCACGACGAAGGAACCGACATAGGCGGTTGTGCCTCCGCTCGTCTGGAAGACGTCACCGCTCACGCGGTTCATGGGCCGCACGCCCCCGACATCGACCCTCAGCTCGAGTTCCAGCCCAGGACCACCGCTGCGATATCGGCCGTATACAAGACGACGCGGAACGGGCCTAACGGCTCGCTCCGCCTCGAGTAGCTTCGGCGGGGCTTGCGCCTCAGGCCCGGCCAATCCCGCCGGCATCTCGAACTCGTCGACCTCAGCTTCCGGCGCGGTCAGGTGTTGCTCCTCCAGCTCGTACTCTGCCACTGAGGGAACTCCCACCTCCACCGTCGTGGGGTCTGAGCGAGCTGACATGGCTGACCCTCCTTAACTCAGCGACGTCCTGCCGTCACGCTGCATCCCTGATGCATATGCGCCATCTGCCATCGATAGTGGTTCGACGTGTCATGGCTATCTCGACGGTCGAAGCACCAGGCCTTGGCCCGACTCATGGCCCGCTCCATCGCCTTGGCCACCAAGCTCCTTGGCAGGATCCATGGCCCCTCCAGTCGATGAAACGGGCAAAGCCGCACAACATAGCTCGCCCGTGTCCTCCATCACATCAGCCCCTTCGTCAGCAACTCAAGGTGTCACCCCATAGGGACATCATTTCCAGGAACACCGGCGGTGCTTGCTGTCCTCGTAAAACGTCCAAACCAGGTGAGTCGGACTGAACTCCGCGAGAGTAGATACAGTCGGCTCCCGCCATATATGGATCCCCTAACACCATCGTGGAGACCCAGTGACCTTGCCTACAGCACGGAGCTGGCCACTCCGTTCTGTCAAGCGGGCCGCTGACTGGCAATGACTTCAGATGGCTGGATCCTTAGCAGGGCTCGAACTTTGCACTGCCGTCGCTGAAATCGGTGTAGCAGCCGTTTGTTCCGTCCGGGTTGTCGATGATCTCAACGTGGACAACCTCCGCCCGCTCGGCCGTTGGCCCCGCAGGTGCGAACTTCCTAACGGCGTCAGCAGAAAGCGTGATGCCCAAGACTCGAGCCGTGATCAGGGCCATCTCCTCGAGACGACCCCGAACTTTCTTCTGAAGGTCGCCGCATCCTATTGTGATCCTCCGCTGACAGCTCGAACTGGCCTGACTCGCTTCATAGCCACACCTCCACTAGTCACGGCTTCAGGAGACGATCATCCGGTGTGGACCACCACCGCTGGAACGTGCGCGAACGATATGTCGCTGGAGATCGGGGCGTACCGGTGGTGCGCGGACCAATGTGGATCACCGCTTGTTTGTGCTCGGTCATATCTGATGGTGGATGTTTGTCTCGCTGTGGTTCTCACCTGTGGGGACCGAAGCCGCTGACCGGACTGGGGCGATGCGGCGATTGGCCCACCGACCGATGATCCAAAGGGTGCAGGTCAGTATCAGCAGCGCAACCCAGATGCGTGCGGCCTCCTCGACGCTGTGGGCGAGCGCACCAGAGCCGGCGTAGAGGACCGCTTCGGGGACCGATCCAACGAAAGCGGCCGCTGCGACCCGAGCCCATCCGATCTCTGACACGCCGGCCAGGATCGTCATGGTCTCGGCAAGCAGCGGCACCGGCCGTGTGACGACGATCGCCAGCGTGCCCCAGCGGCGCAGGAGCCCGTCCGCTCGGTCGCGCCCGTCTGGTGGGACAAGCCGGGCGACTAGTGGCCCGCCGCGCTGGCCGATGGCGTATCCGCTCAGGGCCATGAGGACCCGGCCGAGCAGGGCGAGGAGGGCTCCGGTCACCGTCCCGTACAGCGCGCCGGACGCCACCATCACCAGGCTTGCGGGTACCGGCAGGACCGCGTCGAGGGTCAGCAGCGCGACGGCGAGGATGGCGCCGACCATGCCGCCTTGCCCGAGCCGGTGGGTCGGGTCGGCGAGCGGCGAGATGTCGAGGGCCTCGCCTACCAGGAACCCGACGAGAAGCAGTCCCAGCACCGTGCCGGCGACAGTCCAGTAGCGCATCATGCTATGGCCGGATGACCTCGGTCCGCTGCCCGGCGATGGTCTTGCTGCCGGGCTCGATCTCCGCACCAACGTCCTGGACGGCCTCCGCACCGATCTCCGCCGGGACCGCCTCCGGGACGGCCGCTGGGGCCGGCGCGACCCCCAGCAAGGGTTTGCCGTCCGAGCCGAGGTTCTCCAGCCACCGGATCATGGCGTCCTTTCGGGAGTCCGAGAGGTCCCGTGTCACCGGCATATACCTCGCAGTCGACTCCTCCCGCCGGATCGCCCTGATGATCGCCTGACGCCGTGCGGCCACCTGCTCGTAGTCCGCCAGGTCCAGTGCAGCCGCGCTCGTCATTGAGGGATACAGGTTGCCGAACTGGGTGAACACCGCTCGCATCGAGCCGTGCCAGGTTGGCGGCTCGTCGGCCACGAAGGTGTTCCAGACTAGGATGCTCAGGATGTTGGAAGGATTGGGCTGCGTGTGGCCGTCCACCTCATAGCCAATCCGGTACACCTGGCCGTCTACCTGCACCCGGGCTGCGGGGTCCGATCGATAGAAGAACCGCGGCTCGCCGGGGTCGCTGGCCACCAGGGTTGCCTCCGCCATCCCGTGCTCGTTGCACTCGACGGAGGGAAGGAACCTCAGGCCACCTACGGGGAAGTTCTGGCGCGCCTCCGGGTCTTGCGGCAGCAGAAGGAAGAGGTTGATCCGTGCGTTCGCCAGTGGCTGTCCCCGACGCGAGGCCCAGAAGCGCACCGTGAAGGCCTCACCTGGGTTCAGCCTGGCGACGAACAGGTCGGCGCGGACATGCGCGCGCGCCTCGTCGCTGACGATACGTCGCTGTCCTTCTCGGCGGGCGACCACGCACAGCGCAGACCGCTCGATCACCTCCATCTCCGGACCGGTCAGCGCATGGTCATTCGGTACCTCGACGATCCCAGCCGTCTTCTCATACCAGCCAGCGCCCCCGTAGGGAATCTCAGCGATCTCGGACAGCGTGCCGTCATCATTGCGACGGCCCAGCTGGAGCTCGCCGATGTCGTGCACAGGCCCTCCGGCCGGCTCGACCGGTAACGCGTTCCCCAGGTCGAGTCGAAGCCGTCCCCGCTCGGCATCCATCAGGCTGGGGAAATAATTGACCCCACCGACCGGCCTAAAGCCCGGGAAGGCAGTCCCAAGGGGGTGCACCTCGTTGCCGAAGTGGCGTCCGGCGACGAAGTGTCTCGGCTCATGCGATGCGGCTGGTCCCACGGTCCCGACTATGCGCCCCTTGGCAAACTCTGCCGTGTCGCTGGAGCGCATCGAGTACCCGTCGAGATTGAACTTGATGGAAAGCAGGTCCTCGCCCGCCGCATGGCGCAGCTGCTGGAGGAACTCGGAAGCCGACAGCTCTCCCCAGGCGCTGACGGAGATGACGCTCTGGTAGGCCACGCTAGCTGCCATGTCGCCGGCCCCGCTCTCACCCCGCCTCCAGATATCGGTGAACGGCACAGGTTCCACAGCTCCCTGCAGCGCGACGCCGCCGCTGCCAACCAACTCGAGCACGACACCGAAGATCATCGAGGTCAGCTGCTGGTCCGGATCCAGGTCCACCATCCTTCCGGGCGGCTGTTTGGTCTCCAGCCTGCACCCGAGGATGGGATCGGATGCCGCTGCGGCGCGGCCGTCGGCCAGGGTCGCGGACCGCACCGTGACGCCCTCGAACCGGAATAGGTTGCGCCCCTTCGGATTCCACCATCCGTGGTTCGGGCTGCCGCCAATGCCCGGCTGCCAATGCTTGCTCCGGTCGAAGGTTTCGTTGTCGTAGTGGGCCGGGTGATTGTTGACCGTCGAGGGGTCGGAAAGGAACCTTCCGGCGAAGTGGAATCGCAGGGCACCCAGGTACGTCATGGCCCGCTTCTCCTCCTAGGCCTGCACAAGCCCGTTCAGGAACGTCACGCTCGGAGCAAAGAAGTACTCCCCGCCACGCATTCTCACGAGGTTGGCCATGAGGAACTTGGCCTCAGGGCGGGTTGCGGTGCTCGGCCAGGTCTGCGCCGTCGGAGGTTGGTCCTCCCTGACGACGGGCTGCCCGATGACGGCATCGACACCCGTGCTGTCTCGAACGAAGTCGTTGCCGTCGGACCCCTCCTGCTGGATGGCAAACTGGTCCAGGTTCGACTGGAAGCACATGAACAGCAGGCCAACGTCCTTGCTCGGCAGGTCAAGGTTGCTGTCCGGCTGGAGATCCGGGCGCTTCCCGTAGGTGATGCCGCGGCGGACGATGCGCCGAGCCCGCTCAAACTCGGCTGAGGCGCCCACCGCGCAGGGCACATCCCCTCTCGGGTTCGTCTTCCTGATATGCGCGTGGAAGGGACACCTTCCTCCACGAGGATCCAGGCCGTAGTGGAAGTCGTTCGGATCGGCCGTGGGATCGACGGTCGACACCGGTTGGACCACGGGCCTTCCGTCCCGGAAGCGCCCCACCGCCATCGCCGCAGCGTTCTCGGGCGAGATGCGGGTCTGCGCCGACAGCTGCGCCGACAGCCTCGAGATTGTGTCCCAAAATGCCTTTACGTCCTGCTCGAGCTTGCGGAACACCATGAAGCTGCCAAGGCCACCGGCGGGACCAGGCTCCCGCGCCAGCGCCAGCGACAGCGGTGCGATCGGGTTCCAGTAGGTACTTCCGCGCCTGCGGAGCTGGTCCTCGAGATCCTGCTGAATCATGATCGGCTGACTGACGCCGTCCTGGAATCCGAAGTGCTCGATGACCTTGGTGCCACTCTCGAATGTCTGCCTGAGCGCGGCGCCCTCTTCGATGGTGAGTGGTTCGAAGCTTCCGGGGGTGGAACCGACCACCTCATCGGCGGACTGCTTCAAGCGGTTCTCGTCGTCGTCGGCCAGGAGGCACATCGCATCGATCCGTCCCTGGTAGGCTGGTTCCCAGGTGGTCGAGGGCAGATCGTTGTACCTCCGCGCGGGCCGTTCGACCTGGCCCTGATTCTTCATGCCGAGGCGGAAGTACTGTTCGTGCCCGGGCAGGCTGAACGGACCACTTGGGGCCGGAAGCTGCGCATCGGTGAAGCCGAGATGGCGGTAGCCGTCTGGCGAAAGCAAGAGCATCGCAAACGGCTCCCCCGGGCCCTCCTGGGCCTTCCAGGCGTCGGTGCCCCGCCGCGCCGCCGCGGCGGTAGTCACGCGCTCGGCGGCGAAGTCGACGATCCAGCGTCGCACGGCCTGCGGGTCCCCAGTCATCCGGAGCAGGATGTGCCGGCTGAAGTCCCTGCCGTGGCCCTTGATGATGTTCCCTTGTATTCCTGCCATGAAGGACTCGGCTTCCGGATCGTTCAGATCCAGGGTCCCCTCCAGCTTGATCATCGCTGACTCCTTGGAAGAGCTGGATCGGTCAGGGCCGCTTGCCGTCGTCGATCCATTTCCGGAACGTCGCGACGCGATCCGGCGGCCAGGGGTCGTCACACGGCATGCTGCCTTCCTTCAGCACGGCCAGGATGCCGTCGGCGTTATCCCGGACGTCCTCGAAGCGATGCAGGTCGAAGGGCCCGAACACGAGCATCGCCTCACGGTCGGGCCGTTCGCGGAATAGCGGTTTGATGTCGGCCGCGAAACTGAGGGTTGTGGGTGTCGGTGGGGTGGCGACGACCGGCTCCGGCGTTGGTGTGCGTTCACGCCGAATGCCGACCTCGTCGGGCGGGACGCTGTCTGGAGCGCCAGCCTGTATCCAGTCGCGGAGAAATCCGATGCGTTCAGGAGGAACCGGAGGGCGGAAGCGGGGCATCCTCGCCTGGCCGGGGATCGTGCCCTCGATGTCCATGATGAGCGCCGAGCGGTCGGGGTCGAACCCGCCTTGACCATCGGGCTCCACAGGAACCCCCTTGGGGGTTCTCGTCGTGAGGAATTGGTTGCGGGTCTGGTCAGCCCAGAACCGTCCATGGAATCCGATGTCGAAGCCTCGGACCGCCTCGTCGAGGATCAGCACCGCCTTTTTAAAGTCGGCGGGCAGGCTTCCCTCCGGCACCGCGGCGCCAGCGGCCAGTGATTCCATGATGACGTGCGCCTTCTCGTCCATGGCGACGAGGTCCGCGAGGAAGCCGTCCTGCTGGTCGGTTGCGTCGGCTGACTGCAGTCTTTCTCGGACGAGCCGCACCGAGGCGCGGGATACGTCGAGGTGCACGCGCCAGCGATCCTCCTCCCGCTCGGGGAGGTTGAGCGTGTAGGGCAACTCGAACGGCGGCCCGGCGCGGGTGACAGCCGGCGGATCGTCGCGCGGGAGTTGCACCAGTTTGCCGGCGATCTTCTTGAGGTGCCGCATCTCGTTGAACGTCCAAATCAGTAGGAGCCCACGAGAGGTGGGGTCTCCTCGTCGTGGACCTGGTCCGGCAACGTACAATTCCTGGCGCAGCCGCAGGAAGTGCGAGAGGTATCCGAGCAGCAGCCGGTATCTAAGGTTGAACAGGTGCGCCCATGCCCTGGCTCTGGGATGGGTGATCCGCCCCTTGGCCGCGTAGGCCTCCTCGACGACCTCGACCATCCGCATCAGGTCCGGCTGCCGGAGCGGGGGGTGGGAGGTGTTGGGATTCTCCGTCATCGGCCAGGTGATCTGGATAGCTTGCTCGGACAGGTCCCGGACTAGCTTGTAGATGTGGAGAAACCGCTCGAAGTGCGATTCCGGCTCATCAGGTCCAGTCGGGAGATCGAAGCCCTCTCCCTGCGCGCCGATCTTCCCGACCGCGGCCACCGCCGCCGAACGGACCGCCGCCACGTCGAACTGGCCGAACGACTCGACGATGAGCGACTCACCCATGGTCTCGCTGGCCGGCTCGAAGCCCCAGTCCTTGGCCTTGGCCTGCAATGAGTGACGGTCCAGGCGGAAGTCCTCGTCGGCGAGGCCGTCGTCGCCGCCTTCGAAGAGCTGCTGCAACCGGGTGAAGAACGGGCCAACGTGGTGGACCGGGCGACCACCATTGGACCGCATAGCGTCCACTTTGAGCTGCTCCAGGAGCGCCCTTTCTTTCTCTGGGAGGCGGTCCGGTGGCACCTCCGGGCTCTCGGCGATGACGTATTTGGCGAGGCTGTCGAGGGTCAGCGGCTCGAGCTTGAACCGGAACGGGTAGAGCTCGCTGGCGTACGCGCTGTGTTCCCGGTTGAAGTTCAGCGGGCCGCCAATGAGATGCAGAAGGTTCTGGACCGTGGCGAGGTGGCCCATCTCCTCGCGAGCGATCTGGAGCAGCAGATGCTGGATCTCATCCAGCTCGATCGTGTCGCCCCCCGGTGACCGCACGGAGTAGGCGGCGTACAGGTACTGCACCATCAAGGCGTGCTCGATCTCCGCCACCACCGTCAGCAGAAACACCCCCTCGTCCCGCGGAGCCAGCGTGGGGTCGTGCGTCGGGCCGACCGTTTCCGCATCGGCCCTTGCGAATGCCAGCGGTGATCCTGGCGCGTCGACCGCTGCCAGCTGCTTCAGCAGGGTAGGAGTGAAGAAACGTCCTCGCATGGCGAGAGGCACCCCCCTACTTGACACGGCCCTGACGAGCCGAGGTGTCTTTAGCGTGGCCGACCGAAGGAAAGGGACTATAGGCAGTTCTAGTTCTACTTAGAAAAACGACGTACTCGCTGGACCCGTCTCAGGGGTTGTGATCGCGAAGGGTGAGGATCGAGTGCCCTTCGTAACTCCAACGCTGACCAGGCAGGTCTCGACAGCCCGCAAGACCGCCTCGACCTCCCATTGCAGCCGTGTGAACGCGGCGGTGATGTCGCCCTGGTCGTTCAGCACGTAGACCTCGGTCTGGTGCCGGTTGACCGTCGACGCGCCGTAGTTGACGCCGAGGTCGAAGCGCCGCCGGACCTCCTGAAACCCTGACGTGGACCTAAAGAACCGCGCATCCTCGCCGAACCGCATGCCGCGGTCGTTGCCGTACAACCTGAGCCGATTCGGCAGGTCGAAATCGGGGTCGTAGGTGATGGCCGCGACCTTCAGGGCGCCCGCTAGGCCTCGTTCCGCAAGGGAACACTGGAGCGCTGCGAGTTTCGTAATGGTCAGCGAACACTTGTAGGGGTTGTCGCACCGCGTGTAGAAGAACGCTACGACCGAGGGTTTGCCGCGGAAGAAGTCCTCGAAACTCTCCGGCCGCCCGTCCTGGTCCTCGAGCATGGCGTGGGTCGGGGCGTGGTCCTGCGGCTGCTCGGGCAGCGTCATGTCGGCGCAGCAGGAATGGTCCGAGGCCAGTTCCACCGCCGGCACGCATCCGCACGACCCGCCATCACATCCCGCATCCCAGGGATGCTCACCGTGGCCTGCGCCTGCCTTGTCCAGCGCGCGCTGCATCTCCTCCAGCACCGGGCTCGAGAAGCGTTCTCGCTGCTGCGCCAGGCGTCCGAGCTCCGCCAGGGCCGCCCCGGCCCGCGCGCCGAAATGGCTGATCGTCCTGACCACCTCCGTCAGAGCTGTCGTCGGCTGCGCGTAGGGCCAGGCAGGGTTGTAGGTCTCGAAGCTGACCGTCGCATCCGTACCGGTGAGGTTGTCAATGGCGCGCAGGAGCGACGCCGCGACGTCCACCGACGGCGTGTCGAGGCCACGCAGGCCGATCGCGGCACCGGCGACCTCGTAGGCCATGTGCCCGCTCTCCAGCGACTCGATCACATACGGCAAGGCCGCATCCGGCAGCCCGGTGTCGGCGAAGGCGGCCAGCAGATAGCCTCGCAGCCGGCTCATCTCGGCGGCGCTGCGCCCCTCGTAGATCGGCAAATTCTCGGGCAGCAGCGCCGCCAGCTCGTCGGGACCCTGCGGCAGGTGGCGCAATGCATCGATGAGGGCGCCCACCTGCGTTTCGGGCGTTGAGCGCTCCAGCGCCGTCATGAGTTCGGCCGCTGTTCGAGCAGATCGCGGGCGACCTCCGCGACCTGTGGTGCAGACTCGTCGCTGCTGACGTCCCGCACGCGATTCACGAAGTCGGTGTCGGCGTAGACCCGAGCGGTGTCGCCCAGATGTTGGAGCGCCCTGAGGCTGGCCGTGCGCACCTCCGGATCGTCAGTGGTGTCGGTGGAGATCTCCTTGGCGATGGCTTCGAACCGGTCCGGCGCCAGATAGCGCAAGGCGGCCCCGCTCTGCTGGCGTACGCCGGTCGATTCGCGCTTGTCGCGCAGGATCCCTTCCAGAGTCGTCTGGGCCGCCGGGTACGAGCCCATGAAGCGCACGGCCTGCTCCCGCGCATCCTCCGAACCGCTGCCGTACAGCTCCTGCAACCACGGCAGGTTATCGAGGTGATCGTCCTCGGCCAGCAGCAGGATCGCGCGCGCGCGCTCGACCGGCAGCGGACCTTCGCCCCGCAGGCCTTGGAGCAAAGTCTCCTGGACGACGGGATCGTGCCGCTGCGCGAGGATGCCCACCGCTGCCTCACGTAGGGCCGGCACCGGATCGGCGACCAGGTCGTGCAGCGCGTCTTCGTAGGCCTGCTGGTGTGGGGTGAAGCGGTCCACCTGGAAGGCGGCGCTGCCCAGCACCCGCAGTGCGGTCTCGCGCACCTCGGGGCTATCACCGCGGTCCCTCACGATGGCGAGCAGCGCCTGGATGTACTCGTCTCGGCGGCTGATGGACGACGCCAGCCGGCGCAGCACCTCAACGCGCGTTTCCTCGGGAAGTGACATGTCGGTCAGGACCGTCATCGCCGGGTCTTCGTCAACGTCGCCGCGGAGGCTCTCCCCCCTCGAGGAGCGGGCGGCTCGGCTGGCCGCGGCGGTCGCCGCGAGCTCGGACAGGTACTGGGAGTGGGCCGCCTGCGCCTCAGCAACCTCCCGTTGGAGCTTCTCTGCGAGGTCCTCGGCTGCTCGTTCGGACACGAAGATCCCCCTTGGTTGGCCTCATGGGGTGGGCGGACGGCGCCCGAACGGAACGTCGTCGTAAGCGAAGTTCATGCACGACTGCGGGTTCAGGAGGCCCTGGTAGTCGATCATGTCTCCAACCGTCGGGGCAGGGCCCGGGGCGGTGGCCGTCGGCACCTGAGGAAACGGGGTCCGAGGCGCGTTGTCCGGCCGCGGAGGGCCGGTGATGTTGTTCCAGGGCCACATCGTGTCCAGCAGGTTGTGGCCGATTCTAGTGGCGGGGGTCGAACTGCCGGAACCACGGAAGAAGTAGGTGTTCGCCTGCGTGCCGTCGAAGCGGTCGTTGGACCACTGCCAGAGCGCCCACAGCCGGTCAACGTAACAATGCAGGAGAAAGAACAGAGGATCACGGGGTGCCGTGGGGGCGTCGGAGATCCAGCTCGAGAAGCTGAAGCTGGTATGCGCAAGCCCGTGCGGATCCCCCTCCATCTCGTCGAACCCACCCGCCGGGGTGGTGGGCCCGGTATCGAAGACCGCGTTCGGCGGCAGGCCACCCAGCGCCAGGGTGAACGCCTCGCTGCTCACGAAAGCACCGGCGGTCTGCGAGTTGAAATCGGGTCGCCGAGTAATACCCGGGGCCCCCTCCGTCTGCCACTGATGCAGCAGGTTGGCCGCGCTGAAGATCACGTTGTCGAGCGCACCGGTTCGCCCCATGAAGTCGGCGGAAAACACGTTCGGCGCCGGATCGTGGAAGCGCCAGTAGGGCAGCGTCACAGTGGGGTCGATCCGCTGCAGCTCTCGCTCCAGGTCCAGCAGATAGGCCCGGTGCCAGGACAGGAACCCGGGCCGGCCATGCGCCTGCCTCAGCGCGAGCTGCTCTTTGTGCATCTCACGGAAATCCCGGAACAGACCGGCACCCTGATCATTGAGCTTCGCCAGCGCCGTCGTGAAGCGGTCTCGCTCGGCGGGGCCGAGCTGGTTCGCGTTCTTGCGGATGCGGACCATCACCGCCTTGGACGTCAGCGCCTCCGCCACACCTGTCTTGGCCACCCGGATGACGGCGTCCTCATCGGCGCTGCTCGGCTTCCCCACGACACCGGCGACCCAGAACTCGACTGGCGAGCCCTCCGGCGGAAGCACCAGATCCAGTGACGGCGCACGCACCTGATCACGGGTGGCGGCGAACTCCAGCTGCCCACCGACCTGTGGGTTGTCGTTGCTCAAGGAGACGGTGACCGGGTCTTCGCCGTGCCCTTCGTGCCTGCCTTCGGCGCCGTCCCTATCCAGAAGCCGAACCGTGCCCTTGACCGGCGCCCAGGTCAGGTAATTCCGTCCGGCCGCATTCTCGTTGGCGATGGTGATGTCGA
>WUUC01186901.1_pt1 | contig 15756 bp, 9 predicted proteins | sample 6278441 | NCBI WGS metagenome assembly WUUC01 (sample SAMN13675441, study PRJNA597444) | soil metagenome | isolation source: soil | place: USA: Washington | collected 2017-10
AAGGAGAAAAGGTTAATGCCCTCTCGGGATTCGTGAAGAAAGCTAGTGCGTAGGACAGCGCGATAATCAAGACATCCGCGCGTGCGTGCCATCGGGGTAAACAAAGAATGCCCGCCCCTGAGCCTTAGCGAAATGGGGAGGAGGCTCAGCGTAGACCCACTTACCATTCGCAGGCAGGCCACTCGGCTAAAGTTATCGTTCTTCCGCCCTAGCAAGGACTTGAAGCCGCTCACTGTATCCACTCAACTCAAAGGAAGAGCTGTTGCAACGGCATGGGAGCAAAGGCGTCGCGTGTGCCGCTCCAAGTGGCTATCTGCAATGAAGCAGGAGCGGACGATCCCACTGAAAGCGCTGCGGAGCAAACTCCTGCGAGAATACACGTGGCTAAAGCAACATGATTACGCATGGCTGGAGGGGCATAAGCCCCGCCATCGAAGTCGCAATCTATCAACAGCCAGTGTTGACTGGAAGAAGCGTGATGCTGAATACGCTACCGCTGTGAGGGCCACAGCTTCGCGCCTCAAGGACGCGCCCGGTCGTCCAGTGCAAGTGACGAGGACAGCAATAGGGAGAGCTTTAGGCGCAATCACTCTCTTAGGGCAGAAGCTCCATAAAATGCCTCTGACGGCTCAAATATTGAGCAGCGTACTGGAGACACGAGAGCAGTGTGCGGTGCGCCGCGTCTGGTGGGCTGCCGATCTCTACTTACAGGAAGATGTGCTGCCGCGGGAGTGGCAGCTCGTGATGAGAGCAAATGTATATAGGCTCAGAGAAGTTTCAGCAGTAGAATGCGCGGTCGAGGGTGCTATGACCATACTGAGATCGAAGCTGTCACAGAGTCAAGCGAGACGAGCAGCCTCATAGAAGCGTGCATTGTCATAATGCTGATTACGAGACGCGGTTTATGCAACGTTCTTCAATAGTCAGAGATCAGCCGATTACTTTATAATCTGTTCTATTCACTCTTGACACTTATTTCAAATAATCGTATTGTCCCCCCGCTTTACAATGACACCTATCTGTAGAGGCTCTTACCTCTCGTCAGGATTCACAGCCAAAGATTGGCATTTTACTGAAGGCGATGATGCACTCTGCTCGTTGCACAGACTCATCTCTAAAGCTCTGCTAACAACTCTTTTGAGACCTTCAATCGAGTATTTAATAGAGCTGTTGTCTAGAAGGAGATAATAGATGGCCGATATAACTGATGTCCTTTTACATACAATTGATAAGCAATGGTCACAAGCAAAACAATCAGAGGATCAGCGCGCGACAATGACGAATTATATTATCGTTTTAGCTATTGGGTTAGAGGGCTTCATTGTACAAAGACAGTTTGATAGAGGCTCGCCCCCTTTGGCAGTCGTTATCATATTCCTAGGAATTTACGGTGCTATTGCAAGTGCGAAGTATTATGAAAGATTTAGGTTAAGTGTAGATAGGGTCAGAGTAATTAGAGGCGAACTGGATAAATTACACTCAGGAGCCATGCTTCAAAGCCTTGAAGAAAAGGCCGATGAACTCCACGAAAAGCATCATCCTAGGCTTGTAAAGCTTCGGTTACACACTCTTTGGCTCATGCTGCATTTACTTATCTGTATAGGTGGGATTATTGACCTTATCGTAATCCTAAACAAGTAAGTCAAAGTGAAGAAATGGTATTCGGCGGATGCTATTTTGCGTCTAATATTTATTAAGATTTGAAGTTAACCTAATCCTCTGAGGTTAAAGTGAAAAAAGATTTTGCAAAGCGCCTCCTCTCATCCCTTGAGATGCCTCAAGAATTTCTTCAGAAGGCTATTGAGGACCTAGACTTCATGGCTAGGTACAAATATGACCATTATGAGATGTTTGCTCCTGCCACCAGATTTTTTGAACATCTATATCTCTGGCTGAAGCAATTCGATACCCCTCATGAACGTCAGAGAGCTATTGAATTTATATTAGGACACTTAATTTTTATATCTCAGCGTGAGATGCAAGATCTTGCAAGGTTTCTTTACTACGATGTAATTGTTAAAGACATACTGCAAGAGATTATTAGACGTGAGGGACTCAAACCATTTGAGTACGCAAAAGCTTTTGTAGAGCACTTCCCAACATATTTACGGCATTGCCTTTTTATTGGCCTTAGTGATGGCGCGCAAATCAATTTTTTCAGACGCCACAACATTGAACTCAGCCAAGAGCAAATAATCCCATACTATCGAACATCAGACGAGGATTATCTAGATAAACTTCGGTCAGACACAAACAACATCGATGCTAAGTTTTGGGGAGTCTTTTTAATAGATGATTTTACGGCATCGGCATATACACTCATTCATGAAGAAAAAGAAACTGGCAACATGGTGGGAGCTTTACAGCGGGTATATAAGCACCATGCAGACGTTATCAATGGGGCAAGCCTTGTTCGTTTATGCCATTATATATCTACAGAGCACGCACAACGAGTTATTCGGAAACGCGCGCAGAAGATGCCCGAGTACGGGAGTTTCCAGACGAATCTTTTGAGGTTATTTTTGGGTCTGGCGATCAAGCGTCCGCCAAAACGCGTGAAATATTCAAAGTTGGTGCTATCCGCTTCCTACGTTACATACAGAAGCAAAGCGATCTACTTTTGCTTACCCAGCTTGCTGCAATTATCCAGATAGACAGTAATGGCCAAGAAGAGAAGCGTATTATCACCTTAGCGCTCGATAGGGCACACGTTACTACTACGCCAAGTAGCGGCTTAATTGTTAATGCTGCCCGCTCCTTTTCATCGATATTTATTGAGCCCGCCAGACTACATCCTGAAATTAGAGAGGTGGTTATTGATGATCTCATAGCTAATGATAGAGATGTGATGGAAGGTGCGCTAAGAACAGTAATTGAACAAGCCGAGCGTGTGTTGTCTGATCTACTTGAGCTGCATGATGAGAGAGCAACGCTTACGGAAGACCAGTTTGAGCAAAATAACCTGCAAGCGCAGTATGTAAATACCTATGCCTGGATTGATCCTCAGAAGAGTCTTAACATGTTTCTGAAGGAATGCTTGGAGAGGGCCACCATTTCTTTCAAATATGTGGAGTTGTACCTTTCGCTCCTGACAGAGACAAGACTGGAACGAATATTTCCGGATATAACCAAGGATACATATCAACATCTGCTAAAGGACATTACTCGGCCGACTTTCCTTCGATTCCTTAAAACTTTCCCTCTTAGTAGAGTTGAATCTCAGCTCAAAACATTGTTCGAAGTAGTTCGGATCAACCTTGAGCTAACCGTCGGCGGCAGTACTAAGGAGTCTGCCGAAGCACTAATTAAACAAGGTAAAGTAACTCAGCAACTGAACAGATTGTTAGAACTTATTTTTAATAATGACCACTCACCGGAAGCCATTTATGAAGTTACCGGGCTGGCCGAAGCCTACATTTCATTCGCACAAATCTTGAATAACCGGGAACGATTTGAAGAAGAATTTAATGCCCTCAAAACAGCGGTAAATCTTTATGAGAAACTATCACTCGCCAGTTCGAATCGAAAGCTCAATTACCTCCACCGGCGGCTTGCAAAGACTGCGGTCATTTTAGAAGACACTAGTGCAGCTCAGGCTTATGCTAAGAAGGCTCTAGAACTTCTGCCAGAAAACAAGCTCACAATACAACTCAACGAACAACTTCCGGACCTTATCCAATCACAAGCATCACGGCTTAATGCCAAAGCATTTAACCTGCTGCGGCAAAGTTCTACAGTTGATGCTGAAGTCATTACGAAGATAGAAGAGGCCATCGAACTTGATCCTGAGAATGTGGAAATCTATAACCGTGCGATTCGCGCGTATCGAAGGAATAGGCAATACGCTGAAGCATTAAGGGCTTCACATAGGCTTATAGAACTTCACCCCTTACACATCTCGGGCCTTACGGGACGAGGCGAAGTATTTTATGAGCTTGGGTATTTCTCAGAGGCAGTTCAGACGTTCATTGATGCTTTGAACATAGCTGCCCAGAAAGGGAATGAGGAAGCCTTAAACATTTATACAAACTTGGGGCGCTGTTGTGTCATGCAGGGTAAATATGAAGATGCGATTATCTATTTTGACAAGCGCATCAACGGCGGTTTGGAAAAATTACAATACCTGCAAGGCAGGCCCTCGTTGACGGCCTCTGATCGCAAATTCAACGAGAAGCAGCGTAATTATCTTAAGCACGTTTATAACCGCAAGGCTTTCGCTCTGTTGAAACTTAGGTATGTCGCGAAGGCGCAAAAATTGTTTGAGGAGGCATTGAGCATTGACTCCAATTATCACGAGTCTTGGATCGGCTTGTCTCTGATCGAAATGGCCCAGAACAAAGAGCATCTCTGGCAAGGGGTGCGCGCATGCAGAGAGAACATTAAGATTAATCCATCTAAGATATCCAATTATTATCATCAAGCCATCCTACATCTACTGATAAATACGTTCTCGACTAAAGAGCATTTGAACAACTTCAGAAAGGCGCTATCAGAAACGCGAGAGGCTTTTGGATTTGTTCATGAGGCAATTTTTCTACTAAATTTGATCCGTCAGCACGTTAAGGCCAAGCATGTTGATGCTAATTTTATTAACGAGATAGTGTCTATGTTAGAGGCACATTTGAAATCAACCGCTGGGATCTCGAAGGATTTTCCTCACACAATTGGCGAATTAGTTGATATTGAGCCCCATGTCCGTAAGCCAAGTCGTGATCAGGTCTTCATTAGTTATAGTCATAAGGACAAGGAGTGGCTCGAAAAGCTACAGATAATGTTGAAGCCACTAACGCGCAGCCGAAAAATTTCGGTGTGGGCCGATACTGGCATCAATGCAGGCAAAATATGGAGGAATGAAATAAGGAAAGCTTTGGACTCGGCAAAAGTCGCAGTGCTCTTAGTAAGTCCGAATTTCCTTGCTTCTGATTTTATAGCAGAATATGAACTGCCTCCGCTTTTAAATGCTGCCACCAATGAAGGCCTTACCGTCCTGTGGATACCAATAAGCCACTGTCTGTATGATTCGACTGCTATCGGTGATTACCAAGCTACTACTGATCCTTCTAACCCATTGAATAGTTTGTCCCCCACCGAATTGAATAGGGTGCTGACTAATATTTGTAGAGAGATAGAGGAGAACGCAGAAAACACGTGATCTACCTCGGTAGGTTCGCTGCTTCATAATGCCGGTTCTCAGACTCAACCCGATTCACTGACCGCTTATCACTTTAAGCTTTTCCAGTTGACTATACGCTCTGTTCCTTACTATCTTCAGCGCGTTCTCGCAAGGCACCTTCTGATCGGCGAAAGCCTTACCTTCGCCGAATACTCAACCCGCACCGAGAGACCACTAATGAGCAATACAAGAGACGACCGACCAGCTTATGAGGTTGGCAGCAAATCCACTGTCGCTGCCCCTCAACTCTTGCAGTCGAATAATGCGTGGCAAAACAGGCTTCGAAGGCTCAAGAACGTCCCGGCCGATACGGCCCCGGGCATCTTTTGGACAACCGTCATTAGCTGTAACGGCCAGCCGTCCTTTATTTCATAGCTTGATGCGAATTTCAAAGAGCGCGCCGCCGGTCACTTGAATTCTGATTGAGATGCTGCATGTTGCCGTGCAGCATCTTTAGCGTAGTTAAGCAGCGGTAACAACTGGATAATTTCGCTTGTTCCACGCGCTGAGATTATGCGGCTCACGAAAGCATGGCTCACATTTAATCGCTACGGAGGATGATTGATGCCAAAGAAATTGATGCAGATGCAGGAACCGGTAGAACTCAGCATTCTAACCTTTAACCTTGAGGAAAAAGAGGACATCTTTCTCACCTACACATGGGAACGAAGTGAAGGACCTGATATTCGTCGCACCGGTAAAGGGCCGCCTTACATGGGACTCATCGGCGGGCAACCCGGCGAAATTACCACTCATGATTTCGGCTTGCGTCTCGGCACCTGGCTAATCCGCGAGGAGATGCGTGAGACAGAATTAGAAGAGGCTCAACGAAACCTCGATAATGCGCGCAGAGGTCGCAGCACGGAAGCCGACATCCAAGTCCTTGAGCAAACCATTGAGGAACTCAAGACCATCGCGGCCCATGACCAGAAGTTTCTGGAAGCCTATCCCGAGCTTGAGATTCTGGGCTTCCAGGGATGTGGTGACCTGACGATGAACGAGTGGAATGTCGCTTATATCAATAATGCCCTGGCCGAGACCCAATCAACTCTGATCTACCTTCCTCAAGAGCTGCTGGAGGAACGCATCTACACATGCCTGATCAAGTGGAAGGCCGATCAAAACAGGCCGAGCCGTCTAACTATTCAGGAAGTGCGCTTCAACCGCAGATGCAGCGTTCGCGTGCCAAACGAATTAATCTGGGTGCAATACAATCAGACGTGGATTCCAGTCGGCGACCTGATCGACTTTGCCGTCTCAAACCAGCAAGTGATTCGTGATGGTGAAATTGTGCCCGTCGTGACCACCTGCTACCAGTTCGGGGATTTGCGGCATTTACTTCACATGCCGAACCTTAATCCCCAAGGGCCACTTTATCAGGGCGAACCTCAAAGATCCCCAAACAACCATCGCCCCCGGCAATACTTCAATAAAGATCAGTACGGGGACATCTGGTTGGGAGAGGAAACGTTTTTGCGTGATGAAACACAGAACTTGCTCCGCACGGCGCTCTCCAGCCCGGTCTTTCTAGACTTCCCTCCTGACGCTAATGAAATGATCCTTCGCAGTGCCCTTGAGCGAGAAGAATATGAAGAAGTCTCGAATGCTTTGCAGCCTTTGTCGCCGGGGAAATGGCGATTCGTCAGCCGTGGCCCTCAGGTCACGATCCTCGAAATATTTTTCAAGCGCAATAATTACGGCTGGACGATGATCGGATTAAGTCAGGATAATAGACGCATTTACTGCCTTTCCTGTCGAGGGAATCCGGGCAAAACAGACAAGGTGGGCAAGTCCGGACAAGGATATATTTTAGAAGACGCGGCGCGTTTTTTGTTAAATCAGGGTGTATACAACGCCCTGTTGATGGATGAGGGCAAGGACGTGTTTCAAGCGGTGCGAGAGGCTGATGGCAGCTTCACCGATATGGTGCCGAGGGATCGAAAGCGACTGCGCGCCACTTTTATCTTTGCACACCCGGCCCAACCCATGGGCGAAGCCTAAAATTATCGAGCGGTCACGGATGTTCAAGTAACAGGTAGCTGTTGCACGAACGGAGTCAGAGCAATGAATCTACCCGAAGGAGTGTTTGATCGTCCCCGGCAAGGGATTCTCATCGCAGAGAACCAGTGGGCCATCATTCGCATCGAGACCAGTCCCCTCTATCCCGCAAACATCAAATACAAGATCAGAAATCGCCATTACGGCGAGACAATTACTCCTTACCTCAAGGGAGATTGGGACGAATTCGATCGACTCTTTGGTCTGAATCCAAAGCGCGTGATTCAAGTGCAGGGGCAGCAACGTGAATCGGATGTAGTCTACTGTTTTGCCGAACACCATGTGAATCCCGCCGAGTCGAACGCGCAAAAACTACCTAACATCACAGTCGTGCCCAATATTCAAACGACAAATGCGCAAGGTCTCAACAGCCCATGGACTGTGTTCGGTTGCACGATGGGTCATTATCATCAACCTACCGGTCGCGGCTACCATATTCTGGAGATTTATGAGTTCCAAACTTACGGCATGTTGATTCTGGATCGCGGTATCGGTGAAGTCGAGTTATGGGTGGCACAAGCCGGAGACAAAGTAGCAATTCCTTCGGAATGTCACATGACCCTTTATAATATCGGAGATAGCAACCATCCACTCATCACGCTCGATTTTGCCGCTCCCGATCATAAACCCGACAAAGAATTGGTGCGCAATTGCGGGCCGATCATGCTCGCTTACTATAACGATTTTGAAGTGATCTTTACCCTCAACTGGCTCTACATCAATAACCCACAACACAACGCGGGCGTCCGCTTGTCAAATCCACCGAGGATGCCTGAGGGGAGGCAAGTGAGGATTTCCCGCGGGGCGCGGCTTGAATTGGGAAGGCTGCTGTATGAACAACTAACGCAGAATCCAGATTTGATAGGAAAATTCGCTCGATTAGGTATTCGGATCAGGCACGCCTCTTCGGAAGCTGTCCTGGAGCCGATTCCTGACAGCGCCGGGTTACGCCTCTACTTCTGTCAGCCGCTCGTCAAAGCAACGAAAAAGGGGACGGAAGTTTATCGCTATTTCTTCCCCACCTCGGAAAGAGCGGAACCGCCGCCGGCACCGGCGTGGAAGGAAACGGGCGCGACTGCCGAACAGCAGACATATCCGGATGAGAAGATATTAAAAAAAGAGAAGCATGAGGTTGAGGCATCTTTCTCTTATCGTCATCTCTTGATTGTCGTGGAAGGCAGCGGAGATTGGGTCGAGCAGACGTATCGACCGTTGTTCAAAAAAAAGTTCGATGAATATAAAAATAGGACTGACAAAAACACCACATTCTCGGTCTTCTACGCTGACGATACGCGCTGGAAGCCCAAGCCCGACTGGGCTGATCCCAAGAGGTGGACGAACCCTCTAGAGTGGGCCAACCCGGCCACGACGGGCTTGCAGCCTTGGGAGGTCTATCTCGATAAAGCAGATCCGGATGAATACGCCCAGTATTTGAATCTTCGCCCCGACGCAGTTTTCATCGTGACGCCGGATTTTACGCACTGCGTTCTCGCCCGTGAGTGGTTAGGCAAAACGCCCACCATCTTCATTGAGAAGCCCTTCGACAGTCAGGTGACAAACGTCGAGAATATGCTGCTGACGCTCGGACAGCAGCAGAAGGCTGTTGGCAGTACGGAGATTCTGGGCCTTGATCATTACCAGTTCTACGCCCTCCCCGTGGACAAGCAAGAGGCGCTCATCAATGAGCATCTCGGCGGCTACATCGCTAACGTAAATTTCTATCTGACGGAAGCCCGACCCATCGAGCACGGTCGTGTGCGCTCGCTTCAATACGGATTGACTCTCGATTTGCTTCCGCACTGCATAGCCCTGCTGACCTACTTCGGCGATGTCGGTTCTATTGATGAGATCGTCATCAAGGCCGCCGGGCAATATCACCCGCTGGTGGCCGTTTCACGAGATGGCCTCAGTCAGGAATCCATCTCCGACCAGTTCGACAGCGAAACCTATTCTCATGTGCAGTTCACTTTTCTCGACCACTCCGGTAACGACTTTCGGATTCCTTGCCGGGCAATTGTCGGCAAGGGCTTTTCGGACGAGGTAAAGTACATGGAGGTGACAGGCCATAACGGCAATGCCATTCGGATAGACCTTAACCGTAAACCTGCCTCAGCCAACGAAGATAAATATCCGTGGGACTCGCTCTTCTTTTTGCAGGGCAAGCAGTCGACCCGCCTTCCCCAATCCGAGGAACGTTCCATTACCGATCCGTATTCTTTAAAACAAATACGTATCCTCCACGACCCCGCCGCACCTCATCGTCTGTGCCTTCCGCTGGAGCGCTCTCGCTACGAATTACTCCTTAAAGACTTGCTGGAAGAGGAAAGCGAAGCGGTGCGCAGCACCCTGACACGAATTCAGGGTCGGGAGATAGTTCTCGCTCTGGATAGAATCTGGTGGGCCATCCGCGAATCCCGGCCATGGAAGAAATATTACCTGGGGAAACTGAATCCGCTTAATCCAGAGGACGAAACCTCTATGTTCGTGGAGAGCCTACGGTAAAATGTCGTAGAGGGAATTGAGATGAACAGATCGAACAATGACTTAATTATTCCGACACGCACGCGCAGCGCGATCAGCGTTCGCAGTGGGGGCACAACGGAGAAAGCATCCGCGCCCTATGTAAGCATCCGCGGTTCCCTCACTTTACGTCCCCCCGCCATCTCGTCTCTGCCCGAAGTGTGGCATCCTCTTTCGCTCAGCGCCTTTATGGATGAGTTGAGAGTTGAGGTCAACCGCTTCCCGCTGACGCTGCTGTTGCACGGCTGGGACGGCGACTTGACGAAAGAATTCCTTCAAGGGATGTTTCGCTTGTTGAAAAAGGAAGATGCGTTGTGGCTCATTCCGCTGCACCATGAAGATCGTCTGGAAACGCCTCCGATTAAAGGAGCCGTCATTCTCAAACCGGATTCAGCAGTCGAGCAGCAGATCGATTCGCGTATTTACGATAATTTGATTGCTGAAATGGCTTACTTCCCGGCAGTCGAGGACATTGAGTCTACCTATCTCTCAAAGGTTCAACATCGCGCCCGGACAATTATCATTGACGAACAAGGCCCACACAAGGACATCCTGCTGCAAGCGGCAAGAGAAAAGATGTTACGCAGTTATCTGTGGTCTAAAGGAAATGTGTTAGGTGAAGGTAGCGCATTCGAAGAGGTCTCATTAGAGTCCGAGCCGGGTGCCGAGCAGAGCAAGCCTGATTTTGAGCAGATCGGTAGAATGTTGAAGGAGATGGCCGAGTATCTCAGAAATGAGTATGATCGGCGCTTCGAGTTTCGTTCTCATATCGAAAAGGTCATCAGAAAATTTGCGGCCCAGCCCCAGTGGGGTGAGCACTTGGTGCGTCTGGCTGATACTTACCAGTGGCCGTCCTGGGCGGTGGAGAGTCTTCCCAGCATCTATATTATTCGGAGCACCACAGCGGAGGAATTTATCACCGCCTATGTCTGGCGTCAGATTGTCGACAACTTGCCGGAGAACGGCTACGAGGCCGTCAGAGAACTCTGTCAGGGATTGTTCCTTGAAATACGTATGCCCCCGAAGACGGCTGAACGCGCTGAGGCTATCGCGCAGATAATTGAGGAGCACCTGCGCAAAAATCCTTATTCAAGTGATGATGCATTTGCGGGAACGGTTGAGCACGCGCTGTTTCAAGTGGCGGCTCAATTCCCTAATTGAAAGTGCGCAGGTCGGAAGAACCTCAGCGAACCGCGTCCTGATGAGATTGAAGACAACCGGAATATCTAGCTAGCGGCGCTGAGCGAGTTCGCGGATTAAACTGATGAGAGTTGCATGGTCTGAATCTTTGCGCAGATATTCGACCTGGGAGCCGACCGGAAGGTCTGCGAATTCAGTGTCAAGATCAGGGCGCTGCAAAACCGTGTATACGATGAACGGGATTTTTCGCGTTGCGTCCTTCTCTGCCAGATACTTGATGCATCTGAAACCGGCGCGATGATAGCCCTCCTCTTTCACATCCTCCGGCGGTGACTCCATTTCAGGTGAGGGGTCAGTCCAGCGCAGCATGACATCAATGACGATGAAGTCGGGAGGGTCTTTGGCAAAAGCGTCTCGACAGGAGCGAAACTTTTGTTCTGTGCTGATAGGCTCAACCCTGGCGAAGGGGAGTTCGCGAAGGAGACTCTTCTGCAGCCTCTCGGATTGACGGTAATCATCCTCTGCTAAAACGATATGTAGATCCCGTTTCATAATTAACATCCTCGCAGCAGTGCAAAACTGCCGGGACTGGTGCCTTAACTAGGCCCCCTTAACGAACCTGTACGTATTACTGCCCGGTATTTTTTCAACTTTAGACTTGGAGAAGAGCAATCTGATTTTAGTGAAACCGGTTCGATTGATGTTGGACCGATCATCCACTCTTTCACTTGTAATTTCCAACTGGCCCCTGTGTGCATGCATTATATAATCCACAATCCAGAGACCAATGCCTGAGCCCTCGCCCGTCACCTGCTTGGCCTTCTCGCCTCTCCATCCTCTCCCCGTGCATTCTTTAATCTCCTCTCTTTCGAGGAAAAATCCCTTGTTGGTGATGGTTATATAGAAGCGCTCGGTAGCCGTCAATCCGCCCTCGATGTGTATCTTCGTATTGGAATAACTATATTTGTAGGCGTTGTCAAGAATGTTAACGATGGCCTGTTCCAGCAAATCATAATCTACATAATATTCGTGCGTGAGCAGCACGTCGAAACTTTCGCGCTTGACTTGAAAACTGATGTTGCGGCCTTGTTCAATCATGTACTGACTATCCTTCGCCGCCTCGATCAGTTTCTTGACCAAATCATCCGGGTTCACATGTTTCGGATCGCGATGCAAACGCCTGAGCTTGAGCTTGGATTGGAGCCGCTCGATTTTGAGAGGAAGCGGTTCTTGCCGGGCGAGGTCAGCGAAAAGCCCCGTGCTCATCGCGACTCGTTTGGTCTTTCCACAAAGCCCGCGCACGGTCAACAAGTTGTCTTCCAGCCTCTCGGCAATTTCCGTGGAGCCTAGTTTTGACCTGACCTTATCGAACTCCTCTCTCAAGATGTCCTGCGCCCTTCCATGGGCTTCGGTGATCGGGCCATAGAGTTGATGGTTCAGGTCTTCAAAGACCTGTTGCTGCTGTTTTTGAAGTTGTTCGAGGTCGCCGACATTTTTTCGCAGGTCGGTCTTCGTTTGTCGTAGCTCACCGATGGTCGCCGCAAGAAATCTATACAGGCCGAGCTGTTGTCCGAGCAGTTCCGCAACGGCTTTTGCGTGTTTTGGAAAAGCGCGCTTGCCGGTACCGCGAATGTCCAGCACGCCATAGATTTCTTTGGCGACCTTGATTGGGGAGATGATGATTCGCTTCGTGCTCGGAAAGGTTCCGGAATAATCATGGTCGGTTTGAACGTCTTCGATGAGAGCGGCGTTACCGGTTTGAAAGACCCGTGCCCCGGCGGATTTTGGCGGGCTGTCAAGCGGATACCGCTTCCCTAAACGCTCCTGAATTTCACTCTCACTCCCGTCAGTCCAAGCCTTGCCATGTTTCTCCGCGAAATAGAGTTCGGGCTTCTCCGGATCCCGCAGGCGAACATCCATAATCTCAGCCCCGCTGATCACAGCCTCGGTATTTTTCAGGGCCTCGGCAAAGATATAATTCTCATTCGGCACTTCGTTGCCGAGTTCTATGCGCACGATGCCGTTAAGTTTGCCGACGCTCTCGACGAAAGAGCGCCATGATTCGACTTCCTCATGCAACTCGCGGCGGTGCAGCCAGTTGCTCCAATAATGACTGATCTGCGCGGCGACAAGCTTAAGAAGCTCCAGTTCCCTTTCGCCGAAATAATGAGGCCCTTCCTTAGCAATACTACAGCGAATGAGACCATACACCTCTTCGCCTTCGACGATGGGCGCTGCGATGAAGCTCAGCGGGGGCAGAATATCATCGGCTTTCAAATTGAGCCGCTCGCGGATAGTAGTTCGGAAGCCGAGCGAATCAGTCCAAGAAATCTTCGGATACTCAACGTTATAGATTAACTTCCTATCGCGCTTGAAGGTTCCCAAATCGAAAATCCTCACGGCACGTTTATTGGACAGCACCCACCCACTTAAACCTTTATCCCCCTTTCGATAACGACGCCGGTTGAAATGACCAACCCAAGTGGTAGCGATTAATTCATATATCCCCGGAGATTCGAACTGATCCTCCATAAAGATAGATGTCTCGACGCACTGCAACGACTCTGAAACATGAACACAAATCTGTTTAATGACCTCAATCATCTTCTCTTTCGAGAGCGGTATCTTCGGCGAATCTATTTCGGCCTTGTGCAGTAGATCGTTGATGCTCTCGATGAGGCGAAAACTTACTTCATTTCTAATGGTTTGATAGAGAGCCGGAACGAGGAAAGCCAGTTGCTCCAGTTGTAATATCTCGCTCTCTTCGAATTTCTCGTCCCTGTCCCGATAGAGATTTAAAGCTCCTTGAATCACATCCTGCTTCATTTTTCCTTTAACGCGGACATGGAATTGGATGGGAATCGAGCACATCGTTTTGATCTCAGCCTGTTTCAGAAAGGGGTCGTTATTGTAGACACCATTTTTTTCATCCCAGATGTCATCGATGCTGAGACTCTTTCCGCCCATAATAGCTTTACCGGTAACCGACTTATCCAGTGGCAGGTCGTGGATGGCTGTGCCCTGATTGTGTTGGAACCACTCAGCCAGTACGGACAGGCGCGCGGAGGGCGGGAGCGGGTTGGCCTCCGGGTGTGTGCCGGGCGCTACTTGCCAGAGAATACAACCGGAGGCACTAGCGACTTCGGCAATCCGCTTTAACATCTCAGATATACCGGCTCGCTCATCTTGATTGAGTGCTATTGAAACTAAGTCGGCAATGTAAGGAGGAGTTTGAGGCTGCAAAGTGGTTTCTCCCGTTTCTAGACCGATTATTACATGAGATGCTGACAGCACAAACTAGAATATTTGTGAGCACTTAAACATCTCAAGCTTTTCTACTTCTCAGGCTCCAAGGTGAGAATCCGAGTTCCCCGTGTCGTGAAGGCGGAACTGCTTGCCGGGCAACTACATATAAATGATTATTTGTGTTAGCCCAAAGTAGTAATGTCACTTTTCTCCAAAGTTAAAATGTCACCTTTTCGCCATACTGGGGTTCATCTTCAGTATGGTGAAAGGGGTGGAGAAAGTGAATGAGTTACTACCGATGAGCCAGCGCGAGTTGTCCCGCCTCGAAGTCTTCCGCCAACTGCTTGAGAAGCGACTCAGGCAGCGCCAGGCCGCCGCCCTCCTCGGCCTCTCCGTCCGCCAAGTCATCCGCCTCGCCAAAGCCTTCAGGCGCGAGGGCACCTCTGCGCTCGTCTCGAAGTGGCGGGGTCGCCCCTCGAATAACCGATGCGCGGCACCACTGCTGGCCCGGGCCGGTGAACTGCTGCGCACCCACTACTATGACTTCGGCCCGCCCCTCGCCCATGAGAAGCTCGTGGAGTGCCACGGCCTCCACCTCTCAGTCGAGTCGGTGCGCCGGCTGATGATCGCCGAAGGACTGTGGGAGCCCCGCCGTGCCCGCAAGGCCGTCATTCATCAACTCCGAGCGCGCCGCGCGGCTTGCGGCGAACTCATCCAGATCGATGGCAGCCCGCACGACTGGTTCGAGGGGCGCGCCCCGCGCTGCACGCTGCTCGTGATGGTCGATGACGCCACCTCGCGGCTGATGCACCTTCAGTTCGTCGAGTGTGAGACGACGTTTAACTACTTCGCGGCGGCGCGCGCCTACTTCAACCTCTTCGGTAAGCCGCGGGCGTTTTACTCGGATAAGTTCAGTGTCTTCCGCGTCAACATCCCCAACGCGCTTTCGGGGACGGGGCTCACGCAGTTCGGGCGGGCGATCAAGGGGTTGGAGGTCGGACTCATCTGCGCGCACTCGCCGCAGGCTAAAGGCAGGGTCGAGCGGGCCAACCAGACGCTGCAAGACCGGCTGGTCAAAGAGTTGCGGCTGCGCGCGATCTGCTCGATGGCCGAGGCCAACGCCTACCGGCCGGAGTTCGTCGCCGCCTTCAACCGATGCTTCGCCGTCGCGCCGCGCTCGGCCGAGGACGATCACCGCCCGCTCGGCGCTATGGACGACCTCGACCGCATCCTCGTGCTGTGCGAGCGCCGCACGTTATCGAAGAACCTGACGCTCTCCTACGACAACGTGATCTATCAGATCGCCACCGACCGGGCCGCTTACACCATGCGGGGCGCGCACGTCGAAGTGAGGGAGGCGGGCAACGGACGGATCAGTATCGAGTACAAGGGGCGGGCGCTCGCTTACAGCGTCTTTAGTGAACAGGAGCGGAGGCAGGCGCGAGTCACCCCCTCGAAGCAGATCGACGCGGCGTTCTCCGAGCCAGCCCAGACTAGGAAGCGGAAGACGTATCATCCGCCGATGTCGCACCCGTGGAGATACTTCGATTACAGCGAGAAATCGATGGAGGCGATGGAGCGGCGAGGTGACATCTGTATTTTGCGCAAATAGGTGACAT
>WUUC01104974.1_pt1 | contig 15755 bp, 10 predicted proteins | sample 6278441 | NCBI WGS metagenome assembly WUUC01 (sample SAMN13675441, study PRJNA597444) | soil metagenome | isolation source: soil | place: USA: Washington | collected 2017-10
ATGGCATACCATAATTGTAAGATAACCTTTCTCGGCAAACAGCTCCATAAGACGGGATAAAATAACGCTGCTTTTTCCACCTGCTTGGATCATTTGGAATACTAAACCTCGTTCAGCAATTTTTCCTTTCTTTAGCAGCAATTTAACAAGATTGCGAAAGAGCTGTGCTTGTTTTTTGCGAAGTCTAAGTCCGCTGGCATATTCAAAGTAAAGTGCCTGGCAATTTTCTTCAGGAATATATTGCCTGTCGGAATGTAGAGCTTCAGCTGCGCTTTTTAACAAGGTGTCTTTTTTTGCTTGACTTATCGTTGGATTTAAAGTGATTTCTTCGAGGGGGGTAAGAGCTCTTTGAATTTGATCAAGCGATGTTGCTGCAATAAGATACTTCAACACTTTTTTGTGAAGGAGTTCAGCTTCTTTAATGTTTAGAATAGGAGCTAGTTGTTGATATTCTTCCAAGTTTCCAATGGCTGCTGCACGTGCTAGATCCATGATTGTGATCTTGCGCGGCGCATATCCTTTTTTGTTTAGGCAAGTTTGAAGTAGTGCTTTTTCATCTAAAGGAAGTTTTCGAGCTAGAGAAAGCGCTTTTTTTTCTAATTTATCGCATTTTGCTTTCGCTTCAGTTTCAAGTGATTTTAATTTGTTTTGAACCTCTTTCTCTTGATTTGGTTTGAATCCTGGAAGTTTGTCCTCTTCAGCCCGCAGACTTCCCGCCTTTAGTTCTTCGTTAAAAGCTTTCAGCTCACTTTCAATGACATCAAGAAAGGGATGTTCACTTTCCACAAGATCTTGAGGTTTGATTTCGATTTCGATACTTTGCGCCTTAATTTCACTTTGAGGAGGGGGCTTTTCAAAGTGGTTCTCTTTGAGCAAAACAAGCTGCTTGTCAAAGTTTGTGTCCAATGGGACGACTTGCATTTTGGATACGGCTTTTTTAATTTGCTGAGTTTTTTCAATGGGTGTAGATCGGGGATGAGTTGCCTTTGTAAATTTTAGTATCGAGTTTGGCTCATATTTTTTTGATAAGGGATCATTTGCTGTTTTTAAATTGTAATTGTGATTGTAGTTTCTATAGATTTTAATAAAATTGGCAAACCATTCTATCTTTTCTTGATCTAACGCATAAGGATTAACTGGATCCTGGCAAAGATCGGGATTTTTATAGACAAAATGGAGCAGGTTTTCATAAGAAGGGGGCATACTTTCCTTATCGGGAGTCTTCCACTGGAGCCTGTAAATGAGGTCTTTTCTTGCTGCTGCATCCCCCTTTTTAAGATCCGCATAGTATTCTAAAAAGTTGCCTGAATAATAGCGAAATGGGATTGATTTTAATGCTTGTAGAATTTCTGAACGTTGATTCCAATCGGCTTGAACCATCTCGGCATAGTTGTAGGAATATTGTAGGTTATGATCTACTTCCAAATTGGCTAGATCTTCAACCTTTTCAGGAGTATTCTCCAATAATCGTATAGTTTCTTCTCCTATTCCGGAAATTAAAAACTTCTCCCTTTCAGAGAATTTCCCGCTTCCTAGTATCTCAATTAATTCTTTCTCAATATTATTTGGCAGAAGTAAGGGTTCATAGATATTCTTAAGACCATTAATATATGTTTGATAGATGTCTTCAACTGTTTTGTGCGGACTCTCTTGAAAGGGGTCTAAATCACTATATCCTGACGTGAAAGGATCCAATTTCTTTAATAACCAATAAGCGCGCAATCGCAGTGCGCAGGCATTTGGTGAGTAATCTCCTATGGTTGGGGCATTGGAGATGATTTTTTGAAATAAGGTTGCGGTCCCTGGTCTGATTTCATCGCTTAGTGTAATTTTATTGATACATTCCGCAGTCTTAAGATAATTCTTTTCTGCAAAATAGACTTGGGAAAGCATCAACCATGCTTCTGGGGTTTCAGCTGCAGGTTCGCCATTCACTAAACGGTATTCAAAAAACGAATATATTTTCTGTTGATCTTTCCAAACATCCACCTTATCGGGAAATTCTAATAAGGTAAGGGTTGAAAATCCTTTTGATATTATTTTTTGATTAGGAATTAACAGCTTTCTCTTTTTACCATCCTTATGGATGAGAGGAAGAAATTGCGAAAAAGTGCCGATCTTGGAATTAGCATCAGTTTCGATTCGATAGCTTGGGTCTTGATCATACATCCATTGCCCATCCTTTTCTGAAAAGGACAATATCTTATTTTCTTCAGTCTGATAGCGGATAAATTCGACGCTTTTCCTATCAGTTGCGTTTTTTTTCTTGGCTACAATATAGTTGGGGTCTTCAAATCGTTTTAAGATGCCTGCAGTGTCTTTATCAAGAACTTCAATCGTTTCTCCGTTTTGAGCATATACTTCTATTTCTCCTTTTTCATTGATCTTATAACAGTCTTTACCAGTGGCTTGATTTGTAAAAATCATAATCCTTTTGTTTGTTTTTTGATCACGGCCTATCCAATGACAAAATCCCCCTTTTAATGTAGGAGGAATCTCGATATCGAATTTGTCCAACTCTTTCTTTGGAACAGAGGTAAACCAATTTTGTTCAATTTGTCTCTGTATCACATTCCCATTAATGACCCTGCAATTTCCATAATAAGGATCAGTGAACTGAGCTGCATCTCCAAACCCTTGGGCAACAATTTTTCTTTTTCCAAAAACATGAATAAAGTTCTCCTGATCGTCATTGAGCAACTTGAGGGAGACAAGCCCATCCTCAGTCATAACCTGACCTGTGGATAAATTGATTTGAGTGGGTTCCTTTAATGTACAGAGTTCAAAGGTAAGTGTTCTTTGATAGTCAATAGATTTCTGGAACCATAAGGGCTGCGGTGTAGGTGGTTGGCTAACGTAACTCCAGAGTGTTTTTAAAAAGGATTTTTTTTCCTTAGATGATATTTCCTCCTTTTCTAGAACTTCATTAGTTTTTATTACTTTTCTTTGATACCAGGAAAGTGTTGGAACATTACCAATGCCAAGTTCTTCACATACATAATTTGAAATCAAATTCACCCAATCTGGATTATTTTCTAATTGCTCTAAAAAATAAGGTTCGAGTTTTGTCATACGCCTAGCGACATCTTTTGCCAATCGACTATCGATTTCGGACCATAGATCTATGCTGCCAAGCGAGGACAAAACCATCCAATGTCCATAAATTTCCTTCCATCGGTGTATGCTCCAAGCATTTGGTTCGCTGTTTGTGATTAATCCATATAACTTTTGAAGGGATATAGCGGCAAGTTCCGTAATTGGAATTGTATCTCTTTTTCTCAGACATTTCTCTATATCATCAAGGGTGTGTTCAGGATATAAGGCTAACAATGGTGCTGTTCCATGTATCTCTCGATAAACTTTTTCCACCTGTTGACCAAGATGGATAAAATAAAGTGCAGCTTTCACATTTGCATGATCCGATGATTGACAGTAGAAATGAATTTGTAATCCTCGATCAATGACTTTTCGTAATATGTTGAGTGTCTCTTCACTTCGGTATTTGAGGTCTTCAAATAGAGGAATAGTAGGTTGCAGTGAGCCGTTTGGATAATATGGTTTAAAAAGAATATGCTGCACTAAAGCTTGGGAAACTGAATCTTCCATAAGAGATGGATTTTCATATAAGCGATAGAAAAGGGATGGAATGACAGTTTCTGGTTCGCAGCATGCACTTGCGAGGTGTATTAATCGCTTTTGTTCTTCTGTAAAAGTTAGCGAAGCTTGTAAGTGCGCTCCTTCCCCGAAAAGAGCATTTTTTTCTGGATTTCTTTCTAAGTAATCCTGCAAATAGGATTTGGATAGTTCCGTTGAAATTTCTTCCGACCAATCATGCTTTGCTCCTTTAAGAAATTTCTCCTTGGACTTTTCAAGTTTATGGACTATTTTGCCGAAGGACACTAATGTTAAATTGCCAAAATATTCATTAATATAAAAATCTGGGGCGTCCGTGATGATATCCGAGTTTTTGATTCCTAACCCCAAACCCACAAGAGAGTCCATTACCATTTGTTTTAGGCAAGGAATGTGAGCATTGTTGGTAAAATCAAAAAGGCCGCCTGCTTCCAACTCCAATAAACGCAAACCCAAAACTTGAAGGTCACTCAATTTAAGATTTTTATATTTTTCTTTATCATGCGTAAGATGAATTGACTTGATACATTCTAAATGGAACGGATGCTTTTGAAGGGTTTTAACGTACAAATCTAATTCAGGTTTAAATGTTGTGCTTATGACATTAAGTCCTTTCGCATAGTTGAAAATTTCATGGTCAGGTTTTTTTTGTGAATGGAAATAATGAAGGAGTTTTTGATATTTTTCCCAAGATTGCACATCTTCTGTGATAAGATGAGGGTCTTCTTTGAAAAGATCATCAAAATGGGAAAAATCTAGGCAAAATTCCTTTAATAGACCTTGTGCTTGAGTTTCATCATATTTCCAACATAGTTGATGCATGATCGCCAAGCACGTCATAATCGTTAAATGCTGCCTAGTGTGATGCAGAGGATCAGCTTTCGTTGCCTCCAGAATATATTTATGAAATAATTTCGCCATCATTCTGAAGTGATGTTGACCTATGACCCCAACTTTCGACCAATACGGATCATGAGGATATTTCTCGGGAATAGGTAGTTTGGAAAAAAACGATTCAATCTCAGATTGCATCACTTGAGAGTCATCTGAAAAGGTTTTATAGAGATGCGTGATCTCACTTAACACATTTTCCGGAGGAATGAATTGAGAGGTAAAATTACTTTTGGTCGCAATGGTTGGGGTGGCTTTAATCATTTCAAGGTCTAGATTTTTTTCTAGGGCTTTCAATGCTTTTCTACGATGTTTATGGCTGCCATTAGGGGAATGCAGAGAAAAATTGAGAGCGAGAGCCTTGCCGCCCTTTAAGGAAACTTTTTCTGCATCCTTTACTCTCCCGATAATATCTTGCGCAGTAGCATAGTATTTTCTCAATTGTTCCTTAGTAAATTCAGGGTAGACACCCTTTTTTCCTTTTGAGTATTGCAACAGCTTTTGGCAAATATTTTCAGCCCCTTCCTTGAGTTGGAATCGCACTCTGCTCATTTCCAGGGAATCTTGGTGCAATTTGTTTGAGTGTGCATGATAAAAATTTACCAAACTCAGCAATCGCGAATTAAAACTCAATGCTTTGAAGGAAACTTGGTTCTTTAACATGTCTAATAAGCAGGCATTCAGTGATTTTTGAGCGCACGTACCTGCTCTTTGCAGGGTTATGAAAAAGGGGCAGTGTTTTGCGGCATTGACCATGCGATGTTGAATTGGAAAAAATGCTTTCCATACATCTTCGATTTTATAGTTAAACCGCTTATCTGTGGGAAAGTACATAGGTAATTGATCTAATTCTACCAAAGATCTAAAAATTCCTGGTTGCACCCCATGACTAGAACTAATGAATAGTTCTTTTTCCTCTATTCCCGAAAAGACAACCAAAGGATTGCCTTTTTTGATATTGTTTTCCTCTACCTGACCTTGCCACTGGGATCCTTCGCCGGCATTATACAAGACGACTGTATAGGTATTGTTTACCTCTCGCGTAAAACGATAGTACATCGCGTGTCCATGGGGAGAGCTGCTATAACCCCCATTCATTAGATATGATTCCCCGGGCGAGAGATTCTTTACTTTTTCTGCAATCTGATTCGATACATCCCCAATTTTTTCGAACATGCTTTTTTCATTGCCATTCCAATTCTTTGCAACCCTCTGATCCACTAGTTTAATATGACTGTCTAATTGTAAGATCGGATCTAATAAATCTTTTGTTTCTGGCACACCCAGAAGATTTTCCCCAAAAGTTTCATCGCTCATGCTTTCGAGTACACTTTTCAACCATTGCACTGAAGATGCACAAGAAAGTCCCTCAAAACCTGTGGCTAAAGAACGTGCCCCAAGATGCAAATGCGCAAATAAATGTCCGTTGGCATTGTTTAATGCCGTCCCCAAGGCTAAGTGATCATTTTTAAGTGATTCCACTAAACTCGAAGTTAGTACTTCATCTCTAGAATTGACGAATTCCTTTTTTAATTGTTCTAGTTCAAAACCTTTTGAATGGATTTGTATAGATGGCACGAGATTATTTAACCCCGGTTTGAGGACTTTATTATCCAATGGAGAATGTAAATCAAGAGATGGATTGTACATAAAAATTTTAATTATTAAACATATATTATAGGGGATTATTATTAAGATTTTGTAAAGTAATTAATTTTTTGTTTGGTGGTTTTTAATTTACATAATTTAAATTAAGTGATATATTTATTATTTTTCAAAACTGTTTATATTCAGGAGTTCCAATGACCCGTATTGAATTTAATAATTTTCAAAGTTATCAGACCCTTCCGGATCCAGTTCCTACAAACAAGGATCGGGGAGTAAGAGTCCATTCAGCATTTGAAGCTGCTATCTGGAACTTTTTTGCTATTTTTAATTTTTGTTCTACCGTATTCAAATACACAGTTGGACCTGAGACTCTTTACATTAATAGAGCGAGTTTCAATCACTGGCTGGAAAGACACACTATAGCAACTGTTTCTAAAGACGATTGCGAACAGTTGAATACAATTGAGGATGTGATCACAAGAGCTCTTATGATCAAGCCAAAAGCAAACAATGCTGATGAAGTGAAACTTGGCGAAGACAAAAAAACGACTGTAGTAGAGAACAAAGATAAAAAGTCTGATGCATCTGATGCGTTCTAAGCCGCATAGAGCTTAATTGTTGAGAAAGCATAAAAAAGAAAGGGACCAAAGATATTACCTTGGTCCTTTTTTTTACCCGAGATCTTGAAAGGTTTAAGAGATAATGCAGCAGCCTGGGCGGCAGCAATCAGTATCTTCACTCTCGTTGTTTGATGATTTGCTATAAGGGTTTGGCATGCACAATTCCAGATCTGCATCTCTTCGAGAAAGCGGAAAAGGACTTTGTGTTGAAGTGATTGTGGGATTAGTGGGAAGGGGAAGATTTACGACGATATGCTCTTCGATAAAAGAGGAAATTGGAGCTTTTTCATTTTCCAGTGTTTTATCTTCCAAGAATTCTGCGACAAACTTAGTCTGTTCAGGTCTTTCTACGGCATTAGGCACATACTTTCGTACCCATTGAACAGCGTCGGGTCCATTCAGGCCTAAAATCCTTCGTGCAAGACAGGCAATCAGCAACCCGGTTCTTCCATTCCCGCCTACGCAATGAATGAGAATATTCTCTCCTTCTTTGAGATATAGAATGATTTGATCAACGAGATCTCTTGTTTTTTCTTTGCTCTCTGGGATGCTATAATCTTTAATAGGATAACAGGTTACCTGAAATTGCTTTTCTTGATATCTTTTAAAGAGATCCTCATGACGGTATGTTTTGAATTCGTGGTCAAAACAGAGCTGCAATATTCTATTGATGCGGAATTCAGTCTTTAAAGTGTCTAGCTGGTTAGCATAGGGCATAGGACTTCTGTATAGTTTGCCTGTGCCAATGATATCTTCTGGAAATGGGATGTAAGTAGGCTTGACGCCGTTAATTGAAATCATTATTTCTCCATATTTTATAGTATTAAGTAATAATCTTAGATTATCAAACCAAACAAAAAAACGCTATCGTGGTCGCATAAAAAGTTTACTGAACAATGCAACAACTTCTTTTCTTCTTAGTTTTGGGAGCAACACCTATTTCTTCCACTTGAGATCCAGGAGTAAGGTCACCTAGATTAATAGTTGCATGTGGATTAGTAGAAGGAACTTTTGCAGTTGGTGCTAGATCATCTGTTACAGTAGGTGCTATAACTCCTGTTGCTTCTTTCGGAAGCTCCAGCCCTTCATCCGCTGAATCTTCTTTGAGAGTTAATGCAAGAAGTGCTGGTGCAGGCTCTTCCTCTTCCATTAAAAAACAATTAGCGACAAATTCTTTTTGATCACTCGTCTCTACAGCATTGGGAATATATTGACGCACCCATTCAATAGCTTGTTCGGACTCCATTTTTAATATTTTTTTGGCCATACATGCCAATATCAGTCCTGTTCTTCCTCTTCCTGCCATACAATGGATAAGAACATTATTTCCTTCATGGGTGGTATTCAGGATAGTGTCAATAAGTTTTCTAGTGTCTTCTTTGCTTTTAGGAACTTGGAAATCTCTGATGGGAAATTTTATAACTGTGAATTCCATTTCATTATATCTTTTAAGAGTCCTGGTCTTCCCCGAGAACTTGAATTCTTCGTCTAAGCAAAGCTGGACGATTGTTTGGATCTTGAGTTTATTTTGTAGGTAATCAAGTTCTAGAGAACTGGGAATAGCGCTGCGATACACTTTACCTGTTCCTATGATGGTTTCGGGAAAGGGGATGTAGGTTTGATCGGTATTTTTAATGCTAGAGAAGGTGCCTGAACTCATAAAATCTCCTTGAAGGAATAAAAATAAAGAATGACAGTAAATAATAAATGAGTAAATTATAATATATTTATTCTGATTTAGTCAATTAAGTTTTATAAAATGCTTTAAGAGTTGTAAGTATGAATAAAAATAAATTTTATAAATAGTTTTATATTTACAATAAATTCTATATATCTATTAGTCCGCGGAAAATTTTCCAATTTCATTTGCTGATAGCGCTTTATCCATTAAGGCAGGTAATCAGATTTTCAAAGATCGATCGCATAACTGCCGGTGAATCCGCGTTAATCGGTCAATAAACTTTAGAAGAAGTATTTTTCAAAAATACTTTCCCCAGATCTGTTTTTCTAATTTAACAGAATCTGCAGCGAATTTCCGTATTCCCTCAGCTAATTTTTCAGTTGCCATGGCGCTTTCGTTAAGCATCCATCGGAAGGTTTTTTCATCCATCTTTATTTTTTCAAGATCTGAGGATTTTGCATTTTTTGGGTCGAGTTTTCTTGTTAATTCACCTTGCTCCTTTCTGATTTCTTCTAATAGGTTAGGTGAGATTGTCAACAAATCGCAGCCAGCAAGTTCGAGCACTTCTTCTTTGTTGCGAAAGCTCGCGCCCATAATGAGTGTATTGTAACCAAATTTTTTGAAATAATTGTAAATCTGAGTTACAGATTGCACGCCCGGATCTTCATGAGGTTGATACATTTCGACCCCTTCAGCTTTCTTATACCAATCTAAGATACGTCCCACAAAGGGCGAGATCAACGTAGCACCCGCTTCTGCACACTCAATAGCTTGGGCTAAGCAGAACAAAAGAGTCATATTGCAATGGATATCTTCCTTTTCTAAAACGCGAGCAGCTTGTGTACCTTCCCAAGTAGAAGCCAGTTTTATCAAAATTCTTTCTCTTGGAATACCCGCTTCTTGGTATAAGCTGATTAATTCGCGTGCCATTTTTATGCTGCCTTCTACATCAAAGGAGAGGCGCGCATCCACTTCTGTGGAGACCCTACCGGGAATAATTTTAAGAATTTCTATGCCAAAGTTGACAAACAACTTATCCATCAGAAGACGTCGTTGCTGTTTTTCAGAAGAGGCTTTCTTTTTAACATAACTTACTGCCTCTTCGATTAGATGAGCATACTGGGGTTTATCGGTAGCTTGGAGAATCAAAGAGGGGTTTGTCGTAGCATCTGTCGGTGAAAATTCCTTTATGGCATCAATGTCGCCGGTATCAGATACAATTGTAGTCATCGAGCGCAATTTTTCTAACTTATTCATATATAAGCACCTTTAGATGAGTTCATCAATGAGTTCTGGACAATCCAATGCGGGTTCCAACCTAAATACAATATTAATCGGTTGGTCTCCAATAACTAGTTCTATACTAGAATTGAGCCTCGTAAGCAACAATTTATAGGGAATTTTTATGTGATGTTCGCCTATATTGATTCCAACGGATGTACTTCCCAGAATTTCTTCACTTTCAACGATTTGTCTGCAAAGAGCTTCAAACTTCTTCAATTGTCTTCGTAAGTTGCTGTCATCGAGGATGTATTGTTTATTGCAACAAATGCAAGAAAGGGGATCGCCATCGCTTTTCAAGTCGAAAATAGAGAAATTCACCACTTGTTTACATGAAATACAATCAAACTGAAGGTTATGGCCTTTCTGCATGGATGCTCCTGGAAATAGTTAGTTTAATCATATCACATCAATCCTAAATCCACAAGAATGAGAAGAGAGGAAGTTGATACAAAAAGTTCAAACAATAATGATTGAAATAAATCTTTTTTTGTTAAAAATGAGACCATAGATGCGCATGACCTATTAGGAAAAAGTAATTTACGATGAAACCCATAGATTTTCAGGGTATTATCTCACTAGACCTCGTTCTAGTTGAACAATTGCGCTTGTATCTGCAAGAAAAAGAATCCCAGCTGAGTCAAAGTATTGCGAATGCGATCCATCCACTACCTAGGGAGGGGATCCCTCCTGTTCTAGCAAGTGGTGACTTGAAGTTATTCGAAGGTGTAGAAACCTTTACAAAAAATATTCATAAAGTTTCAATTTCAAAATATTCTGTTGTCGCTCCGAACGATTGGGAATTGGCTACTAGACAAATCAATAATGCCTTATGGGAGAATGTAGAAGTTCTAGAGGGCTGTGTGGTTGAATTGTTCCGTCAACTTGGACAAGTAGGATTTGAAAAGTGGAATCCGGCTCTTTTAAAGGCCGTTGAGGCGATTAAGGACATGCTTCATATTCGGTTGGAAGAATTAGGATGGAAGATTCCGCGCCTTGAATCTCTATTATGGGATTATCGTTGGATTTGCGAGAAACAGGATGGAAAGATTGTATTCTTTAAAAAAACATTCTCTTTCTGGAAGTCCATCTTAGACCGTGAATTGATGACATCAGTGAAAAAGAGTCGTAAGCTTCTAGAAACAGGTTATAAAAAGTTTGTTACTCGTTATACTGAATATGAAGTGCTTAAAATTAAGATCGATAACACACTCAGGAAATTTAACAGTTATCAAGTTTTTAAGAGTTTAGATGAAGCAAATCGAGAGGAATTTAGGACGATTTATCGATTGTTGAAGGTATGGGAATTAAACTTACGGTCTAAATCTCTTCCTCCAAGAGAACCGATACGCGCTCTACGCAACGCCTATAGCATTGAAAAGGCAGCAAGTGTATTTAGAGAATATTCAAGGTCTTTGCGGAAGGTTTTATTTGACAGAAGCAGAAAAATAAAAGCAGATTCGAATGAACTCTATTTCGATGTTTCTAGCAGAAGAATTGTTGGAGATGTTGTCAAAGGATACCGAGCAGAGGTACATACATTAGGAGCTGCGATTGATAAATATCGAGAATTTTATCTAAGAACGCATCCTAACCCCTATGTTCGCACACGCTGGGGGTTTGCAGAATGGATAGTAGGTCCAGAGCCTTCTCAAACCAAAGATCTATTAAGCATTTTGTATTCGGTGGAAGAGTTGGATAAGCTCTATGAAAGTCTTGGATTGGGTTTGCAGAAAGGACCTGCAGCCTTTGATAGCCTGAGTATGTCTAGATTGTATCAGGACATGGAGCAGACGCTGCATGAAATGGGGCAGCCTCTAACTTCTCGAATGGTTATGAGGGCTAGAGCTGAAAAGCTGCTTGATCAAATTCAACAGATGGATGAATTGGGATCTTTTAATCCTGATGTTGTAGAATACGTGGGAAAAGCCTTTTCAAAGGGGCTCAGGGCCGATTGGCAGTATAATGTCTTTTTTGACATTCCTCTTTTTCATCAACTCTATGAGATACATCAAGGCATCCTGGGTCCTATAGAAGATAGGAACCATTTAGGCCGCAAAAATAAATTTAGAGATCTAATAACCCAAATCGAGGGATGGGTGAGAAATCGAGACACTCATCGTCACGTGCATGAAATTGAAACAGATATGACAGACATGAAAAACTATCTTCAGGAATTTCTTGCCTATGTCCAGAGGATAGAGAATGAAAAAGACCTTTCGAAAGTGGCGTTAAAGGCTCATACTTCTGATATTACGAGGCAGTTATTGGAGTACAGGTATCTCTTTGGACAATTTTTTCATGATCTTCATCAGTATGAACCCGAAGGTAAAATGATCAGAAATCAATTTCTATTTATCGATCAGTACCTTGAGTCAGTTGAAAATAAGCTCAACGAATTAAAACTTCGCTGGCAGGCAAATGTCTGAATGTTTTTTTTGTGAGGGATGACTTTTTCCTTAAAATTGTCTTCTTTTTATTTCTCTTTTATCACATCAGCTAATCAAAGCAGAAAACTACACTTTTGGGCATCCTGCGAATTTTAGCTTTTTCATTGTGGATGAAATATTCTGAATTTCAGAAGGTGCAAGTTTGTGAAATCAAACACATGGATTTGGCTCATTATTCAAAGGAGAGGAAGAATTTTCCTGGAATTGTCCTAATCTACAATGAAACCTATCAGTCAAGTTTGCAATGAGTCAGTTTCTTGCCGATCATCCCTTATTGAACCAACATAAACCACCGTGGGTGGAAGATTTGTAATAAAACCTCTTCACAAAACACCGGACGAGGAGTAATTATTGTTGATTAAAAAAATAAGGTGAAACGCTGTGTTATATTAAAGGATACACCAGTAAAACCGAAGATAATCTCTTTGCAAGATTCAGTATTACTATAAGTCCGATCATTTTAATGTTAGAATAAATGCTTTGAGAGTTAATTAAAATTATCGAGCCTTAAGTATCTAAAAATAATACTACACCAATTAAATCTTAAAAGACTGTAATTTAATAATTTGATTAATTGGTCATGAAAACCCTATGGCTTTTAAAAATTATTGTTTATAATTAATTAAGATCTTTTACTTTAAGGGGGTTAAAATGAGGGTAATACAAGAATATAGTAGGAAAGATCTGGTAGAATTATTCAGATTTGTCAAAAACCATCCAGATAAAATTAAAAATCTAAAACAAAAAGAAAGAAAAACTCTTAAAAATATTATTGATGGATTAAAAGATAACGTTAGGTCAATTACGTTAACTAAAAGCGAATTTAATTCATTAAAAAATAGATTAAGTAAAGAAGAAAAACCCTCACGTCTAACTAAAATTCTAGACGCAATATCGAATATTTACGTAAAAGCTATTGGAGCCTATATTTCTAGTGACACATTGCGAAGAGAAGCTGATAAAATGTACGAAACAAAAAAGATTCCTTTTGAGGTTAGTAACAATGTCAAAATTCAATCTGCAGCAGACAATTACAAAATAGAATTATTAAAACTTAAGGATAATATTGATGCGTTAAGCGATGAAAAGAGATTAGAAAAAACACAAGGGTTATTAAATGACATCATAAAAAAATTAGATCGAAAAGAAATCATGAACTTGAATCAATTCGCCATTGAAGCTTTGCAATCAGTGAAGCTTGATGTTGAGAGATTTATTCTAGACCTGAGACACAAAGGTACTGAAATGAAAAAGATGTTTACTAACGCTGAACATCGTATAAGAAGCTCAAAGGTTGATGCTGCTGAATATAAAGATGATCAATTTATTCTCAAATTTGTTGATAACGGAGACTTCATTAAAGATGTTCATCAAATGATAACAAGTATTGTCAAAAGTAAAGGGGAAGATCCCCTCCAAAAATTTAGAGAACTACAATCGGAGATAGTTCAATTAGCGGATAAACACATTAAGGCGAATGAAAGAGTTCCTGATGGTTTTCGAATGGATTTTTGTCTTGCAATCTGCTTGGCTGCTTCAAAGGGGGATCTTGAACCTTTAACCGTTGGGAAATTCACCGAATTATTCAATGCCGAATGGGATTGGAAAGATAGATCTTCATCAGAATATATAAATTTTTTACAGATTCAAAATGCAATAAAGGCGTGTGAAGAACTTGCAGAAAAGTAGATTAAAGACAGAATCGTATATTAAGCATCATATTCTATCTCAAGGTCTGTTTTAGCAATGATTGGTTAATCGCTGTGATCGTGATTATTATGGCTGCTATGGCTTCTATTGTGAACTCCGACCGCGATAATCCCAGCGATTGCAACAAGGGCAAGAACGATTGCTGGAGCGATGGAAGTTGATGTCACAGCGTCCTCGTAGGCATAGCCACCTGCATCTGTAGCATATTCATAAGCGTTAACATTTTCCGTAGAAGTTGCAACCATAGCCGATAATGTTAAGAGTGCAATCCAAGATTTAATACTTTTCATAGTGGTCAACCTGCTTATTAGTCATAAGTAAAAAACATGTATGACACAAATTATAAATTTATGGCAAGAAAATATCTGTGGTTTTTTTATTTAAGAGAAAACTTATGATAGGCTTCACAGAATCCCCTGGGTATGATTTCAGAACAAAACCTTCCAGTTGAAACAGTCAACTGTTTGCCTTCCAAGAGTTTAGTAATTATAAACATTTCCGCTTCTTTTGGGAGGAGTAAACGCTGCCCCCCCTCAAAACGGTCAGCAAGGTATTTGTTGGAGAGGTCTCCGCACGAAATTACAACAAGGGTAGTATTAGGGTTGTCTTGCTCCCTAGGAAATGAAAGAGCATAGACATTAAGAAACACGTATTCGCCAGAGCATGTGCGAATAATTTCGAGTTCGACCCCGCGAAATTCATTCTCGGGGGAGAGAAACATTTTTTGGGAGTTGTACGTTGGACACGAAGTGCGGACCTCGTCATAATACCATTGCTGGCAGCAAGGTGAACAGGAAAGTAAAAAAAGAAAAAGGGCTATTAGAGCCCTTTTCAAAAGATTTTTCTGTAAGCGCATTCTAGCTATTTTAAATTATGTCGATCTAGAAGCCGTCATAGTGGGAATGAGAATGTCCGTGATAGCTGCCATGGTATTTATTGCTGCTATCATTTGTGATTAGCACTGCGATAATTGCAACAATTGCAACTGTACCTAAAGCAATAGCTGGTGACAAACTAGTTGCTCTTTGTGTTCCTTCATATGCATATCCACTATGCGGAACAGCAGATTCCGTTTGTCTAGCATTGAGCACGCCAGCGGTTGTGCTTAACGTAGCTGCAATTGTCAATAAAGCTATCAGCTTTTTGAACCTTTTCATATGGGCTCTCCTTAATTTTTTTCGTTAACCTATCCAAGCCTTGGCTTGTAGAGTAAATATGCTATTTTTTATTGCATAGAATTTGATTTTGATCAAATTCTTTTTTCTTTGCGTTCTATTTGTACATTTCGTTTTTTCAGTAGTTCTTCAATCTTAAAATCTTAAGCAATTTGTTAAGTTGAAGTTTTTTCAACTGGCAACCCAGGAACAGGAGATTTTGCCATTTCATTGGGATCTTTATTGATTCTAAGAGATCTAAGCGACTCGAAGAATATCTTGTAAAACTGAGGAAATTCAGTTTTTAACGCAGCCGCTGTTAGAATATAAATCATCCCTTTTCGAGCTAGAATTACATGCATCATCCGAACAGATCCCCATTCTGTTAAAGCATCCGCTTGAGAGAGGCTGGCCTCGCCGGCTTGAGTGCGGATCGTGCCTAGATCTTTCCATTCCGATCCTTGAGAATGATTGATATCTTTAACAATGCGCAAGTAATCTCGAACTGTCCCTTCAAATACCTCAACGCTTAAATTGATAGAAGGAGGGAACTCATTTATTCCTGCGCCAACCACCATGGCTTTTACGTGTGCAGGCAGGGCTTGCGGATCTGCCATTTTCCAACCTTTTGGCGGGCTAAAAATAACAGCTCCGGGTTCCTGAGCGATTCGTTGGAATTCTTCAGGGACAGGGTTAAAATTTTTCGGTGGGATTCCTTGAGCCTCGA
>WUUC01206401.1_pt1 | contig 15754 bp, 12 predicted proteins | sample 6278441 | NCBI WGS metagenome assembly WUUC01 (sample SAMN13675441, study PRJNA597444) | soil metagenome | isolation source: soil | place: USA: Washington | collected 2017-10
TGCTGGTCGAGGAGCACGCTGCGCCCACGGTGGCTTACCACACCTGGTTCAAGGTCGGCTCTCGCAACGAGTCGCCCGGCAAGACCGGCATTGCGCACCTGTTCGAGCATCTGATGTTCAATGAGACGGAGGGGCTCGCCGCTGGCGAGTTCGACCGGCAGCTCGAGGAGCTCGGCGCCGAGAGTAACGCCTCGACGTGGTTGGACTGGACGCACTACGACATCGCCATTCCGTCGACCGGCTTCGAACGCGTGGTGGAGCTCGAGGCGGAACGTATGGATCACCTGGTGCTGCGCAAGCCTCAGGTCGACAGCGAAAAAGAGGTCGTGATGAACGAGCGCCGCTTTCGCGTGGATGATGACGTAGAGGGAGCGCTCAACGAGCTGCTCTGGTCCACCGCCTTCGAAGAGCACCCCTATCGCTGGCCGACGATCGGCTGGATGAGCGACATCGAGAGCTTCGACGTGGATGACTGCCAGAAATTCTATCGCACGTATTACGCGCCGAACAACGCCACGCTCGTCATCGTCGGGGATATCAATCCAGAGCACACGCTGCGCAAGCTACAGGATGCCTACGGGGGCTATCGTTCGGCACCGATCCCGGATCAGCCCAGCGTGAAGGAGCCTCCGCAGCGTGCAGAGAAGCGCCTCTCGGTGACCAAGTTGACGCCGACCTGGAAGCTGAACATCGGTTATCACAGCCCGGCGCTCGCTCACCCCGATCACCTGCCGCTGAGCGTATTGTCCGAGGTGCTGTTTGGCGGCCGCTCATCGCGCCTGGTCAAGAAGCTGGTCCGCGACACGGAGCTCGCCAGCGACGTGCGTGCGTCGCTTTCGCCCCTGGCCGACCCGGGCCTGTTCGAAGTCTTCGTGAGCGCACGTGAAGGCGTCACGGCCGAGCAGTTGCTCGAGGTGGTCGATATCGAGCTCGACCGTGTGCTTTCGGAACCGGTGACGGAGGACGAGCTGCAGCGGTCCATCGCGCGCATCGAGCTTTCGCTGCTGCAAGGCCTGTCCACCAACGAAGGTAAAGCCTCGACCATCGGGTTCTACGAGATCGTGCTCGGCAATCCCGCCGCCGGCTTCGAACGCCTGGCCGCGCTCTCCGGTGTCCGCATCGAGGATCTGAGCGAGGTCGGACGGCGTTATCTCTCGCGTTCCGCGCGAACGGTCATCCTGGTCGAGCCGCAGGCAGAGCCGGACCCTGACGATCCAGATGATGGCAGCGAAGACCTCGACGCTTCGGAGGTGTCGTCATGAGCGGCAACGGTCCGTTTCTGCTGCTCGAGCGCGATGCCTCGTTACCGTTGATCCACGGCGGCGTGTGCACGCGCAGCGGCGCGGCTGAGGATCCGGCAGAGCTCGCCGGCTTGACGCGCCTGTGCGGGCGCCTGATGCGGCGCACGGCGGGCGGCCTGAGAGCGGATGAAGTAGACGCACGCATCGACCGAATGGGAGCATCCATTGGCCTCGACTCCGGGCATGGCAGCATGGGGCTGTCGGGGTCCGTGCTCGAGCGTTCGTTCGACGCTTTCATGGAGTTGTTCGAGCAGGTGCTCACGGCGCCCGGGTTTGCCGAGGACGAGCTCGAGCGGCTGAAGCGCGAGACGCTGGCCGAGCTCACGGAGGTCCTCGACAGTGACCAGCAGCTCGCCCAGCGCTGGTTTGTGCGCAGCATGTTCGCCGGGCACGCCTATGGCCGTACCGTGATCGGTTCGGAGAAGACGCTGCGTGCGATCAGCGTCGACGACGTGCGCCGCTGCTACACGCGGCATTTCACCCGCGAGAACGTCATTTTCAGCTTTGCGGGCGCGGCCGAACGGGATCGCGTCGAACGCGCCGCGAGCGCGATCTGGGAGGCTCTTCCGGCGGGGACCGGCCTCGTTCCTCCGCCGCCGGAACCCGGCTCCGTGCGCGGCCGCCGCCTCGTCTTCGTGGACAAGCCCGAGCGCACCCAGACCCAGATCTTGATCGGTTGCGTGGGCGCGCATCCGAATGATAGCGACTATCTCCCTCTGCTGGTCGCGAACACCGTGTTCGGCGGAACGTTCACGGCGCGGCTCACGCAGGAGGTGCGGGCCAAGCGCGGCTGGTCGTATGGCGCCTACTCGTCGCTCGGATACGACAGGCGCCGGCAGGCCTTCAGCATGTGGACGTTCCCGAAGGCGGACGACGCCGCCGCGTGTATGGCGCTCGAGCTCGAGATGTTGAGCGATTTCTGGAAAAAAGGAATCAGCGCGGACGAGCTCGGCTGGGCCAAACGTTACCTCGCCCAATCGCATGCCTTCTCGTGTGACACCGCTGCCAAGCGCGTGGGCCTCGAGCTCGACGAGATCGTGAGCGACCTGCCCCGCGGGCACTACGCGCAATTCGTGACCCGCATCGGGGATGTCACGCTCGAGCAATGCAATCGCGCGATCCAATCGCGTCTGTCGCTCGAGGACCTGACCATCGTCGTGGTTGGAACACACGCGGCGATTGGAGACGCCGTGCGGAGGGTGCTTCCAGAGCTCGACGACGACCGCGTCGTGCCCTTCGACACGGAATGAACGCACGCGCGTACGGGCGCGCTGCTCAGCCGAAGCCGAGCGTTTCGACCAATGCGTCGGCGAATGTCTGGGCTTCGGCGAGCAGCTCCCGTTCGAGCGCCCAGATGTCGGCGTCAGCCTCGACCGGACGCGAAAGATCGACGTAGATCTTGAGCTTGGGCTCGGTACCACTCGGCCGCACCAGCAGGCGCCCGCGCTGGCCCAGCGTGAGCTCGATCAGGCTGGTGTTCTCGAGCCAGCGCGGCCGGTGCTCTCCGCCTGTGCGAAAGTCGACAATGCCGGTGACCCGAGCGTCATGGACGTGTGTCGGTGGGCTGGTCGAGAGCCGATTCATCGCCAAGCGGATTTCTTCGGCCCCCCGTAGGCCTTTGCGGGTCACGCTGCGCTGCACGCTGACCCATAACCCGTGCCGGCGATACAAGAGCGCGAGGCGCTCTCTCAGGGAGCTGTGCTGCGATTTCTCCTGCGCGGCGAGCTCGGCGAGCAAGAGTGCGGCGCTGATCCCGTCCTTGTCGCGCACGACGTGTCCGGCGCTGTAGCCGAGTGCCTCTTCGTAACCGAACACGAAATTGAGCGGCTCACGCTGCATCAGCTCGAGCGCTGCCGTCCAGATCCACTTGAACCCCGTCAGGGTCTGCTCGATGCGCGCCCCGTGTGCCCGGGCCAACACTCGTAACATCGGCGAGGATACGACGCTCTGCACCACCAGGGGTTGTGGCAGGCGTGGTGCACGCTCGAGCATGTAGTCTGCGAGCAAGATGCCGAGCTGGTTGCCGGTGAGCGCGACCCAGTTTCCCGCGCCGTCGGGCAGGCTCGCTGCCAGCCGGTCCACGTCGGGGTCGTTTGCCAGAATCAGGTCCGCGTTGACCGTCCGGGCCAGAGCCGTCACCAGATCGAGCGCGCCCGGTTCTTCCGGGTTGGGAAACTGCACGGTCGGGAAGCGACCATCCGGCTGTCGCTGCGCGGCGACCACGTGCACGTTCCGGAACTCAGCCTCCGACAGCACACGCTCCACGGCCAGCGCCCCCACGCCGTGCATCGGTGTGTAGGCAATCACCAGGTCCCGCGCGGGTGCCTGGCGGGGCCTGAGCCCGGCCACGTCCCGGTAGTAGTCGTCGACCAGAGCGGGCGCGACGGGCTCGACCCCGGGGTGCCGACCCCGGTCGGCGTGTTCGCTGATGGGCTCCGCGATCGCCGGCGCCGAACGCGCGATCTCGCGGGCGATCTCGACGTCTTGGGGCGGTACGATCTGGACGGCGTCAGCGCCGTAGAGTTTGTACCCATTGTACTCCGCCGGGTTGTGGCTGGCCGTGATCACGATACAGGCGCTCGCCCCGAGCCGGCGCGCGACGTACGCCGCGATCGGTGTGGGCACTGGCTTCTCGAAGAAGCGCACCTCGAGCCCGTGTGCGGCGAGCACGCCGATGACCTCGTTCTGAAATGCCTTGCTCGACTGCCGGGCGTCCGCGCCGACAACGACAGGGGCCGGTGGAACGAGCCCCTGCCTCTGCTTCAGATAACGTGCAACGCCAGCCGTGGTCCGGCGCACGACCGCGCGGTTCATGCGCATCGGCCCGGGTCCGACGATGGCACGCAGCCCTGCGGTACCGAACTCGAGCGTTCCCGACATGACCTCGAGCAAGCGGCCGTGCTGGTTCGGATCGTCGATATAACTCTGAAGCTCTCGGCGGGTCTCGGCGTCCGGGTCGGCGGCGATCCACGCCTTGGCCGCCACGATGGCGTCGTCGACCGTCATCCCGCTCGTGGGGCCCGCGCCTTGGCAGCGTCTTCGACCAGGTGTGTCGTGTATTGCCCCGAGGTAAATGCGGGGTTTACGAGCAGCTCTTTCATCAACTCGAGGTTGCTACGTTTGGGCCCGGTCTTGCCGATGAGTTGCACGTCCGAGGCGTTCAGGCCATCGAGCAGCCGTGCGATCGCTTCCTGGCGCGTGCGGCCGTGTGCCATCACCTTGGCCAGTAACGGATCGTAGTGCTGAGTGACGACGTCGCCTGCGCGAAGCCCAGTGTCGATCCTAAATTGTGGTGTTTGTGCGGGAAAGCCAAAACGATCGAGGGTGCCCGGTTGCGGGATGAAACCTCGCTCCGGGTCCTCTGCGTAGAGCCGGACCTCGACCGCGTGCCCACTCGCCGGGCGCGTGGGCGGCGTGGCGATCGTATCACCGGCGGTGGCGAGCAGCTGTAGCTCGACCAGGTCCACGCCAAACACCAGCTCGGTGATGCCGTGTTCGACCTGGAGCCGCGGATTGACCTCCAGAAAGTAAGGGTTGCCGGCGTCGTCGACCACGAACTCGACGGTGGCCAGCCCGACGTAGTCCTGCGAGCTGACGATGCGTAGCGCGGCCGAAAGCAGGGCCTCCCGCGCCCCCGGACGCGTGAGGAACGCGGCGGGTGAGGGGCACTCCTCGATCAGCTTCTGATGGCGCCGTTGCACGCTGCACTCACGTTCGCCGACCGCCCAGGCTAAGCCGCGCCCGGCGCAGACCACCTGCACTTCGATGTGGCGGGGGCGCTCCAGGTAACGCTCCAGGTACACCTTGGCGTTGCCGAAGGATGACTGGCCCCGCTGCGCGCAGGTGGCCACGGCGCGCGCCAGATCCTCGAAGCGGTCCACGCGCAGCATGCCGATGCCGCCCCCGCCGCCCGCCGCCTTGACGATCAACGGCAGCCCCACGGCGCGGGCGGCGCGCGTGAGCTCGGCGTCCTCGGCGGGGTCCACCGCAGCGTCCGTGCCGGGCGGGGGCACAACCCCGAGCGAACGGGCCAGGGCGCGCGCGGCGAGCTTGTCGCCGAAGGTCTCGAGCGCCTGGGTGGTGGGTCCGATGAAGGTTGCCCCCTGGGCGCGCACGGCAGCGGCAAACGCGGCGTTTTCGCTGAGCAGACCATAACCGGGGTGGACGGCGTCGGCGCCGCTCTTGGCGACGGCGTCGAGCAGCGCGGGAACGTTGAGGTAACTCTTGGCGAGCGGAGCCTCTCCGAGCCGATAGGCCTCATCCGCTAGCTCGACGTTGAGCGCTCCTTGGTCCGCGTCGGAGTAGACGGCGACCGTTCGCACGCCGAGCTTGCGGCAGGTCTGGATGATCCGAACGGCGACTTCGCCGCGGTTGGCGATCAAAATTTTCTCGAACATGACCCTTTCACGAACGTCGCGCGCGGGGGCCGGGTTAATCCCGCGTGGTTCAGCTCTGGGAGAGTGCCAGCTGGCCGCAGGCGGCGTCCACGTCGTCGCCGCGCGTTACCCGCACCGAACAGCTCACGCGCAGACGCCCGAGCTCGCGGCGGAACGCCTCGACAGCCTCGGGCCGTGGAGCGTGCAGCTCGGAGGCGCCGATCGGATTCATGGGGATGAGGTTCACCTTGGAGGGCAAGCCGCGCAGCGTCTCGGCGAGCCGGCGCGCGTGGTCCACGCGGTCGTTGATGCCGTCGATCAAGGTGTACTCGATGGTGATGCGCCGCCGCTTCGGCAACGGGTAGGCGCGCAGCGCTTCCATCAGCTCGTTCATCGGCTGATGCCGGTTCATTGGGATGATCTGGCTGCGTGTATCGGTATCGGGGGCATGCAACGAAATCGCGAGGCCCACCTTGCCGCCGAACTCGTCCCCGAGCCGCTTGATACCGCTGATCAGGCCGACGCTGCTCACGGTGATCCGGCGTGGGCTCATGGCGTGGCCGAGCGGGTGGGTGAGCAGGTGGATGGTGCGCGCGGTCTCGGCGTAGTGGTGCAGCGGCTCACCCATACCCATGAACACGATGTTCCGGATACGCTCGCCCGGATCCAGGTGCCGGCGAGCGATGATCACCTGGCTGATAATCTCGTGGGCCCCTAGGCCGCGTTTCAGGCCCGCCTGGCCGCTGGCGCAGAACACGCAACCCATGGCGCAGCCGACCTGCGTCGAGACACACAGGGTGAGCGGCTTGTCGCTGACATCACTCGAGGCGGGGGCGGCCTCATCATCGTCGTCGATGTCTTCGTCGAGGTGGCCCTGCGGGATCAACACGCACTCGATCGCGAGCCCATCGTGCAGCCTGAGCAGCAGCTTGCGGGTCCCGTCACTCGAGCGCCGCACGCCAGCTTCTTCCACCGGGCACGCCAGGCCGAGCTCCCCGAGCCGCGCCCGGAAGTTGCGGCTCAGGTTGCTCATGCGTTCGGGGTCGAAGACACCCTGGGTGTGGATCCAGCGGAAAATCTGGTCCGCGCGAAACCCGGGCTCACCGTGTTCGGCGAGAAACGGGCGCCACTCCTCTGGCAGCCGCGCCACCGCGTGGCGTTCCTTGCCGCTCTGCACACGCGGCGGGGGCGGCGGTGCTCCGATCACTGCGAGAGATACCTTGTTCATTTCGCCACCTGCCGCTTCGTGCGTTTGGCCTCGTCCCAGTAGGCGTCCAGTGTCTCGAGCGGGATGCCGCGCGTGGGTTTACCCTGTACGTCCCGCGGCCAGTCCCCGCCGCTCTCGCGTACGCGCCGCTCGACATGCGCGAAACGCTCGCAGAATTTGTCGTTCGTGCCCTGCAGCGCCACGTTCGGATCGATGCCGTGGGCGCGCGCGAGGTTGACCAGCGAAAAGAGCAGATCGCCGAGCTCGGCACGGACCTCGCCGGCGTCACCCGCGGCGATGGCGCGATCGAGCTCCCCGAGCTCCTCCTGCACCTTGTCGCGCGAGCCCGCTGCATCCGGCCAGTCGAAACCGACACCACTCACTCGCTCACTCAGCCGGCGAGCGCGCTCGAGCGCAGGTAACGCGCGCGGCACCGAATCGAGCAGGGGACGCGACGCCTTTTCTGTCGCCTTGATCTCCTCCCACTGGCGCGCGACGTCGTCGGCGTTCTCCACTGCCGCGCCCCCGAACACGTGTGGGTGCCGGCGCACGAGCTTCGCCACGATGCCGCGCACCACGTCGTCGGGGCCAAAGCTGCCTCGCCGGCGCGCGAGCTCCGCCAGGAACACCACCTGCAGCAGCAAGTCGCCGAGCTCCTCCTCGAGCAGCGCCGGCTCACCTTGATCGATGGCATCGATGACCTCGCACGCCTCTTCCAGCACGTAACGGCGGAGCGACTCGAACGACTGCTCGCGATCCCACGGGCAGCCATCGGGCGCGAGCAGGCGTTGCATGAGGGCGACCAGACGAGGAAACGTCTGGCCGTCTTGCTCGTCGAGCGGTCGTTGGGGGGGGATGTCGAAGGCGCGCGCGGTCACGGTGATGTGCTCGAGGGGAGGGGGCCGGCTACTGGTCCCGGTTTCGGGCCCTGCGTTTAGCAGCGGGCCCGAGGGCTCGCAACCGGGCCACGATCAAAACAGATAACGCTCGCCCGAGTCGCACAGGATGGTGACGACATTGCCGGAGGTTAACCGCTGCGCCACCGTGCAGGCGACGTGTACGTTTGCGCCCGCGGAAGGGCCGACGAGCAGCCCTTCGGACTGAGCGAGCCGGCGTGCCGTGCGCTCCGCCGCAACGTCGGAAACAGTGATGATTTCATCGATCACGCTGCGGTCGAGGATGGCAGGAACGAACCCCGCCCCGAGGCCCTGGATGGCGTGGAGACCGGCTTTGCCACCGCTCAGGACGGGGCTGCTCTTCGGTTCGACGGCGACGATGTGTACCTTGCCGAGCCGTTCCCTGAGGCAGCGCGCGACGCCGGTGATGGTACCTCCGGTCCCGACACCGGCGACGAACACATCGATGCGCCCTTCGAGCTGCTCGAGCAGCTCGCTGGCCGTGCCGACGTAATGGCTCGCCGGATTGGCAGGATTGTCGAACTGGCTTGGCATGAAAGCGCCAGGCGTCTCTTTGACCAGCTTTTCCGCATGGCGGACGGCGGCGATCATGCCGTCCGTGGCTGGTGTGAGCGCGATCTCGGCGCCGTAGGCGCGCATGATGTGCCGGCGTTCGAGGCTCATGTCTTCCGGCATGACCAGCACGCAGCGGTAACCGCGCACCGCAGCGATCATCGCCAGGCTGATACCGGTGTTGCCGCTCGTGGCCTCGACGAGCGTTGCTCCGGGCTTCAGGCGGCCCGCTTTTTCGGCGGCTTCGATCATGAACAGCGCAGGCCGGTCCTTCACGCTGCCCGCTGGATTCATGAACTCGGCCTTGCCCCACACGGCGGCGCCGCCGGGTGACTCCATCCGGTTCAGGCGGACCAGCGGGGTGCGCCCCACCAGCTCCAGCACACTCTGTGCGACGGCTCCCATCGCTGGCGCGACGCGCGGAGCGAGGTTCTGGGCGGAGCTCTTCGAAGCGCGCCGAGGCGACGAATTCTCCGTGCGATTCCGCCCATCGGTCATCGAGTCAGGCTAGCACTCGCCTCGACGGATCGGGCAGGCAATCTCGGAGCGCCCCCGTATCGGGTCGCCGCCGGCCATTGGGCCACGGTACACGCGCGCCGTCTGGCGCCACCAAATGACGCGTTCGGCTCCGTTTAAGTTTCACAACTGAAAGCTGTCGCGACACGTCCGTCCTTCAATCGCGGCGAGAGCGAGCGTTTCATGGTTCGCAATCTGCCCTGGCTGGCCTTCCCCAAAAGGAACCGACGCTCCGCTGGCGCGCCACAAAAACCGTACGCCACGGCCGCCTCTCTGCGCTGTAGTCGTGCTATCATTTGAGTGACGATGTCGCGTGTTCTTGCCCTCGTAGGTAACCGTCCCGACGTATGCGGTGTGGCCGCCAAGAAGTATGCGCACCTGCTGCAGGTGGAAACGCATGGCAAGGCGCTGGGTTGGGGCATCGGTTTCTACCAGGCAGGGGAGGCGCTCTTGCGTCGGCGCCCACTCGATGATCGCGAGGTCATCGAGATCGCCGCACTGAACGACATCTCGGCGGGGCTCATCATCGCGCAGATCCGCACGCCCGGCGTCGGCGCGTTGCGCACCGAGAACACGCCGCCCTTTCGCTATCGGGATTGGCTGTTCGCTCAGCGCGGAACGATCGCACAGTTTGATCAAATCCGCGATCCGTTGCTCGAGCGGCTGCCCGAGTTCCTGCGCTGCAACATGCGCGGCGAAACCGACGGTGAAGCGATGTTCTATTCGTTCCTGTCTTGCCTGGACGAAGCGACCGGGCTCGACCGAGATCGCATCTCCGCGGCGCAGATCAGGGAAGCACTTCGTGCTGCGGTCGCGCGTGCCGATCAGCTGCTCGAGGGAGTCAATCAACCGGCAGCGTCGATCGACTGGTTCGTATCGGACGGCGAGTGCCTGGTGGCCCTACACCGCACCGGCACGATGATGTACCGGCGCTTCGAGGCGCCGGAAGAGCTGGAGGCGCTTCTTCCGGAGGGGCCGCCTGGCGCATCTCTGCACCCCTTCCGTTGCTCGGTGATCGCGTCGGGGTTGGACGCCGCTCCCGAGAAATGGTCGAGGGTCGAGCCGGAGCGGTTGGTCACGTTGAATCGCACCGATCCGCCGGCCATCGAAACGTTGTGAGCCGCGGGCTGCGGAGCGTCGTGAGCCATCGCGAGTGGGGCGCCGTGGGCGGGCCTGCTCGTATTAAATCGAAGCGTGCGCAGCGTTGGTCTCAGCGCTCGGGCTGCGCCCTGGCGCTCCTGGCCGCTGGTTGTGCAGCCGCAGCCACGGGCGAGGTCACGAGCCCCGCTGCGGGCCGTGATGGCGCCCTCGGGGCTGTCGTCTGGCCAGAGGCCGTGCCGGCGGCCCCGGCTACCCCGGGGGTGATGCTGCTGCGAGCGCCGCCGCCGCCGCGCCTCGCGCGCAGGGCGGTGGAGGGGTTCTTCGACGCCGTCCGGCAGGAGTCCGTGGGGCAGCTATCGATCTGGCTCGCCGATGACGCGACCATGTCGAGCGGCCCCGGGACATCACCGGAGTCGATCGCCAAGGTGTGGGCGGCGCGATTCAAACAGCTCGACTACGGCTACGCCGGAGCCAAACAGCCGTTCCGAGCCGATGACGTCGGCCTGTTCACTGCGGAGCAGCTCGAGCGGCTCGGTAGGGCACGGCGCTTCGAGCTCGAGCCCGCCCCAGATGAGGTGCTCGCGGTCGTGGACACCCGCGATCGCCGGCGGGTAGCGGGTCCGCGCCACTTCGGCAAACGCCTCGAATTTCTGCTCGCGCCAACGACCGAAGGCTACCGCATCCGGCGCATGTTCGAGGATTTTCGCCTGCCCTGAACCGAGCTAGTGCTCTGTCTCAGAAGAAGCGTTTCGTCAGGCACGAGTAACGAAGCGTGGGCGGCACGCAACGCCGGATCACATACCGGCGAGGATCTTGAAGGAGTCCCCGGAGGTCACGAGCACCAGCTGATTGTCAGCCACCTCGCGGTGCCACACCTCACGCTCGCCGTCAGGCAGCTTGAAGCTCGCGCTGTAGGTGTACACCACGTCCCACCCGTTGCGCTCGTTGCGGGCGACCTCGCGGTAGTGGATCTCGTAACGGATCGCTCGGGCCCTCACGAACTCGGCTTCGAGGTACGTCTTGAGCCCGGCGTAGTCGAGGTCATCGGTGGCATCCACGTTGCCGCCGTCCTCGTAATAATCGGCGTGCGCGAGGCTCAGCAGCTTGTCGATGTCGCGGTGCTCCACCGCGTGCCGGTAGACCTCACAGAACTCGACGAGCCGCCGGTTCTCCTCCGTGTCCTCGATTTCCGTGTTGGGGATCAGCTGCTGCGTGCAACCCAACAAACACGCGGCGAGGGCTGCCGGCACGAAGCCTTCCCAGCGCACGAAGGACCATTTAGCAAAACGCATACGGGGCTGGTTGTTCATCGATCACGTCCGGGCAGAGTCACAAAAGCCGGTAGCGAGATCAAAACGCCAATTTTCGTCCAAGCATTCCTCGCGTCACTACCTTTGGCTCGTTGGCCTGCGGAGCAGCTCACGCACTCACAGTCCGAGCCGGGTGCGCTGTTCTTTCACAATCTGTCGAACGAGGTCAATCTGAGCCACGGAGTCCGCTTCCGCGCGGTAACCCAGGACCAGCCGATGACGCAGGGCAGGGCCCGCCACGGACAATATGTCATCGACGTCTGCGACCGGGTCTCCGCGCAGCAGGGCACGTGCTTTGGCGGCCATCACCAGAGCCTGCGTGCCGCGTGGACCGGCGCCGTAACGCACGTACTGGCGCACCTCGGCGCTGGCGGTGCTGCTCGACGGGCGGGAGGCTCGGGCGAGCGCGACAGCCAGATCTACCGCCTCGTCCGTGGCGGGGATCTGTGGGACCAGGTCACCAAAGGCACGCACGTCTGCCGGAGCGATCACCGTCTCCAGCTCGGGGACCTCGGCGCTGGTCGTGCGCCGTGCGATCAGCCGCTCTTCATCCTCGCTCGGATAATCGATGTGGATTTCGAGGAGAAAGCGGTCCAGCTGCGCCTCGGGCAGCGGGTAAGTCCCCTCCTGCTCGATCGGGTTCCGGGTGGCGAACACCTGAAATGGGCTGGGCAGGGCGTGCGTCTCGCCACCGACCGTCACGCAGCGCTCCTGCATGGCTTGCAGCAGCGCTGCCTGGGTCTTGGGCGGGGTTCGGTTGATCTCGTCTGCCAGGATCAGATTCTTGAAAATCGGACCCGGCATGAAGGTGAGCTGACGTTGTACACGACCGCCGTGCTCGACCTCGTTCATGACATCGGTGCCGGTGATGTCCGCGGGTAGGAGATCCGGAGTGAACTGAACCCGCCCGAAGGATAGCCCGAGGCAACGCGCCATCGAACCGACGAGCAAGGTCTTGGCCAAGCCGGGCACGCCCACGAGCAGCGCATGCCCGCGCGCCAGGAGCGCAACGAGCATGTTGTCGACGACCTGGTCTTGACCGATGACGACGCGCGAGACCTGCTGCTTCAGCCGCGTGCACGCAGCGGAACACGCTTGCAACAGCTCGACGGCGGCCTCCGGCTTGTTCGGCAAACTGCTGACGCTCACGAGGCTGTAATCCGTGCTGGCCGCCGGGGGCGGGCGCGATGGGTCGAGAGAAATTCCCCCCGACGCTGAAGCTCCTCACACGGCTGGCGAGAGCAGCCCCGCGCGAGCTTCCGGATTTCCTCGGTAAGCGGGTGACGGCCATAACGTCGTTGCATTCGAGACCCGTATACGACAAACCCGCGGTCGAGTCGGCGGAATCTGACAACCCGGCGTCGCGTGTAACAGCCGCTTTTTCGAGTCAACCACGGCGCCGGCGCGCCCCGACTCATCCGCAATGCCGGCCGCGCGGCAGGCAGGGCCGCCGAAGGCGAAGTTTTTGGGGTCATGAAGCTCGGATTCAGGCAGCTGCTTTTCGGAATCTTGCTGGGCGTGCTGCTCTACGGCGTCGTCGTTGCATATGCGGGCTACCAGCAGATGCGGGCGGTGCTCGGGGGGTTCGAGTGGTCCGCATTCGCCGCGGCGCTCGGCCTGGCATCGACGAACTACGTCCTTCGTTTCGGCAAGTGGCAGTACTACCTGCGCCGCCTGGGTGTGGCGCACGTGCCACGCCTTCACAGCGCGCTGATATTTCTGTCCGGGTTCGTGTTGACGGTGACGCCCGGCAAGCTGGGCGAGGTGTTCAAGAGCGCGGTCCTGGCGCGCACGCACGGCGTGCCCGTCGAGCGCACGGCGCCGATCATCGTCGCCGAGCGGCTCACCGACGTCATCGCCATCGTGCTGCTGGTCGTGATCGGTAGCGTCGGATTCGAGGGTGGGCTGTACTGGGCCGTGCTCGGCGCGGCGGCAGTCCTGCTCGGGCTGTTCGCAATCGTGTGGGAGCCACCCGTACGAGCGGCGCTCGGCGCGCTCGGCAGGAGCCGGCGCTTCGAAGCGCTCACGCCGCGCTTGAGCCGGGCATACGACAGTTTGCGTGTCGTCGCCTCGCCGAGTGCACTCGCGTGGCCGGTGCTGCTGTCGTTCGTGGGCTGGGGCCTGGAGGGCATCGCCCTACACCTTTTGCTCGCCGGCTTTGATCAGCACCCGGCCCTCACGTTCAGCCTCTTCTTCTACGCGACCGCCACTCTGGCGGGGGCGCTCGTGCCGGTGCCCGGCGGGCTCGGCGTGACGGAGGCGGTGATCCACGAGCAACTCGTGCACGTCGCTGCTACTCCGGAGGGCATCGCCACTGCGTGTATGTTGCTGATTCGCCTGGCCACCCTGTGGTGGGCCGTGCTGGTTGGCTTCATCGCGCTCGGGTGCCTGCGGCTCAGGTTTCCGCGTGAGCTCGGTGCGGCGGCAGCGCAAGGCGCGGCGGCTACCCAGGACACGCCTCCCCCGGCGCGTCTGGTGCCCAGCAGTGACGAAGCCGCGCCGCCCGTCAGCCGTCGAGCTTGAGCACCGCCAGGAAGGCCTCCTGGGGCACGTCGACGCGGCCAACGCTCTTCATGCGCTTCTTGCCCTCTTTCTGCTTCTCGAGCAGCTTCCGCTTGCGCGAGATGTCGCCGCCGTAACACTTCGCGGTCACGTCCTTGCGCATCGCACGCACGGTCTCGCGGCTGATGATCTTCGACCCCAGAGCGGCCTGAATCGCCACCTCGTACTGCTGCCGTGGCACGAGCTCCTTGAGCTTCGATGCCAGTGCGCGCCCACGGCTGAATGCCGCCGAGCGGTGAACGATGATGCTCAGAGCGTCCAGTGGCTCGCCGTTGACCAGCATGTCGAGCTTCACCAGGTCGTCCCTGTGGTAACCGATGAGCTCGTAGTCGAGGCTCGCGTAACCGCGCGAGACGTTCTTGAGCTTATCGTGGAAGTCGAGCACCACCTCGCCGAGCGGAAGCTCATAACTGACGACGACGTGGTCCTTGGTCGGATAATCGATGCCGAGCTGCTTGCCACGCCGGTCTTCACATAATCCGACCACGGCTCCGACGTATTCGGCCGGCACGTGCACGGTGACCTTCATGATCGGCTCCTCGATGAAGTCGATGTCCCCAGGGCTGGGCATCTTCGAGGGATTGTCGACGCGGAGGCGGTCCCCTGTCTTGTTGGTGGCGAAATACACCACGCTCGGTGCCGTGGTGATCAGGTCCTGCGAGTACTCGCGCTCCAGCCGCTCCTGGATGATTTCCATGTGCAGCAAGCCGAGAAAGCCACAACGAAAGCCAAACCCCAGGGCGTCGGACGTATCCGGCTCGAACTGGAAGGAGGCGTCGTTGAGGTGCAGCTTGCCGAGTGCGTCCCGCAACTCTTCGTACTGGGCGGAGTCCGTCGGGAAGAAGCCCGCAAACACCATCGGCTTCACTTCCTTGAAGCCAGGAAGTGGCTCGGTGGCGGGGTTGACCGCCGTGGTCACCGTGTCGCCGATCTTGGTGTCCTCGACGCTCTTCATGTTGCCGGCCAAGAACCCGACTTCGCCTGGCCCGAGCTCGGTGATGCGGGTCGGGTGGGGTGTAAAGCAGCCCATCTCCGTTACTTCGTAGACCCGACCCGTCGAAAACAGGCGGATCTTGTCACCCAGCCGCAGCGTCCCGTCGAACACTCGAACCATCACCATCGCGCCGCGGTAGCTGTCGTACCAGCTGTCGAAGATCAGCGCGCGCAGGCGCGCGTTCGGGTCTCCCTTGGGAGGCCGGATGCGCGTCACCACGGCCTCGAGCAACTCGTCCACGCCCAGCCCGGTCTTGCCGCTGGTCATGATCGCCCCGCTGCAGTCGAGACCGATCACCTCCTCCACCATCTCGGCCATGCCATCGACGTCCGCCGACGGCAGGTCCACCTTGTTGATCACCGGGATGATCTCGAGATCCTTCTCGAGGGCCAGGTAGGTGTTGGCCACGGTCTGCGCCTGTACGCCCTGGGTGGCGTCCACCACCAGCAGCGCGCCTTCACACGCCGCCAGGCTGTTACTCACCTCATAGGTGAAGTCGACATGGCCCGGGGTATCGATCAGCTGGAGTTGATAGAGCTGACCGTCTCGCGCCTTGTAGGGTAGGCGGACGCTTTGCGCCTTGATGGTGATACCGCGCTCGCGCTCGATATCCATCTTGTCGAGGAACTGAGCTCGTTGTTCACGAGCCGTAACCGCCCCGGTCATCTCGAGGATCCGGTCAGCGAGCGTGCTCTTCCCGTGATCGACGTGTGCGATGATCGAGAAGTTTCTGATGAGAGCGGGGTCGATAGCCATCCGGATTCAGTGTGAAAGACTGCGCGCGAGTTAGCACGACTCTCGGTCGAACGTGGCGGCAATACGTAGTCCACGGCGTGTCGGCAGCGCCGGGGACCCGATCTGTGCGTCTCTGCCGTCTAGAGGTGACCTCGAGAACCGGGCCAACCGCGTCATCGACCG
>WUUC01111481.1_pt1 | contig 15751 bp, 12 predicted proteins | sample 6278441 | NCBI WGS metagenome assembly WUUC01 (sample SAMN13675441, study PRJNA597444) | soil metagenome | isolation source: soil | place: USA: Washington | collected 2017-10
AGGAGAAGCCGGACGGCTACCCGAACGCCGACCTGTACCAGATGCTGGCCTACTGCACCGCGCTCGGACTTCGCCGCGGCCACCTCGTCTACGCCAAGGGCAACGGCCTGCCCGCCCGGCATGTCGTGCGCCGTGCCGGGGTGGAGATCGTCTGTCACGCGCTGGACCTGACGTTGCGGCCGGCGGAACTGCTGGACCTCGTCGACCGATTGGCGATGGAACTCACCGGGAACGAGTAACGGAGGAGAAGTGCCGACACTGGGGATCGCGCGGGAGTTCCTGCGTGAGTTCGGGAAACTTCAACGGCCCGTGCAGGACAAGGTGTACGAGACGTTCGCCAGGTTCGAGGAGGCCACGTTCGCGGGCATCCATCTGGAAGCCATCCGCAACGTCCGCGATCCGCGGCTTCGGTCCATCCGGATCGACCAGCTCTGGCGCGGCATCGTTCTCGCACCGACCTCCGGGGACGCGTATGTGCTGCTTCGCGTCCTCCCACACGACGACGCGTACCAGTGGGCGCAGCGCAAGACCGCGAGTGTCAACCGGGCCACCGGCGGCATCGAGATCCGTGACGTGGTCTCCATGGAGAATCGCCTGCCGCGTCTGGAGGAACAGGCGGCGGCCACCAACCAACGCCTGCTCGGCGGGATCGGTGACGCCGACCTGCGGCGCCTCGGCATCGACGACCAGGTGCTCGCGTTCGCCCGCACCCTCACCGACCACGACCAGCTCGAGGCGGCCCGCACCATGCTGCCGGAACCCCAGTACGACGCCCTGGTCGGCCTCGCCGTCGGCATGAGCCCGGAAGAGGTGTGGGCCGAGATCGCCGACACGCTCGAGCCCGGCGACTACGACCCGGACGACGTGACCGCCGCTCTCGCGCGGTCGTCGAAGCAGGTCGTCCTCGTCAGTGGGCCGGACGAGCTGATGGAGGTGTTCAGCTACCCGTTCGACCTGTGGCGGGTCTATCTGCACCCGGTGCAGCACCGTGTCGCGTACGGCGACTTCTCCGGGCCCGTGCGGATCACCGGCGGACCCGGCACCGGCAAGACCGTCGCCGTGCTGCACCGGGCGAAGCACCTCGCCGAGCGGTGCACCCGCGACCGGTCCGTGCTCGTGACCACCTTCACCAAGACCCTGACCGGCTCGCTGGATGACCAGCTGCACACCCTTGTCGAGGACGATGCCGTGTTGCGCCGCATCGACGTGCGGCACGTGGACCAGATCGCCAACCAGGTCGTCACCGCGGCACACGGGCGGATCGGCATCCTCTCGAGCGACGAACAGCGCCAGGTGTGGCGGAAGGTGATCGGGGCGACCGGAGCCGGGTTCACCGACACGTTCCTGGCGCAGGAGTGGCGGGACGTCGTGCTCGCACAACAGATCGTCGACCTCGACGGCTACCTGGCCGCCCGACGCAGGGGGCGGGGCCGTCAGCTGGGGCCTCGCCAGAAAGAGCAGGTCTGGGCGGCGATGTCGGGGTTCGTCGACGAGTTGCGACGCCGTGACCGCTGGACGTACGAGACGGTGTGCGTGGAAGCCGCCCGTCTGCTGGCCAAGCGTTCCGACAAGCCGTACCAGCACGTCGTCGTCGACGAGGGGCAGGATCTCGGTCCGTGGGGATGGCGCCTGCTCCGCGCGGCGGTGACCGAGTCCGGCAACGACCTGTTCATCGCCGCGGACGCCCACCAGCGCGTCTACGGTCACCGGGTCTCTCTCCGACAACTCGGGATCAACATCACCGGCAGGTCGGCGCGGCTGACGTTGAACTACCGCACCACGGCGGAGATCCTCGGGTGGAGCATCGGTCTTCTGCGCGGGCAGGAGATCGACGCCCTGAACGAGGACCTCGACACACTCGCGGGCTGTCGCTCGGACGTGCACGGCGAACCGCCGGCCCTGCGACCCGCGATGAGTGAACGGGAGGAGCTGCAGGCACTCGTCAGGGACGTGCGTGACTGGCTTGCCGCGGGCGTCGAGCCGGATCAGATCGGCGTGGCGGCGCGCACGTGGAGTCAGGTGGATGCCGCGCTGTCGGTGCTGGACAAGGCCGGTGTGCCGACGATGTCTCTCGCCAGGTCGAAGCCGGTCGACGGGCGGGTGGCGGGGGCGACGATGCACGCGATGAAGGGGCTGGAGTTCCGGTCCGTCGCCGTGGTCGGGCTCGGCAAGGAGTCGATGCCGTCGCCTCGCGCGGTCACGCCGGTCGAGGAGGATCCGGTCGCCCACGAACTGGACCTTCAGCAGGAACGCTGCCTGCTGTTCGTCGCCTGCACCCGGGCCCGGGAGACGTTGCGGCTGTCGTGGCCCGGCGTCCCGAGCACGCTCCTGCCGCAGACCTGACGGGGAACTATGCGATGACGTGACGCAGCAGAGCCGTCAGACCGGGGCGCGGGAACTCCAGCGCCGCCACGTCGGGGGCCTTGCTGTCGCGTAACGCGCACCTGTCGGCGGGCAGTAGCGCGGCTTCGACGCAGTTCCCACCACCGGTGCCGCCGCTACCGGAGAAGCTGCTCCTGCGCCATGCCAAGTCACGCGCGCTCGTCATGGAGGTCCTTCCTGTCGTCGGCCTCCAGTCTCCCCGGCTGCCTTTATCGCGTCCAGTGACTTGGTCGGCGACAGCGCACGTTGAGTCAGGATGCCCCACCGTTGCAGCAGTTCACGCACGTGACCGCGATCTTCGATGTACATCGAGCCACCCTGGCCCTCCGCATAGCCAACGTCGGGGATCGGCTCCGGCAGGGTCAAGATCGAGAACGGACCGTCCACAGCTGGTGTTGCGCCTGCCGAGCGCGGCAGCACCTGCACCGTGGTGATGTGCTCTGACTCGGCGGCGTCCACCAGCCTGGCGAGCTGGCCGCGCATCACCGACGGTGTCCCGATCGGCCTCGTCAGCACCGTCTCATCCAGGATCACGTGGTAGCGCAACGGCTGCGGACGGTTCAGTACCCGCTGGCGTGCCATCCGCGCCAGCACCCGGCGTTCGACCACCTCGAAGTCCAGACCTGGGTTCGCGCCGGTCACCAGCGCTCGCGTGTAGTCCGGAGTCTGCAACAGGCCCGGCACCACGATCGTCTCCAGCTGCCGGACAGCGAGCAGTGCGGCCTCGACGTTGAGCAGCTCGTGGAAGTCCGCCGGCAGGTCCTTGCGCAGCGCCAGCCAGTAGCCGCGTTCACCGGCCCGCTCCGACAGCCCGAGAACCCACTCGCGGGTGTTCGCGTCGGTCACCTCGTAGGCGTCGAGCATCCGCTCCACGTCGAACGACTTCACGCCCTGCTGCCGGTTCTCGATCCGGCTGATCTTCGACGACCAACTCCTCGCGGAGATGGTCGACGCGGCGGCACCACGGCTGTTCGCCGTGGTCTACGAGCTGGACGACCGGGCGGACGGACACGTCGCGGCGTGGGGCATGGCGTTCGCGGACCGGGCGGACGTGGTGCACAGTGACGGCGGTTCGTGGCTGAGTGTCAGCTCGCCGGACCGCGCCTGCCGGTTGCTCGGCCACGGGCCGGACGTCACCGCGCGCCTGGTCTGGGTCACGCGGCCGACCCCGGAGTGACGGCATGTCGGCACCGGTGTGGGGCCGCACGGTCCTCGAACCCGACCGCGGCCATGTCCGCGAACCCGGTCGTCACTGGCTCGACGCCTCAGTGGTGGGTTTCGCGCTCTGTGGGGCGTGGCTGGTCGCGGACCTGCCCGACCAGCACGATCCGTTCCCTCGATGCTCGGCATGCGTGGCACTACTGGCCGAGCGCCGGTCATGACCGAGCCGGTGTGGCTGCGCGGCTACTTCACCGATCGCCTGCACGCCGTGACCCGCAGGGCCGACCGCATGGTGTTCCACGAGGTGGCCATCGTCTGGTCGGTGTGCGGGCGGGCCACGGTCCTCGAATTCCCCGCGCACGACCGGATCGAGCTGTGTGACCGATGCGTGCGCCTGGCGGGCCCGCCACCCGTCTCAGGCCTGCAGTGACCGTTCCATTCGCGTCAGGTGCCGAACCAGGTCGTCGCGGCCGGCCGGCTCCATCCGCACCTGGTCGTCCCCCCTCATCCCAACGAGACGAAGCGTCCTTCACTGGTGTCGGTGTAGCGCAGTGGCTGCGGGGCGCGGTGGCGGCGACCCCAGTCGACGCGCCGCGCGACGGACAGCTCGCCGAACCCGGTGACCGGCAGTTCGGTCAGTCGCCGCGCGGCCGACACAACACGGCAAGCGACGAGGCCACCTCACATCCGAGATTGCCCGACCAATCCCGCCAGCCGAGCGTGGTCAGCCGCTCCCGCGACTCCCGACGCGGCACGTCGTGCTCCTCCGACGGCAGCCACCTGGCTCCCCGGCGCGAGTGTCCTGATGCAGCTCACCGAGACCGGCATCGACGACCAGCCGCGCCAGCAGGTGCCCCGAAACCGTCGTCGGCGCGGGCAGACACCACCGCGCACTCCCCTCGATCGTCTCGGGCAGTGATTCGTCGTCCTCGGCTCCGATCGACGACCGCGCGGTCGACACATCCGTGTCGAACAGGTCGTCCGGGTCGCCACCCTCCAGATATCCCGGACGCGGCCGCTCAGTGTCCTCGCTGTCCCGGCCTCGTCCGGCGCCCACGGCATCGCGCCCAGTCCGGTGCCGGGTCCGGGCGCGCCAGGGGCCGTGTGTGGCACCGCTGTCGCACAGGGTGTCGAACCATGGGGCTCGGCGCTCCCACCAGGGCCGGGATCAGCTCACGATGCCGTCCCACTCAGGCAGGAGATCGGGCAGTTCCTCGCGCGGCAGGTCTATGCCGAATCCTGCGCATCGGTCCATTAGGCTCGCGGCGCGCTCGGCAGCGTAGTCCGGGGAGTACTCCAGCAGCGTTTCGCCGCTCTCGTCGCGACACTCGTACAAGCCCAGCAGGATTCCCACCGCGAGTTCGGTGGCAGCGGCGGCGAGACCGAGTGCTACGCGACGTTCCAGATCGTGCAGAAAGGGCTCCAGGGCCTGGTCCAAGATCTCGTCCGCGGCCTCGACCTCATGGACATAACCCTGACCCGGCCGATATCCGGCGTGTCCGTTGAGTTCCTCGATGTCCAGGCCACGCAACGTGCCGGCGAGGTGGTCGGCCACCGCTGTGCGGTCTTCTGTCGCGATGAGGCGGGCTGCGTGGGTTTCGACGATTTCCCGAAGGTCGGGTCGAGCGTTGAGCAGCTCGTCGAGCACGGTGGCCTTCTCGCCCGCGGAAAGTGTCGCCAGAGCCGATGTCGGACGGTTCACGCTGGCCGAGCACCTCCATTACCTTGCCGTCGGGTTGCCTGTTTCAGGTCACTGGCGTGTGTATCTCACCCGGAACACCCTAGAGCGGGCCGACAAGGTGGTCACGATGACCGTGCGTCTACTGCCACCGCACACACGCCCACCAGCCCTGGCCTGGGTTGGGGAGTCGGCGCGTTCCTGTCGGTGCCTACCGCTAACTTTGCCGCATGTTGCCTCTTGGCCTGCAGAACCTTGATCTCGCCGAACTCGAGGACGCCGCCGGCGCCACCTCGTACGCGAGGGGGGTCCGCTACGCGCGGCAGCGCGCCGTCATCGAATTTCGGTGGGAGCCGACACACAACGTCCTGCACGGTACCGTCCGGGGAAACGGCGACTGTTACGAGACGTCGGCGTCCTTCTTCGCCGACGAATCGGACCTCGAGTTCGAGCTCGGTGCATGCAGCTGCCCGGTCGGATACAACTGTAAGCACGTCGTGGCCCTGGTGCTCACCGCGATGGACGCCAAGCCGACCAAGCTCGCGCGCAGCAGAGGTGTGCGCGTCCCGACCTGGGAGGAGTCTCTCGGAGCGCTGCTCGACTCCCGGTCGGACGGTATCCCCGACCGCGCCGGCGACACGCCGTTGGCCATCGAGCTGACGCTGGCGCCGGGTGCGCCGCAACGGGTGCGGCCCGGTTCAGCCACGTCCGGGTCGGTGCTGCGGGTGCTCGCCCGCCTGGTGCGGCCCGGCAGGAACACCTGGGTGAACTCCGGGCTCAGCTGGAGCAGGCTGAGCTCCCCGCAGTACTACTTCGCCGACTACCTCCCCACGCACGTCGATCTGCTGCAGGAGCTGTACGCGCTGTACCGCTCGCGCGGCAACCACTCCGGCTACTACTCGCGTGACGAGAAGTCGATCGATCTGTCCTCGTTCGACAGTCCCAGGCTGTGGTCCGTGCTGGACGAGGCCGCGGCGATCGGACTACGACTGGTACACGGCAGGAAACGGCTGGGCGCGGTGGACCGGCACGGCTCCGCCCGTCTCCTGCTGGATATCACCGGTGACGGGGCGCTGGTGGTCAGTCCGGTTCTTCAGGTGGAAGGGTCGGCGGTGGACGCGGCGCCGGTCGAGTTCATCGGAGCCGACGGCCACGGCGTCGTCTACGTGGATCGCGCGGAGCTGCGGCGTACCCCTGATCACAACGACTGGCATCTCCGGCTCGCGCAGCTGGCCGAGCCGGTGTCGCCACGGCTGCGACGGATGGCAATCGAGAACCAGCGACTGGAGGTGCCCTCAGCGGAGCAGGCCCGGTTCCGCGACGAGTTCTACCCGCGGCTGCGGCACCTCGCCCCGGTGATCTCGTCCGACGAGTCGTTCACGCCGCCGGCCATCTCGGCGCCCACCCTCGTGCTGCGCGCATCCTACGGCGGCGAACACCGCGTCGACCTCGACTGGGAATGGTCCTACCAGGTCGGTGACACGTCACTGAGGGAACCGCTGCACCAGGCCGACGACGGGTCCGGCAACGGATACCGGGACGTGCGAGCCGAGCGGGCGGTCCTTGCGGAGTTCGATGGCTTGCTCCAGCGGTTCGGGCTGCTCTCCACCGACCCGGCGCCGGTCCTGGCCCCGCACGCGGAGCTCCGCGGCATCGACACCATGCGGTTCACCACCGAGGCCCTGCCACTGCTGGCGGACCAGCCGGGCGTCGCCGTGGAGGTCGGCGGAGCCCGGGCCGACTATCGCGAGGCAGGCGACTCGCTCACCATCGGCGTGTCGACCGACGAGGTGACGGGCGACACGGACTGGTTCGATCTCGGTGTCACCATCACCGTCGAAGGGCGGGAAGTTCCGTTCACCGAGGTGTTCCTGGCGCTGGCCAGAGGAGAAACGCACATGCTGCTCACCGATGGGGCCTACTTCTCCCTCGAGAAGCCCGAACTGCGGACGCTGCGCGGACTGATCGAGGAGGCTCGCGCACTGCGGGAGTCGTCCGACGGCGCACTCAGAATCAGCCGGTTCCAGGCCGGGCTGTGGGACGAGCTGACCGAACTCGGTGTGGTCAACCGTCAGGCGAAGGCGTGGCAGCGGCAGGTGCGGGGGCTGCTGTCGATCGACTCCATCGACCCGGCACCGGTGCCGCCCACCCTCACCGCACGGCTACGGCCCTACCAACTGGACGGGTACCGCTGGCTCGCGTTCCTGTGGGAGTCCCAGCTCGGCGGCATCCTCGCCGACGACATGGGGCTCGGTAAGACGGTGCAGTCACTGGCGCTGATCTGCCGTGCCAGGCAGGCCGACCCGACCGGCGCCCCGTTCCTCATCGTCGCGCCGACGAGCGTGGTGTCGAACTGGGTCGCCGAGTCAACGCGGTTCGCGCCGAGCCTGAAGGTCGTGTCCATCTCGGACACGCTGGGTCGCCGTGGCCAGTCCCTGGAGGAGATCATCGGCGACGCCGACGTGGTGGTCACCTCGTACACCCTGTTCCGCCTCGACTTCGCCGACTACAGCGACGCGCCGTGGTCCGGGCTGATCCTGGATGAGGCGCAGTTCACCAAGAACCACCAGTCGAAGGTCCACCAGTGCGCGCGACGCCTCCCGGCGCCGTTCAAGATCGCGATCACCGGCACACCGATGGAGAACAACCTGATGGAGCTGTGGTCGCTGCTGTCGATCACCGCACCGGGGCTGTTCCCGAGCCCGGCCCGGTTCCGTGACTACTATGCGCGCCCGATCGAGAAGGAACACGACACCGAGCTCCTCGCACGGCTGCGGCGACGGGTGAGACCACTGATGAAGCGCCGGACCAAGGAACAGGTGGTCGCAGACCTGCCCGCGAAGCAGGAACAGGTGCTGGAGGTCGACCTGGCGCCACGGCACCGGAAGATCTACCAGACCCACCTGCAGCGCGAGCGGCAGAAAGTCCTCGGACTGGTCGACGACATCAACAAGAACCGGTTCACGATCCTGCGGTCGCTGACACTGCTGCGCCAGCTGAGCCTGCACGCCGGCCTCATCGACGACGCGCACGACACCCTTCCGTCCGCCAAGATCGACGCCCTGCTGGAGCAGCTCGGGGACGTGATCGACGGCGGACACCGGGCACTGGTGTTCAGCCAGTTCACCGGATTCCTCGACAAGGTTCGCACCCGGCTGGACGAGGCGGGCGTCGAGTACTGCTACCTCGACGGCAGGACGCGGAAGCGGGCCGCGGTCCTCGACCGTTTCAAGGACGGGTCGGCTCCGGTGTTCCTGATCAGCCTCAAAGCAGGCGGTTTCGGGCTGAACCTCACCGAGGCGGACTACTGCTTCCTGCTGGACCCGTGGTGGAACCCCGCGACGGAGGCGCAGGCCGTGGACCGCACCCACCGCATCGGCCAGACCCGCAACGTCATGGTGTACCGGCTCATCGCGAAGGACACGATCGAGGAGAAGGTGATGGCCCTGAAGGCGAGAAAGGCCGAGCTGTTCACCAACGTCATGGACGACGGCGACATCTTCGGCACCACACTGGACGCCGACGACATCCGCGGCCTGTTCGAGTGATCGCGGCAGGGCGCATCTCTCACTCGGTCGTGTCCGTCCGTGACGAGCGGAAGGCCGGCCTTCCGCTCGTCACCCGTCGTGACGGAGAGACGGTCAGAGCGGTGATCCGTTGTTCATCGCTCCTACCTTCGCACCGTTGGTGTTCGGGGTGGATGTGCGGGAGTTCTGTAGACGCCGGGCCAGTTCGCCGACTCGGCGTTCCAGTTCCACGTCCAACTCCGCCTGGTGCCAGCGTTCGTCGTGTTGGCTTCTCGACCGCCGCATGTTCTCCTTCGTCTGGGTCTCCTCCTGGCTGGACTGCAGGTCGCCGAGGATTGCCGCCTTGGTCGTCTTCACGCTCTGTTCGAACACCTCGCGTGCGGCCTCGACCCGGCAGTCGACCAGTTCCTCGTACTTGGTCACGCCGCCGAGGAACTTGACCAGTACCGGCAGGCAGTCGATCGCGATGAAGAACAGTCGGATGAACCACGTCGCGGTGAACAGGAAAGGGTTCCCCGCCGTCAGTTCGTCCAGCGCGGAGAAGCGTTCCAGCAGACCGATCGGTCCCTGGTTGGCGCGGCGCTCGGCCACCTTCTTCTGCACCTCGGCGTCACGACGAGACTGGTAGTCACGCTGCGTGTCGTTCAGCTCGGTCTGCAGGGCCGACACTTGTGTGGACAGTTCGTCGAGTCGCGTGGTCTGCGGTGCGATGGGGTTCGTCCGTCGGTACTCCGCGGCCTCTTGCTCTCGCGCGACACATTCCGGGCCGCGACCCGGCTTGCCCGTGGTTCCCGGACCGGCCGTGCCTGCGCACTCGTTGCCGGCCAGCACGTCGCGTCGCGCCTGCTCCTGCCGATCGGTCGCGATGCTCGCGCGCAGGGTGGCCGCCTCCTGCTGACGGGCCGCCAGCTCCTGACTCATCGCCGCGTAGGCGGCCTGCAGGTTCAGCCTGTGGTCGCCACAGCCCGGACCGCTCGCCGCCGCTCGGGTGTCGTCGTCCGCGGTCGGATCCGGGTTGCAACGCAGCAGCGTGCTCTCCAGCGATCGCAGGTCTGCCTGGCGCTCGTCCTTGATGTGCTTCTCGATCGCCGACTCGAACACCTTCAGCACGAGCGGCTCGGCGATCACGCACCCGAACAGGAATGCCAGAACCATTCGCGGCAGGAAGACCGACGCGCGGCGCCGCCACCGGGTGCCCGACGACGTCGAAACCAACCAGCGGTCCAGATTGCACACGAAGACGCCCCACACCAGTGCGGGCAGGAGGACGAGGACGTGGAACCCACCGCGAACCTCGCTGAGGGCGGTCGTCATCGACAACGTCGCGATCGTGGCGGTACCGAGCACGACGCCACCGAGTGCGGTGTACTTGGCCCGTTCCGTCGGGACCCAGGCCATGAGCCCCTCGTCGACCGCGGCCAGCCAGCGCAGCATCCGGCCGGCCCGCGCGGCTCTGGTCGTGGCGTCGGCAGACCTGGCAGGGAGCACCGGCACCCGCCCGAGGCCCGAGACGCCGGCCGCGGCGTTCCTGTCGGGCTCCGCTCCCGGGTCAGGCCCTGTCGCCATGGTCGTCCTTCTCGCCGTTGCCCACCATCGGCCGGTTCTGCTGGGCGCCGTCAGCCAACTGCTGCGACGTCGGACTCGACCCGAGGATCTGGTCGAAGACGGAGTCGACGATGCGTTGCGCGTCGACCGCGACAGTGTCCTGGTAGGCCTCGGGCAACGACTTCCACAGCTCGATGAGCTCGTGGCGCTTGTTCTGCATGACCTCGTACTCGCGCTGAGTCGCCTGGTTGAGGTCCAGCTCACCACGCGCGGCGGCCAGACCGGCGACGGCCGTCGCGCCGCCCTCGAAGTACTCCCGCATGCGACCGGCGTTCCGGTCCTCCCCATCGTGCACGAGGCCTTCGTGGTCCTGCCGCCAGCGCTCGTCCCGCATCCGCCGGACGTGGTCGGCGAGGTCCCGCGGCGTCACGACGCGCATGTTGAGGAGCTCCACCTTCATGCCGACGATACGCGGCGCCCGCAAACGGTAGTAGGCCTCGATCCGCGAGGTGATCTCGAGCCGGACATCGTTGATCTGCCGGATGGAGCGCGTCGTGGCCAGCTGGACGAGCGCCGGGTCCTGCCGAAGGTAGTGCCGGAGTGTGCCGGTCAGGTCACGCAGGCCCGCGGCGGCCACCTGTTCCGGCTCGACGACCGCGCAGTAGAAGTCGACGAGCACGATGAACTCGTCCGACGGGTCGGACGAGGGGAGGTTCAACTGAACCGTGAGCGTCTGGGGCCGGACGTCGACGAGACTGACCGAGACGGCGTTGACCACCAGGTCCTCGCGGCCCGCCAGGTGCCGTCGCTCGGTGAAGGCCAGGTATCCGGAGCCGACCTCGAACACGAGCACGGTGCCGGGCTGCTGCTTGGGCAGTTCGGTCAGGTCACGGCTCCTGCTGATCACGCGTCGACCTGCGCGGGCCAGCGGTCGCTCTTCCAGTACGGGGTACGGCGAACTCTGTGTCATGGTGTTCAACTCCGGAGAGACGTGGTTGTCCTGGGGTGGGTCGAGCCGTCGATGGCGGAGATCAGCGCGGCCACGAGTTCCTTCGACGGCCGTCGTTCGGTCGCTTCCCGGCTCGCCTCGCGCATCAGCTCCGCGGTGCGCAGTGCGCGATGCGCGGGCGACATGGCAGCACGGACGGCGTCGCCCAGCCGGGCGACGGCCTCCGCCGCCGACGGATTGTGTTCCAGCGCGTGCAACAGGCCCAGCAGCCCACGTCGCGCGGCCGGGGCGTGCGGAGCACTGCACAGCACGTCCGCCCACATCGTCCCGAGCATGTCGATGTTCTCGGGCTGGCCGAGCACGATTTTCGTGGCCGCCGGCTCCTGTCGATCGGTGTACTGAGCGCACAACACGTCGACCACCAGCCAGCGCGCCGCCAGGACGATCCGGTAGCTCCAGCCCTGCTCGAACGCCTCCTGGTCGTCGTCAGGCTGTTCCGAGCGCGTTCCGTCCTCACGCAACCGGTCCGACACGTAGGTGTCGATGATCGGTTCACTGTCCTGTGGCGAGGTACTCACCGCCCCTGGCCACCGCCGCTTGCCCCCCGCGGTCACCGCTCGCACCAGCTCGGCGTACACGGTGGCGAGGACACCCGCCGTGCTCTCCGAACCATCGTCGACAGCGACGCTGAAGAGCAGTGCGACGGACAGCCGCGCGATCCTGCTGATCCGCTGCCCCCTCATTGCCAGGAAGCACAGGCGCTGCAACGCTTCCCCCGGATAACGAACTCCGAGCGGGCCACCGAGCGCAAGCGCGGAGGTCACCGCCCTGTGCAGCCCCCGGTCCTGTCCCCACCCCATCGCGGTCCGCAGTGCGGTCGGCGCCAGCTCGTCATCGACACTCATGAACCACAGCACCATGGCCGCCGTTGTGCGCTCCGCGGCGACGCCGTCCGCCCACTTGTCGAGGAAGCCCCGGTAGACGAAGGAGAAGTCGGAACGTGCCAACATCGCGAGGCCCTCGGCGAGGTTGACCTGGATGTCCGTCGTCGGGCCTGCCGCGCACAGCTCCTGGAGCCAGCTACGCACCGGTTCCCACAGCTGGTAGCCGTAGCACTGGTGCAACGTGCTGAGTACGACCGGCCGCATCTCCCTGGTGCGGAACTGGACCCGCCTGCCGGTCAGCCAGTCCTGCCCGGCCTCGTCGTCGTACTCGCTGACCACCAACGGATGGTCCCGATCGCGCTTCCGGATCTGGTCCCTCTCCGGCGCGACGTAGGGTGCGGCTTCTCGCTCGCCAGGACGAGGTTCGGCGTGGCGCAACAATCCCTCGGTCAGTGCGTCATGCGCCGGCTCCGTCAGGCTCCCGTTGAGGGCGAGCACCGTCACGGCGAGGAGGTCGCGCTTGGGGATCTCCCTCGTGAACCACTCCTCGACCTGTGCCGCCGACTGGTCGCGCATCGCCTCCACGGCCGCGTCCGGGTCCTCGCCCAGCCGCCGCGCGAGCTTGACCACCTCCCGGGGGCTGGGCTGCCTGGCCACGTGCTGCTCGGCCAGGTCCCGGACATCGGCCGCGATCGTGCTGTTCTCGAGGCACTTGCCGAGCAGCACGACGGGGTCCGGCGCCGTCACCGCCACCGACCGGCTCTCGAGCTGGCGCGTGAGCCCCAGGCTGGTCGTCGTGATAACCAGGTAGGCGTTGTGCTCCACCAGCTTGTCGGTCAACCGTTCGGCGTCGTACACACGAACGCCGGCCTGTGCACCGTCGCCGACGTGGTCCGCGACCAGGTATCCGTGGCGCTCGGCGAACTTCACCGAGGTCGCCAACTGGACCAGCGAGGAGGCAGGCGAGACGCTGACGAGCGTGGCGTCCGCTGGGCAGATCGCCCGCAGCAGACGTAAGGCGCACGCACGTTTGCCGATGCTCTCCGGGCCTGCCAGCACGACGAAGTTGTGTTCGAGCAGCTTGGTGAATGCCTCGTGGTACTGCACGGGTTCCACGAACCACCGGAGTGCGTCGTCGACCGCATCCCGGGAGATCCGTCCAGTGGCACGCCGCGACCCGCCGGCCCCACCGGCGACACCGAAGACCGCGGAGCCCCCGACCGTCACTGGGCCGTGGATGTGTGTGATGGCCGCGGTCATGCCGAGTACGTCGTCGCCGAAGTCGTCGCTGGCGGCTGCCTCGGACGTCTCGTTCGGCTTCGCGTTATCGTTCGGCTTCGCGTTATCGTTCGGCTTCGCGTTATCGTTCGGCTTCGCGGTGTCCTCAGCCGCCGCCGCGCCATCGTGGTCCGACGGCGCCTCCTGCTCCTCGCTCATCGCATACCGCCGTTGTTGATACCGATGACGCCGTTCCCGGCGATGTGCACGTCGCGGGTACTCGTGGTGGTGGTCGATGCTGCAGCGTGAGGGGGTGAGACAGCCGACGGAGCAGGGGCGTCGAGCTCGTCGAGCACCGGTGCCAGCTCCACCACGCGCGTGGTCAGCAGGTCCAGATCGGCGCCGAACCGGAACTGGCTGAACTCGAAGGCCTGTATCAGCGCGATGGCGGAAATGTCCGCGGGCACGTCGTCCTTGGCGATGTGGGTTGCGCTGGCAGGTGTGTCCTTGAGAAGTACTGGGAGCACCGGAATCCCTCGCTGGAAGGCAGTGGCAATCTCGAACCGGACCCAGTCCGATCGCCGCTCGATGAGGCGTTGGTCGCCCTCCGCGGCCGTGATCCAATGCGGACCGATGACGGCCATGAGAAGGTCGGATTTCATGAGCGCCGCGCGGAGTTGGTCCGGGTAGTTGTCGCCCGGGTTCATGGACACGCAGTCGCGGAAAACATGATCAGAACCGAACCGACGCGCCAGGTGATCATGTATCGCGGCCGCTCCCAGCGGGTGGTCCTTGGTGCGGTAGTTGATGAAAACCCCTGCCATGGAACGCTTCTCCTCATCCCTCTCACGCTAGTGATCCACGTGCACACGGCCGTTCCGCACGGCACTGATCTGCCATCCAGCAGTAATCCGGCGGACGCGCGGTCGAACTGGTTCCCCGGCCGAAGCGGCTCGGACGATCAATAAGACGTCACGACAACAAAGTCGACTGTGGCCTCCTGGCGTTACATGATCAAAGCTGTCGCCAGCCCTGGATCAGCTTGCGGCACACACATGGATGACCGATGGATCATTCCTGTATTGACTGGAACACAGGGGATCTGAACCCTGAATTGTCATACCGCATACGACGCGGCGGACACCGACAACCACAAAGGTTCGGGTATCCGAACGGACCGATGCGGAGAGTCGTCATCACCAGCGGTGTCGCGGTGTCCACTACCCGCTACGAGGCCGCCACCAGCGGTCGCCGCCGGGTTCGGGTGCTCGGATAGCGGAGGCGAACGCGGCATCTCCCGTTCCCCATCGTCACGTGAACCGGGGTTTCCCGGCTCGCGTGACGGGGAATGTCTGATGTGTCCCCCGTCCCGGTCGGAAGGTCGTCCATGCCCCTCGTCGGATGGCACGCTTCGCACGAACAGATCGCACCCAGCCGGTTGTTGCGGGACGTTCGCCACGCTGAGGAGGTCGGGTTCCAGGCCGCGTGGTCGTCCGATCACTTCTCGCCCTGGAGCGTGCGTCAGGGGGAGTCCGGGTTCGCCATGGCGTGGCTCGGGGCCGCGCTCGCGTGCACCTCGTTGCCCATCGGGTTCGTCAACGCCCCCGGGCAGCGGTACCACCCGGCGATCGTCGCCCAGGGGGTGGGGACCCTCGCCGAGATGTTCCCCGGGCGGGTGTCCGTCGCGCTGGGGACCGGGGAGTTCTCCAACGAGCACATCACCGGGGACGGGTGGCCGGACAAGCCGACGCGCAACGCGCGGCTGCGGGAGTGCGTCGACGTGATCCGGGCCCTGCTGGCCGGTGAGGAGGTCACCCACCACGGGCTGGTGACCGTCGACCGGGCCCGGTTGTGGACCCTTCCCCCCGAGCCGCCCCGGGTGCTCGCGACCGCGGTCAGTGCGGACACCGCGCGGTGGGCCGGTGAGTGGGCCGAGGGGCTGATCACCATCTGGCAGCCCGCCGAGGCCCTCAAGAAGGTGGTGGACGCCTTCCACGAGGGAGGTGGGGAGGGCAAGCCGCTGGCACTGCAGGTGCACGTGAGCTGGGCGCCGGACGAGGACGAGGCCCTCGAGATCGCCTACGACCAGTGGCGGACGAACGTGTTCGAGGCCCCGCTGTGCTGGGACCTCGCCACCGCCGAGGAGTTCGACCAGGCCGCGAAGCACGTGCGGCCCGAGGACATGCGGGGCAACGTCCTCATCGCGAGCGAACCCGGGCGGTTCGTGGAGTGGTTGCGGGAGGCCGCGGACCTCGGGTTCAGCGAGATCTACATCCACCACGTGGGGCAGGAGCAGCGCCCCTTCCTCGACTGCTTCGGGGAGCACGTCGTGCCGGAGCTGCGGTCATGACCGGCAAGCGGACCGCCACCAGCGACCTGTGGTGGAAGAACGCGGTCATCTACTGCC
>WUUC01088414.1_pt1 | contig 15748 bp, 24 predicted proteins | sample 6278441 | NCBI WGS metagenome assembly WUUC01 (sample SAMN13675441, study PRJNA597444) | soil metagenome | isolation source: soil | place: USA: Washington | collected 2017-10
AGCATGCCTAGTCAAAAAATAGGATCGGAGGGACTAACAGATTCCCAGGAGAGACCGTGACGCTTGTGCCACCGCCAAAATCCTCGTAGTGGTAATTCGCATTTCCGGCAGGGGATGCGCCTACGTAGCTATTCGTACAGTCATGTGGAGTTGGATCGGTCCGTGTAAACTTTAGTTCCCACCCTGTACCAGTATCAGCCCATGCATTCAAGGTTCCACCTGCTAACACTTCGAGACCAATTTTGTGACCATTCGAAATCTCTATTTCAAACACATCACCAAGTTGAACCCCTATACCACCACCTAAATCTTCGATGCTTAACCTGTCAAGGGCGGCGTTCTTTTGCAACCTTAGGTTGTAGCCATTTGCAGATGTCGTCCCAACAGAACCAGATAGAAGGCATGCCCTCAATCGACCACTCGTCGTATCACCGTGGTTCGTCGCATTGGGTAGCGTCACATACACTTCTTGCGTTGCGCCGTACTGGGTGCCCACGTAGCAGTCGAATGTGCCAGTTGACCTCCTCATCGTGTCGCTTATAACTTGGCACGAACCTACCCCTGTAGCGCCGTTTACCCAAATACCAGCGATAGGGTTCTCTGTCACACCACGGTTAAAGTTGTCTAAAACAGAGGTCGTTGGGAAGCCAGAAGTAGGTGGAGGCGGTGGCGGAAACCCACCATACTCATAGGCACCGTAGTCCTTGGCACTACCTACAATCCCCTTGCCACTCTTGTCTGTGGTAGACCACGGAGCAACTGAAACGGCGTTAAAAGCGTTTACTGCATTGACAGTCAAGGTGAAATCACCTGCCGCAGCATCATTGAAATAGGTGCTATTAAAATCTGCCGTCGCCAAGTTATTGGTAACGCCGTTAATGCCAATATTGTTGACCACGGTAACTGGGCAATCAACAACGCCTACAGTGTGGTCGGTTAAGCCCCAAAACGTGTTGTTGTAGACCTCTGCCGCTGGCCCGATATTCCCTGTTTCACAAAACACTGCATCGTCGTTTCCGGTAATCGTATCGAACACATTGTTGTAGATTAAGTTCTTAATGGACGTTGCACTATTTCTAACCGTTACCATCTTGGTGCCAAATGCAGCATCTCTGACGATATTATTGTAGAAATAGGTCTCACTCCCACGCAGATGGATGAGGCCAAGACGTGGAGGCTCTGGGCTCGTTCCATGCGAGGCAGCCGTGGCAGCAGTATGAATCGTGTTCTCAAATATCCACACCTTTTTGCCTGTCTGACTTACCTCAATGGCTGGCCCAGTAAAATCCATAATCGTGTTGCCATAGATCACAACGTTCTCAGCACCAGGTGCCCCAGCTACCTGTGATGAGATTCGAACTGGACGCCCTGAGTGATCGGCCTTGTACCCAGCCCCATCAAAGATATTGTTCCTGATGATTAGGTGCGTATTGATATTGGTGCTACCAAGAACCGCAAAGCAAATATTTGCGCAGTGCTCAAACGTGTTGTTTTCGATGATGTGGTGATGCGCCCCACTGCTATTGTCGATATGCATAGTGGATAAGCTGCCGCCAGGGAAACTCGCATTTGGAAAGCCAGTCTTTGTGTCAAAAAACTTGAGCCCACGAACAGTAATGTAGCTATGGCTAATAAGCATCTGGTCTTGTGCAGACCCAGTGATACTTGCCATCCCTTCGTTTTGTGCCTTGATAACAATATGCCGTCCCTCAAGGCCAGAGCGAACCGTCGCCAGCGTAATTGGATAAGTCCCATTCGTAAAAATGACGGCATCATTTGGCTGTGAGGCATTAATCGCTGTTGTCCAAGAACATGGCGTACCAACGGAGCAAGCATTCCCTCCACCACCTGGGGAAATGAAACGCTGTGTGCCTGTACCTTCCCCCCCAGTAAATAGAGGCGGAGGTGCATGGTCAACAGGGTTAGGAGGTGGGGGCGTGCCATCACATGGGGGGTTGGCACAGCAGTCTACTTCGCATGGCGGAGGCGTCGAGTTCTGAGGGACCATATTGTAGACGTCTAGCTCACCAAGCTCCACATTGATATTGTTGAACGTGTTTAGATAATTGAATCTCAAGTACGGTGTGGTTACTGGACTGGGCAGCTCAAAAAAGCTGTAGCTCCCACCTGTCCCAGTGTTCCCACCATCGGTCGTTACCGTTGTCCATGGGCCATTGGCAGAGGGTCCGCTCTGTAACGTAAATTGCCGTATAGATCCTCTATCTAACGATATCCCCAGCATAGAGAAGTAGCCAAACGTAGCGCTTGCACCATTGTTCACTTCTAGCACAACCCAGCCAGAGGTGTTATTCGGCGTCCAAATAGGGATCTTCTGGCCGTCTGTTAGCCTTCCTACCTGAGCTGCATTTGCCGATGCATTGATAGCTTTGAGCGTTTGTATGTAGACTATTTTAGGGGTCGTTTGAACAATGTTTCTGGCACCCATCTGGTTGCCGTAGGGAGATGACAAGGTGGGCCCACCATTTAAGACTGGGCTGCCTGTGTTATAAAAGACGCCCTCTTGCAAATTGACCAGCCCAGAGTTGCCAACAACTCCATTGGTTTCATAGCCAAAGTTCGACCTAAGCTGTGCTAAAGTCGTATAATCATTATTGTTAGTCGCATTTCTATAAAGAGGCAACCCATTTAGATCGTAGAAATTGCCGTCTAAAACCGTGTTGTCTACGATGTCTCGCTTCTCAAACACAGCCGCATCCCCACGTGCCGTGTTTCGGTGGAACACGTTATTCCTCACATCGACGCAGGCAGTTCTAACACTGCCACTCTGAGGCGATGAAAGATTCTCTCCGATATCAACTGCACTGTTACCAAAGTCTGTTATCGTATTATGCCAGACCCGAACACGGCCATTGTTCTTTGGATCTGTACATGGTAAATGCTTTGGCTTAACTGCTGACAAACAATCGTAGATGTAATTGTTGTAGATGGTGTCACCACCGTTACCACCATTGACAGCAAGGCAGGTGTCTCCGTGATAGAACAGATTACTATCCGCTGTCGACGCATTGCGCATACGTAAATTATTTTTAGAGGCAGAGTGAACGACGTTTCGTCTTATAACACTCCCAGCCGAAAAGAAATACATCGCATAAGCTTCAGCCGTGTTGCCAATTAAATAAATATAATTATCTTCGGCTAAGTGATTATTTCCACGAGCATATATACCGAACTGCCTAACGTGATGAATACGGTTGCGCCTAAATGTCCAACCGTCTTGACCAGTAACCCCTTCAGGTAAACTAATTGCCCTGCCTGTTTGTCCAAATATATCAAAGCCATCTATGGTTACACCAGTCGTGTTGCTGGCCCCATTTACAAACCCATTGACACGAGTATTCCCACCACGAAGCTTGGCCCCATACTGAACAGTGGAGATAAACTCTAGATTGTCTTTACTAATGGTGACGGTTTCGTCGTAGTTGCCAGGCGATACAAGGATTCGGTCGCCTGGTGAGGCGGCATTATGTGCGGCTTGTATGGAGGCGAATTGTGAGGGCACTAGCCTATCAACGGCCCATGCATGTGTAGATAACAAAGCGGTGAATAAGCCGACAATCAAATATTTCATTGAGTTTGCTTTACGATAGGATCTGTAATCTCTCTACTAATATTGAGCTTTTCCTTTTTCCTTGGGTCCCTTTCTTGCTCCCCATCTAAAAACTCAATGTTACCTGTTTGCGGATTACGCCGCCTCTGGAAAGGTGCTACTAGCTTCGCTCTTACTTGAGCCTCGTTGCTTAACACCTGGCAGCTGGAGCCTGACACAGCATCTTCTATTTCTTCCTTGTCCTCTTCCTGCGCATACACGCAGACAACCGCCTGGCCTAATGCATTTTCTTGGCCAGCAACTGGGATCTCAAACCACCTCACATTGTCAAGTAGTCTGATCGCCTCATTGTTGACTAGCGAAAGGTAGATGCCCTCTGGGTCATCATCTTGTGACACATAGGGGCAAAGCAGCCATGTCGTGCATGGTTCTGCCAGTGAAATATTTGGTATGGCTACCAGGACTAGCAAAAACAAAAGCTTAGTCAAACGAACGGTGCCCATATCTTACCTGAAAAACGAAGAAGTGTTGCTGAGACATATTCCCAGAGGTAGTAGCAGTTGCGTCCACCATGCCCCTTAACCAAAGCGTTCTATTGGCTGAGGTCGTACATCCTGCTAGCGGAATATTGTTGGCCGTGGGTTGAATGATCTGCCTGTGCTGAGCCATACTTGCCAGGTTAAAGGACATCACGCCGTTTACGGTCTCAGTTGCGTAAGCGCCTGTCCCACTCGCTGACGTTCCAGTCACACAGTACCCACTCCAATCTAGTTTTATGATACCGCTTGGGGTTGCAGCCGCTGTATGCAGGTACCCATGGATACGTAAATTGACACCATCCCAGGAGTCCTTCATGGGAATCGCAACCACAATTCCCGCTGCATCATTGTCTCCAGGGTTTAGCGTAACAGGGACTCGCTCTGCATTTAAGGTCACATTGAACGAGTGAACAAAGTGCGTTCCATCAGGAGAGAAATTGGCAGGGTATAAGGCAAAGTATCCTTGGTGGGTCGGCGTACATCCAGCTTCAGTCACTGTGCCAAAGTCTTTTACACACTCTATAACTGGTCCGCTCGTCCCAGTGTAAATGAGGAACCCATCGCCACCAGAGTCTAGCAACCTAAGTGCATTAGTTCTTCCGTTTAAACCATCGATTGTTGGGCCAAGGTCAAAGCAGTCATCTAGACCAAAGCATCCGTCTCCGCCTTCACCTGCACCCCTAGCAATTGCAACAATTCCAGTGCCGGTCCCAAGGTAGATAATGCGCTGCACACGATCAATACACACCTGGTCAAAGGCGGTGGCATGCGAGCAGTTGTTAGCAATTTCGATACCACCACTCGGGCTGCTCCCCATTGCAGGCACCCAAACCCCACCTTTTCTAACCAGCGTAAGTATCGTATAGATATTATCGAGCACGTAGGGCTGCCCATCAGGGAATTTGATACTGGCACTGTTGGCAACGGTGATAATGTCACCTACATCAGTCGTAGAAAGCTGCACAACCGCACCGTCAATCGTGCAGTTATTTATGGCGCTCAGCGTATCGGTTGTGCCTGACTGGGGCTGTAGAAGAACCCTCACTGGGTGCCCCGACCTTAGGGTCGAGTCCATTTCGCCCTCTACCGTGGTTGAGTTCTCCTCAAACAAGAGACGCCCTAGCTCATAGGGAAGCAAAAGTGGACGACAACTTATCGATATTCCGTCTGTCACAATCGTGGTTTGTTGCCATGTCTGGCCCGACTTGGGTTGCGCATAAGCACTTGAAACTAAAAGTAATAGGCAGGAGAAAAGGAAGGCAAAGTACCGCATGCATACAACCCCATGGCAGGGCAACAATAAATGCGCTAGGGAGGTATACCAGTAGATACATGCCGCAGATAGGCTCTACAACCGACTGACTTAGAGGAGGGTCGCCTAAAAAATGACTGGCAAACGCCGCTAGCGCCTATTCATAGTATACACAAAATGAGTAATACGTTTCAATAGTCTTAGGCTATGGTTAACGTCGGCCGTTGACTTGGTGGGAGGTGGATGGTAGGATGATCTCGACTAATACCCGTTAGTTGCACGTGAAACGCCGCTCGGAGTCTCGGCTCTCCTTGCGGCGTTTTGAGTTTACAGACATCTTCTTAATCTGACCAGCACTATTTACTCAGCCTGCTCCTCGTCCTCTTCTTGAACCCGGAATGTCTCTAAAAAAGCATCGTAGAACCCAGAGCAATTCCATGCACGAGCAGCAGCGTTCTTATACTCGCTCCTCGCTACGTCCCTGTTCATATCAGGCCCTTGTGCATGACAAGAGGAACAAAAAACGTAAGCCCTTTCTACATCTGATGTCTCTTCGCATAATTCCATATTGCCACTACCACAAAACGGACATGGCCTCAGTTCGATGCCTTCTATGATCATCCCTCTCTCCCTTGCGTTATGGGGTTCTCAGGCTTCCCAAGAGTGCTCTAAAGTTTACAGGTAACGATTGAGCGTTGCCAGTGCGTCTTTTTTGTCAACTAGGTAATCATCATCAAAGCTGGTAAGATCTTCCAGTTCGTCCAAATATTTTTTATACCAAGAAGGAATGTTGTAAATTCCCTCACCTGTGTGATAAGAATCCATGTCAACATACACCCTGCGAATCGCCTCTGCATCCCGCAGAGCACAGGCCAGGATTCAATCATGCACATCCATAATGTTCCAATTTGACTTCTCTGATGACTCCAGATAGGCCTTCACAAATTCCGGCGTGATTTCAACCATGATTAGATCCCCTTCTCTGCGAACCATTAATTTGCTGCTATGCCAGATCCAACCTTCTCTAGCCCTAGTGACTTAATAGCCCCAAAGCCACGGTTGTCTGAGAACTCAAACCCTGCATCCTGGTACCATGTGGGTAGCACATTAGCCCTAATCACGTAGAACCCTGGGTCTAACATTTTCTCTGCCGTATGACACGTCCAAGTAGCTGGCATGTCATGCGTGTCAAACCACCAAAGTGGGATATGGTAAGCACTGTTTAAACCTGCATGCCCCTCGTATGCATCAGGGGGCGCATCGAACATAAACGGCGTACCTAGAAATACCCACTCTGACCCATCTGGACCTGGTTCATATACCCACGCTGCATGCATCTCTTTTACCACATGGACTTCACCAGCAGGGGCAGATTCAGGCAGGTCGGCATCCGTTTCTACGATGGTCATGTCTGTAGACAGAATCTCAATGTCGTCGCCGTCACCATCACCGTAGTGCCACGTTGCTTTCTTGGGTAACACCATGTGAACTTCTGGTCCCTCTGGGCGCCCACCCATAAACTGCTCGAGGGTTACCTGGAAACCCCCATCTACAATGCCGAGCAGGTCGTAGTGATCTGCCGGAAACTTTGCTGCCATACATGAGCTAAGTCGATAATTCCCCAATTCCTTAATCTCTACATTTTGTTGAAACTGAACGCCTTTTAGCTTTCTTTTAATCAATTCTGCGTTCGCTCTATCAAAATCCACAGGGGGTAAAACAGATAAATCTCGGTGATCTGCCCACAAGCCACTAAAGAATACCATCTGCCCACTTGCTGGCCTCTCAATCGTCACGCCGTGGGCTTCTGGGTTAGGGACCCTGCCAAACACCGTTTGCCTTGGTGTCACCTTGAGACGCTTCCATCCAGTATTCGGTATGCTCCACTTATTGCAAACTACCTGTTTGCCAAGAGGCGTTTTGCAGTTGTAGGCAGCTGGGCCCTCCCTGATAAAATTGGGGTCGCTGCTAATCAGCTGGGCCGACGCTGTGCCAGTAAGCCAAAGGGTGATAACCAACGTAGCTAACTTCTTCATAGCATGTCTCCTAGTAATGCCTATTGCAACCATACGCCTGATACACATATGAGTTCCCGGACTGACCATTTTTGAACAAAAAAATGTATATTGCCCGATGCTAATATCCTTCAACAAAAACCTTATTTGACACCTCATTCCATGCAAAAAGGGCACAGTCCTGATAGCCTGAAACCTCTAGCTCATGGTACGATGGCCCCCTAGTATGACACTCCCCACAGTAGACGTAGGCATAGGACACCAGCCTGAAACACTCCACATCCTGTGACTGCACGACTAGAGCTGGATAGATGAACTTGCAGTATGGGCATGGCGCTATGTCTATGTCGCTGCTCATTTTGTCCCCAACCCCCAATATGGGTCTACTGGTTCTCTAACAAATCCGCCTTCTAATCCTCTCTCCAAGTCCTCATGCCACTCTCTAGAACGCTCCTCTTCAATAACAGATTGAATACTCTCCATTAAGCATAGGGTGCTAAATCCTGGAATAGGCTCAATAGGCTGTATAAAATCAATGTAAATCTGATGACCACACCGTAAATCCTTTCCTATAAACCGGCTACGGTTACAGTCACACGAAAAGTTGCCGTCTCTCCAGTTATACCTTTGTGGATACCAACCTTCGCCTACAGGATCATCTTCATCATTCCCCCAGTTCTCCTCATAATCGCCGAGAGTATATAATTGGCTACTATGATCAGGGGGATCAGTATACACGAACGGTTTGTTGCGATAATGACCCCAAATACGTACTCTGCATGGGATTAGGTCCATTTTCGTTCTCTGTCCGCTTGAGAAAAATTCTCCCATTGTGACATGAAAAGCCTTCTTAGGGCGTCGGCGCCCATCCCTAAATCAAATGCTTCCTGCATAAGACACATGTGACCTAAGTCAAGCTTCACCCGCTCTTTCTGTATAACTTCGGCGGCGTCCGTACACCATTCCTCAACATCGACGACAAAAGCTTTCATCTCATAGCAACCTTTTGTAATATCACCCATTACGCTTTAATTTTCATTGCTTAGCTTTTCGAGTATATCTTTTAACCCACGATCCATCATATTTTCCCTATCTTGTAATTAGAAGGAAAGTATCAACTATAAGCATAATCAATATCCCTACTAGTAACAATAGGCCAAGTACATTAAGGAACCTGTCTACCCAATCCTTAAGTGTCTCTATATAATAAAACTCATTTAGGCATACAATGAGCACAAAATACGCTGCTATGGCAGCAGAAACGACAAACACCTGCCAATCTACAATGCCAAACTCGCTCATGGTGCCCAGAGATAGAAGTACCGGATAGCAAGAAACACTAAGCCAAATACAAAGATTAGAGCAGCCGCTATCGAAAAGCCCATCACTAACTCACATACAGACTTCCATATTACTAGCTTACCAGCACCCCAACTATTTAAGGACACAAGTAGAATGAACAACGTAATGACCATAGACAAAATGGCTATTAGTGAAAATACTTCTTGAGACAGGCTTTTCATTCATCCACCTTGACACCACATGCTGTATCGTATCCTGACATGATAGCGTTGCAAAACCAGGTGGTCATTAAGCTATGATTTATGTCACTTAGCCTGTTACCCCACATTTGCATGAAGGCATCTGCCCATTTTACTCCATCCATCCCGACGGCTCTCATCAATTCTCCATCTGAGAATTGTGTATAATCGACTAGGTTCTCATCCCGATTTCTGAGAACTTCAATTTCATCACTCATTTGTCTTCACCTCTCTAATCAGCCTATCTGCGTACTCATTAAACTCATCTAGAGTCATACCTGGCATGTTGTCGTGATAAATCTCACTATCTGGATCGTCTATCATTTTTTTCCTATTTGATTCTTCCTTTAGTAGACGTAGGTAACAATATGCATCAACGATTCGTACTTCATCCTGAGTCATTTTATAAATATCAATAGCCGACAACCCTAAAAACCTATGTGCAAGCTCAATTGTCCTAATCATTGACATGCCCCTCAGTAAAATATACCTCAATCACCCTATCCATTCTCTTTATAAATATCGGCTATCAAATCATCTACCCAAGCAGGAGATTCAGTCCTACAAGAAGCATTACTATCACACCACGTCTCATCCAAAGAAGGAAATGCCCACTCTAAAACATCAAGTATAAAGTCAGCACAATCAAAGGTCCACTCTAAAATATTATCTCCCAGATTAAGAAATACATCTGAGATACTGCATACCAAGTCATCAATGAAATCTAATACATTGGCCATATGCTATCCCTTTCTATCTTTCCTCTCAGTAAAATATTCCTCGATCACCCGGTCCCACTCACCGTCCTTCTCAACTAAAATGGCATGTGGCCTAACCGCATTCTGTGCCATCTTAAGCCCATACCTCGCTACAGGTGGCATGCCCAATCCCCTACGGTGGAACCAGGCACTTGCCTCTTCTTTTCCCCTGCCTGGATACTCTATTAGCAAGAACTTGACTACGGACCGCGGCTTTCCATCTTGGGTTCGACACTTGTACTCTACGATGATGTTATCACGTGTAGGGTACTTCCTCGCTGCCCTGCACATAAAGTGCATGTCCTCGACGGTTAAATACTCTCGCAAGACCTTTTCCACAGACTATAGCCCTTATAATCCTGCTAACATTACTTTGCCTTACTTCCCGACGCTGTACCCTACTCAACGACACTATACGATAGCCTACTTTACGTTGAGGTACGTTAATCCTACTTTGCGTTGCGGCACGATACTTCACACGATAGAACCATTCTATGCTCTTCTATCTATACAAACTATGAATTAATCCCTCTACTCTTCCTGAGCACATCCCTAAGCCCCATAAAGACACGAGTAGGCTGCACCCCATTAGAGATTACAGCATACTGACTCCTATACTCTTCGGCATGGCACCTAGACAAAATGCCGCTATGGATGACGTTCTGTGACCTTATCGATACCGCCTCTTCGTCGTCTTCAGCATGGCGAAGTCCTATGTTATTCAGGTAAATCGCCTTTCTCGATATGCGCCGTATCCTGCCAATATAGTCAAGTGACTTAAGATGACTACCTCGCCCAATCCTTACTCTAGTAACTCCCTCTCCGGGCAAAACCTCAACCATGAATGGGTCAGGCAGTTTTGTGCAATACTCTCTAGCCTTTACAGATATTTGGTATCCCTTAATGTTACTCTGTGCTCTTATATCAATACCAGTATCTCTTAAAATATCGACGTATGTAAGTATATCACCATCCGATATAAGTTTCTCTTGGAAATATAAAACTAACTGTTCTACCAAACTATTGTTAAACAACCTATAATCCCCTATTTATAGGCCAGCAGAATCAATTCTGCCAGCCAGATTACCTTACCTTACCCTACAATGCCTTATGGTACCTTTCGGTGCGCTACTTAAGGATACTTTGCCTTTCCTTGCGATACTAAGCAGTGTTAAACTCCACTTTACGCTATTCTGCATAACTATACGACGCTATCCGTCGCTTTGCCTTAGCCGTCGCTACTGCACCATGCCTTGCGCTACTTGACGGTCCTAAACGTTACTCTCTAGCACCTTAAATAGTAATCTCATCAGCACGTACCGAATCGTCGTCTACTACAAAAGTGCCGTTATCGCCGCCACTTGAGCCTGGTCGCCACATGCCAAGGCCACCGAACATACCAGCAGCACGCAAATATTCCTCGATCTTTTGCTGTGCAATGATCTCGTCTAGCACTAGTATCTCAATGTTTGCGGTCCATTCATCCACCCTAGGGAAATGCTTCCATACACGACGACCGCCACCTTTGCGCCCATCAGAAGGGACAAATGCTCGCAGACATGCCACGTCGTCAATATGTATCGGCTTGTCGTCGTAATCTTTTAGCTCAATCATAGACTGCGGACACCTGACACCACTAACAAACTTGCCTTTATATTGACTATTACCCTGACCACGTATCTTCTCTTTTAAATACCCAGATATGAATATCATCATGTTCTTTATGGCAATACCCGGAATACAAACATTGCCGTCCTTGTTTCTATGTGCCCTCTCTTTCCATACACGACGCTCGAAGTTCTCGTCAGTCTCATTGTCTTTTATAGACAGGATAGGTGCACTAAATAGTAATGGACTGGTCCCAATAATCTTCGCTGAAACTTTGTACATATAAACCTCTCGTTTATTGACTTTGCATTACGTTGCTACGCAATACTACGCTGTCCCCTACTGCACGTTACCGCACTTTCCTTTACCATCCCCTGCGTTGCGGTTCTTTATCTTGCTTTACAACACCGTACCGCACTCTACTCCACCATGCACCGCCGTGCCACACACTACGCTAAGTTACATTAAAATACTCTACGCTAAGATCCATAAAACAACTCACAAAAAGCCTTTAGATACTCTTTTGTTAGATGGTCACTTAGTTTCTTCCACCCACCATTATCGAGGATTTCTACGCTTTCATGCTCTCCGTCTCTGTTCCAAGCCTTCCGCCATCTTACCTCCATCCATTCGTCAATAAGGAAATAGTGGGAGACTTCGTGTGTCGTCTTGGTGTATTCTATCTTTTGGTCCATGACACCCCTTCTCCCTGTAAGCTTTGCATACACCATTAAAAAGGCATCTTCGAGTCTCCCCCCTTCGTCTTCAAGGATGGTCCATGCCTTGCCTGTATACTTAGCCCAAGTAGATTCGCCACTGGCAGATAGACACCTTCGATGCCAAACGTCGTCTATCACGAATTCGTGTACCGACTGCATGTGTTTCCACTCTGACATCTTGGCCTCAGTCCGTTTCGTAGCCGCAGTATCTGCAATAATAGTCGTCTTCGTCCCGCTCCGTCCCACACACCAAGCAATGATCGGCCTTACACTCATCGTATTCACAGGTTTCACAGCCACACTGACTGAACTCATCGCTTGCACAACAGGCAAAATCACACGCTTTGCACATGACTAAACTCCCCTTACACGGCATGCCTGGATACAACATGCCGTGCCTATCTAGTCCATAGCTTTCCGAAATCCATCTGGGACATATTCACGTTGACGGTTAATGCGATAAATTCCAGGAGTAACCTCTAGCTCCTCATGTGTATCAAATGGCCTTAAATGCTCGATAAACGCCACATCGGCCACTGTGAGATACCCGACAAAAGGATTCCCTTCATCGACATATAACTCGACATAATCAGACGATATCACGTGGTGATGCCCTGTCTCGCTATGAGCGATGATGTATTTCCCATCGACAGGAATTTCCATTCTTGCATTTTGGGGTAAATGAGCAATCCGAGTGATAACAAAATCACCTTGCGCTGCTTGATTTTTAAACGCTTTTGCCATTTATCGACTCCTTAATGTTATGTTCTAACCTCAATATCCAACTCTTCGGCTGGAATATCAAATGTCCATGCATTAGCCTGTAGAGCTGTCCTCATCGTAGGTGGTACAGGGATAGCGAATCTCCTACCTGTCCCACATAGAACTCGTAGAAACCTTTCCTTACCTGCATCTGGAATAGTTACCTCTAGTAATTCACCTATTTGTGGGTCCTCATGCTTATCTATGCATTTCGCGTTAAGCTCTCTTATGATTAAGTCCCAGCCTAATATCTCACAGGCAGCCCTCCTTTGTTCAATATTTTTAATGGCAATCGCTATAGAAGGAGTAAGCCTTTCTTTCTTCTCTATCCAGTCACTTGGTATTCGAATACCATGCCAAGAGTAAATAGTGTAATTGTCTTCATATAGTACAGCAGGACCATCTTCACAATGTAGCCTTCTGCGGTCATCCCAACAGGTCTTCACAGGCTTCTGTGAAACAAAGCATACCCCTTTAAACGCTATTATCCACTCGCATTCAAATCCAATCCTTTTCATGATATCAAAACGCCTGGAAACATCCGCGCTAAATTTTACGCCTACATACTCCGCAAATTTTGCATAGCATATCCAGTAAAGTTCATGGCTACCAAAAATTTTTACTTTACATAGCTGATCCCCTAGCTGATCCTTTATCTGATCTTCTAGCTGATCCCCTAGCTGATCCCATAGCTGATCCTTTATCTGATCCTTTAGCTGATCCCCTAGCTGGTCCCATAGATCATCCCATAGCTGATCCTTTAGCTGATCCCCTAGCTGCTCCCATAGCTGATCCCATAGCTGATCCTCTAGCTGGGCTTCTAGATAATCCCTTAGCTGAGCCCCTAGCTGAGTCCCTAGATGAGCCCATAGATCATCCCATAGCTGATCCCTTAGATGAGTCCCTAGCTGAGCCATTAGCTGAGCCCTTAGCTGAGACCCTAACTGGATCTTTAAGTCATCACCAGGATCAGATCCGGCATTATTCACATTATTTGACAATACTACCGGAGCATATAGTAACTGCAATGGGTTATTTAGAATAATCAAAACAGGAGGGGTAGCCCCTACCACAGCATAGGCATCATTAATTGCTTCTTGTAGATTTTGCCGATTCGTTCTCCTTCCATCAATCGCTGCATCTAGATACTCTTGTCTAAATTTGGGCAAATACTCTTCCTGCTCTGGCGTCAGCTTATCTATTTTCTCTGACATTCTTAAACTCCAGATCTGCGGTGTATATAATCGATCACTCCCCTTGCTCCACAGAAAGCGCATCCCTAAGGGAAGTGATAGCCTGCTCACTCCTTAGCTCCATAGCTTCCCCACCAGAAAAATGTATTATAGCCGTACCCCAGGGAAATTCAATCATATAGGCTATATTGTTTGGGTTCACCCAGTATGTATTACCCTGCTCAGTCTCGAATTGAATTATAGGCATCATCGGCATACTACTCTCCTCTTGTCTCAACCCCTACGTAATACATTCTGCCATGGACCTTTTGCTTGGGGAGTCCAGTGTGGCTGGTAAGGCATTTGCCGAACATCGTCTTGCTCATCCGGAGCATGCCTGGAATCGCACAATACGCCTGATATAGATCCTCAACGCTGGTCATAACGTCTTCGTAATCGCTAAGGATGCAGTAATCGTGCAAGAAATCATCAACGTACTTTCCCGGTGAAACCTCACTGAGGCATGGCCCATTACCATGCACGGTTATCTCCTCATCATCGGTCATTGGGATGTAGCTTATAGGCTCGTCTAGGCTTTCTAGTTCAGTCTCCGGATATGGAGGAGGGCATGGGTCCATACAGCCGCTAACAATGTCACCAAGATACTCCTCGACACTATTTCGCACTTTCTGGTCAATCTTCGCATCGATCGTGGCCTCGATACGTTTCCATACACGCTCTGCAATGTAGTCGGCTAGCTTGTCCTGGTCCATTTGATTCTCCTAAGTGGTTGGTTGCTTATCTACTAGCCTGATGCCCAAAAATGTAAGATCATGGTTCTCTTGCATATAACTTACCTGGACGCCAACCTCATATATCAGCCACTTGTCAAGCGACGTCAAAAGCGTGTTATCCAGGTCAACTCCAGGTAGCTCAAGCTTGGCCCATATTCTGAATGCAATATGTAGGTTAAAGGCATCCACCTTAAAGCCTTTTCCAAGCTCACAACGCTCATCTACAAATTTCTGGTAGTCCCTACCTGTAACCTCCGACTTCGGCCTAGGCTTGGTTGGTACAGCCGTGCTCTCAGCGGCTCTAATAGCCCCCTTAATTACGGCAAAGTCGACATCGAACGACGCAAGAGTGTCAGCTAGACATTTTATCTTTGTGCAATTATCATCAGCCTTAGAAAGGAATATCAGGTGGTCTAGGTTGAAACCGTGCTCCACGCCTTTTCGGTCTTTGAAGAATATCATCGTCACGATGTTTGCTCCTTAATCCACTGGATAACCTCTTCTAAGGCTTGTATGGCATCTTGAGGTCGCAGAGCAATAGCATAAGCATTATCACACCCATCTTCGAAAATGATGTTCCCGCTTTCTTTATCGACCCCTATCTCAACAATTCGTTCGGCATTATAGTTATGGTCATCCTCTAACCCTACAAGCGTTATGCAGGGTACTTCACTCCATCTCCTACTTGTAAATTGCCAATATTTCATGATTGAATCATCCCTAACCTCTCGAGGTGCACAATAACCTCCAGTCTCCAGAATTCGTGCATTTGCCAAGGTTCTACACTCCCCCTATGCCAATAATAGACCGTTGGGTCTACCCTTTCAGGATGCATCCTATTGCTACCAGTCTCGTTCCAAGCCCCTCCCGCAATTGGCGTCACAATGTAAACACCAACTAAGTCTGGGTACCTCTTCGTATCGACGACGTAGCCAATCCTTGTATCTGGGCCCCATTTACTGCCATTGTTAAAGGGATTCTTGAACTTTACGAAATCACCGTTATTGATCATGAGTCGTC